>ERZ773181.984-NODE-984-length-26496-cov-14.596838_pt1 | contig 26496 bp, 32 predicted proteins | sample MGYA00581001_ERZ773181 | MGnify/ENA primary metagenome ERZ773181 (study PRJEB29015, sample SAMEA2737780) | human gut metagenome | biome: human gut; feature: human-associated habitat; material: faeces | place: China | collected 2012 ...
GGGTCTATTCTCCCAACAGAAATAGCATTAAAAAAGAATTTTGATAAGAATGGAATAAGACGATAAAGTTTGCAGAATCAAGAAAATCGGGATTTGTGAAGGAGGAATATACTATGAATATAGGGTTTTGGCTATGTGGAGTTTTGGTTATTCCATTTGTGATTATAGGAGTGTTATTTGCAATATTTAAAGAAAAAGCGGCTAAATTTGTTTCGGGATTTAATTCATTACCGAAAGAAGAACAGGCATTGTATGATAAAGCTCATATTTCTCGTGATATAAAAAATCAGTGTTTTACATGGGCTGGCATAATGTTAGTAGGAGCAGTGTTGTCTTATTTTTTAACACCATATATGGCTATTCCGGCTTTTATTATTTGGCTCGTTTTACTTTTCAAAGAGGTTCACTTTGACACGCACAAAGCATTTGAAAAATATTTATTAAAATAAATTCCAGATGATAAAGCAGAAGTATAGGGTTTGATTCATATGATTTCAGTAAAAAAACAGAGAATTGCTGCTATTATGGTTTTAAGTTCCATCATGCTGATTTTACTTTTGTCACTAAATTTCCGACTCTGGAGTGGATATTATGCAGAAGGGGATTTGGAAAGTATAGTCATACAGCAGATGGAATGCTTGGAAAAGTCAAATAGTGAAAACGATATAAGCGAAAGTATATGTTTGCATTTCTATGAGTGTATATGTTTCGGTGGAATAGAAATAATGGTGCTCTGGGTATATGATGGCTTTAAAGACCTCGGACAAGGTGAGTTTTCTTTCAGACCGGGAGTTACCCTTTGCAGTCTATCGGTTCGGATGGATGATTAAATACTTCTGATAATCAAATTTAAAATTTATTATCAGGAGGAACTTCGATGTATGTATTAAATGCAAATCATATTTCAAAAAGTTATAAAACTGCAGGAGAAACTATGCGGATTTTGCAGAATGTGAATCTGCAAGTTATGAAAGGAGAAATGGTTGCTATTATGGGACCATCCGGCAGTGGAAAGACTACTCTGCTCCATGTGCTGACCGGGGTTGACACACCGGACGATGGAGAAATCGTAATAGGAGGAGAAACGTTTTCACGGCTTACGGAAGAAGAGAAGGCATTTTTTCGCAGAAAGCATATGGGAATGATTTTTCAGGATTTCCAGCTTTTGGAGAGTTTGACGGTAAAAGAAAATATATTGTTACCACTCATTCTTGAACGAAAAGAAGCAGACATCCAGCAAGAGCGTTTTTCAAGAATAGCGGATGTGCTCGGCATTGAAAAATTAGCTGACAAAGGAATTACGGAAATATCGGGAGGTCAGAAACAGAGAGTTGCGATTGGCAGGGCGCTGATCAATGAACCGGATATTATTTTTGGAGATGAGCCAACAGGAAGCCTTGACCGAAAGACCACCGGGGATGTGATGCGATGTATGAAACAGATGAATCAACGGTCTGGCATCAGCTTTCTGCTTGTGACACATGATGCTTATACGGCATCCTTTTGTGACCGGGTACTTTTTCTACAGGATGGGAATCTGGCAAAAGAAGTAAAGAAAGAGAACACTGCCGATAATTTCAGAGAAGATATATGGAAAACGCTGTGCGGTTTGGGAGGTGGAAAAGATGACCTTTTTTGATATTTCCCGAAAGATGCTGAAAGCTGGTTTTTACAAATATCGATTGTACTTTCTATGCAATTTATCTGCAACGGCATTATTCTGTTGTTTTGCAGTTATTTCCACAAACAGGACGTTTATGAATGCGTCGATTGTAAATTCATCAATATCCAATAACGTTTATCTTCCATTTTTTCTGTCTGCAGTGTTTCTGGTTTTTTTTCTTCCTGTTTCGTGTCAGGCATTTCTGGCATCAAGAAAACAGGAATACGGAGTGATGTTTTCTCTTGGCATGAGCCGGAAGGAAGCGTTTAGAAACTTACTTTTTGAAAATGTGATCATATCCGTGCTGGCATTAGCAATAGCACTTGCGGCAGGAACTGTGCTGTCATTTTTATTTTTTTCCGTTATCATTTATGCAATAGATGTTCACGGAGTGCAATGGCAGTTTTGCCCGGAAGCATATAAGCTTACAGCAGTTCTATATACAGTAGTGGTGGCAGTTGCCTTTATCCTGAATGCCGGGAGACTTATGCTGGATAAAATCGGAACCCTGCTAAAAGCACAATATCGGGCAGAAAAAACAGGAAAGATTGGTACGTTCTTATGCAGACTTGCACCCAACTACATGAGGTTTCATCTGGTGGAATGGTCATTTGTCCGCAGACACAAGAAAGAATGGGGATGTAGGTATGTTTTAGCCTCTCTCATAATAGCGGTATCTGTTATGCTTACGGGGGTATGTGTGACTTTATATCCGGCTTTTCTACAGGATGCAAAAAGTTATTCTCCCTATGACATGGTGTACTCAGAAATCTATGGAATGAATCAGGTTTCAGTACAGGATGTCCTTCATATATTGGAGAAAAATGGTGTTACTGTAGAACAGGTCATTCAGCTTCCCTATATCAGAGATGATGTTTTTAATTACCTTCCTGTGACAGAAATAAACCGGGATTTTGGATGTGATTATCAGATTCAGGAAGGCGAGTTTTTGAATTTGTTTCAGTACAATTTGGAAGATGGGTATGAACATAACATACAGCCAGTATCTACTGTAACGATTTCCGGGGACAGAAAGCTGCAGTCTGTTGGAACAGATGTAAAGATACTGTTTAATCAAAATCCGACCTTTGCAGATAAAACACTGATCATCAACGATTCTGATTTCGAAAAATTAAGTGCAGATATAACAGGTAGTGCTGGTATCGCAAACTTGTTTCAGTTTCAGAATTGGGAAGATTCTTATGCGGGAGTATGTGAAGTAAAAGAATATCTGCAGGAAAGCAATCAGTTGAATGAAGATGAGCAGACGTATTATGAATTGTCTTCGAAAGTGGAGAAATACCAGGATGCAAAGAAATCAGGACAATTTTTATTATTTTTGATGGCATTTGTGATAGGGCTTATGATAATGGCTGAGTTTCTGTTAATTCATTCACGTATCCAGGCAGAGAAGGAAGAAAATAGCAGGGTCGTTTGTAGTTTGCGAATGTTGGGAATGATAGACAAGGAAATGGTAAAGTGCCTATGTTATAAGAATTTTCTAAGATTTATACCGCCATCGGTTGTGGGAACAATCCTTTCTTTCCTGCCATCTTATTATCTGAATGAGAGTTATGGAATGGGGACGAATGGAATTCTGGCAGGAATCGTATTTGGAGTGATTTTGACAGTCGGAATATTCGTAGTGATACGCAGGTATTCTGAAAAAGAAGAAAAACTTTATGAAAGCGGTTTTATAATACAAGGAAGAGGATTTTTCGAGAGGATTTTTTGATTATAGATAAGTAGAAAAAGATTCAAATCCTGTGTATAATTAAAAGATAAAGATAGAGACAACTCGGAATTTCTTGAGGGAAGGTGATAGTATGAATTATATGATAAAAGGTATACAAGCACTTAAAGAATCGGTTTTCTTAGGTATCATAATTTATATTGTTATTTTTGTGTTGCTGTATCTTTTCAAAAAACGCAGAACTATCTCATGGAATTATATGTTTGAGGGAATATTCTGCATTTACTGCGTTACGCTTCTCAACCTAACGGGGATTTTCACACTAAGTTATAGTCTGAATGGTCCTTTCAATTATAATTTGCTTCCGTTTATTGGGAGTTCTATTGTCCCTATATTGCTTAACTTCGCTTTGTTTTGTCCTCTTGGTTTTTTGTTGCCGCTTGTTTTTCGTTCCTGTAGAGGAAATTGGAAAAAGGTGGCGATTATTAGCGGTTTAATCTCATTCTTGATTGAACTATTACAGTTGTTTGGCGGCAGATATGCGGAAATGGAAGATTTTCTAATCAATACCTTGGGCGGATTTTCAGGCTATATTGTCTGTACCGCCATATGCGAAAGAAAGACAAATCGCCGAAAAGCAGTTGTTTCCATTGTTACACTATGTTTGACCCTTGCACTTTGTTTGATTGGAATTTATGCAGTGGGGGACAATGAAAAGCAGCTACCGGATGGACTGTCTGCTGTCGAAAATAGCATTGCTGAAATCAATGTTTATTCTGAGGGAGAAGAACGGAGCATTAGCATTGATTCCTATCAATACCGCTCTTTTGCAAGTCAGATTTCCAATTGCGGCGGTCATTTGCTGGAAATCCAAAAAACTTCTGAAGGTGAAATTTGGAATGATACAGACTGCTTTATCGAAATAATATATACTGCTGACCAGACGATAAAGTTTGAAAATGCTGAGAATTTCTCCATTGAACGTGCTGACAGACTTTTATATAATGCCGACAAAAATGTTCTATATTGGGGTGAGGCAGGTTATCAGAACTGTTTGGACTATACAAAAATGAATGAAGAAATGCAGGCACATAAAGAAGAAATATTGAAAGGATATGAAGAGTTGTCTACTTCAATTCGTGATTGCTTTAACCAGTAACAATTTCAGCTTTCTGTGCGGCCTTTATGAAGGCGGCCTGATGGAGCAGGCAATAAGGAAGTGAAGATGCGACAAATTCCTGTTTGTAGAATTCAAAAATTTAATATGAAATGTGAGATAGAGCGTATGGAAATAATCTATACGTTCTATTTTTTTTGCCTTTTTGAAAAAAGTGATTAAAAAACTATTGACATTTTGTTACTGGAAAGACCGCAAAATCTATTTTGATTAGCTGTGGTGCGAGGTTGGCACCATTTGACATCAAGGAGCTGCGTGACCTGACTGCTTATGATGAACTGGAGCTTGATACACTGGGGGAGAAAAAGACAGCACTGTTTGTCATTATCTCCGATACCGATGCGACATTCAATTTCATTGTAAAGGAATTGCTTGCAAAGCTGGCAGAATATAAGCCACTTGCCAAAATCGAGGAGATTGAGGAACAGAATTACAACATGATTGATGACAGACTCAACAATGGCGTGGAGAAATTCAATCGTGAGGAAGAAAAGAAAGAACAGGCGGAAAACCGCAGGCTCGTTTTTCCTTAAAGGAGCGTCTGGCGGCTAAGCAGAAGGAAGTGGCACAGGGCAAGAAAGATTCCAAAGAGCAGAATAAAAATATGGTAGTCATTAGGTGTCCCTTTTGACTACCGTTTTTTTATTAAAAATTAAAGAGGAGCCGGATCACTCCGACTCCTCCAAGTATGTGTCCGCAAACACATACCCCAATTGCTATCTATAATATACTATAGGCAGGTAAAATATGCAAGCATTATATGGAATTTTTTAAGATGTTTAAGCGAGAGAACAAATCAGGATGAATCGAAATAGCTGAAACATTCGGGTTTACAGAAGATTCGTATTCTCTTGTAATCTTTTCAAATTCACGGATGGATGATTTGATCTCTGTTTTAGAGACTTTCAGTAATTTTAAGTAGTAACAGATAAGGATAATGTAATCACCGATAGTCTTGAAATTTATGTACGGCATCCCCCATTTCTAAAATCAGGCATTGTTTCATTGGTCTTGAAGGATCCATTTTTTTGAAACGGGTATCATATACCACATCGTTGTGAGCAATGGCATTTTGTATGGAGCCTTGAAGATTTAGTTTGTTGTTCTGGTATTTCTTTTTTATATCTTCACGGGTTCCGGCTGGTGCATTTTTGTAGCTGCTGATTGCTTTATCGTACATATCATAGATACTGCTGGAATCAATTTCTGACATAGTGGTGTTCAAAGCAATATTTTTAAGCGCAGTTTCTATAAACATCATTTTTCCATATAAAAGAGATTTTAATTTTGTATCATATTGTATGGTTGCGTTAATCTCATTATATGAAGTGAATGGAAGTCTGTTAGAGAAAGATACAAAAAAACGATATCCTTTATATTAGTGAAAATATCCGGTATTGATTAGTTGTTGCTTTTGTGAACTCCCTGAGATGGAAATTCCATTATCCCTAAGATGCCGCATTAAAGCATCAGGTGATTTACAATCTGTATGTTCTTTTTGAATGATAAGAACAGGATACAATATAATGACCAGTGCAAGCAGAATAAAGGATAAGTGTGTTGCCAGAGGCAGCTACCTGCTCACACATTCTGATGATGCCTCAAAAATGAGGAATCTTTTAATCATTTTAAGTGCATAACCCGTTATTATATATATAGATATTCAATGGAAAGGAGCCTGATGCGTGTTGAGTGATGACGAATTAGTGGAACAGATTCTACTTGGAAATGAAAATGCAGCAGAAGAATTGATAAAACGCTATTATACATCTATTTTACGTTACTGTAGGTGGCATTGCTCTAATCTGGAAAAAGCAGAAGACCTGACTCAGGAAACATTTTTGAAGTTGTTTAAGAATTTATCCGGATATAAAGGGAAAAAGAAATTTAAGGCTTATCTATACACAATTGCAAATCATTTATGTATTGATGAAAGTAGGAAGGTTGAGTTTTATCCATTAGAAGATGAAGAAAATATAGTGCATGAGTATAACGACATAGTTCGGCTAGAGGATAGGGCAGAGATAAGCTATTTTTTGAATTTTTTATCATCAGAACAAAGGGAAGCAGTCATTCTACGCTTTGGAGAACAACTTAGTTTTGGAGAGATTGCAAAAGTGATGGGATGCAATATGCGAACAGCACAAAGCAGGGTTCGTAATGCTTTAAAAATTATGAGAAAGGAGCAGGAAAATGAAAGATAAAAATTTGAAGGGCTATTTACAGCAATCTTTAGGAGAGGAAGTACAACCTAAAAGATTAGAGGAAACGATTAAGCTTTGTACTGAAATTGTACGAGAACAGGAAGTGACTAGGGCAGAACCGAGGACAGGTTTCTTTCACTATCTTTCAGATGTATTTCGCTTTGAAGGTATTCCAATATTTGGTTTGCAGGCAGTAACGTTATTTATAGTTTGTTTAACAATTGCCAGCATTGCAGACGTGCCAAAGAATATACCAATTTTTATGCCGCTGTTTGTATTGGCTATCATGCCAGCAATTTTTAAAAGCCAGTATTATGGAATGAGCGAGATTGAAGCGGTAACAAGAGCTTCTGGTGCCCAAATCACGTTAGCAAAGCTGGTTTTGGCTGGGGCTGCTAATTTGGTGTGTATAACAATTCTTTTATGTATGGAAGTTTATTTGCAAAATTCTTATAAAGAGATTGGACAGATGGTTCTATACTGCCTGGTTCCGTACTTAGTGTGTATGGTTGCGTTGCTACGTTTGATCCGTTTGCAAAAGAAACAGAGTTTACAGATATGTGCGATTGTAATGCTGGGTTCCTGCATTTGTTGGGGGATGTCAGCAAGAATATTGCCATGGTTATATGAAACATCAGCAGTGGGGGTGTGGATTGTTACATTTTTGATTTTTGCTATGTTCTTTATAAATGAAATTCATTATATTGCAGAGATGAGAAAGGAAGGAAAAATGTATGGAATTGTCGCTTGATCGTTTAACAAAACAGTATGGCAGGAAAATAGCGGTAGATTGTGTTAGTGCAACCTTAAAGCCGGGAGTATATGGTCTTTTGGGGGCTAACGGTGCAGGTAAAACAACATTGATGCGTATGCTATGTGCTGTTTTGGAGTCAACCTCAGGGGAGGTATTGCTGGATGGAAAAGAAGTAACTTCGATGGGGGCAGATTACCGGAATGTGTTGGGTTATTTACCACAGGATTTTGGATATTATCCAAATTATACTGCGATGGAGTTCTTAATGTATATTGCAGCACTGAAAGGAATACCGAAGAATGTTGCAAAAAAACGTGTGACTGAATTGTTGGAAGTAGTTGATTTAAGCCATGTGGCAAACAAAAAAGTAAAAACTTTTTCCGGTGGTATGAAACAAAGAGTAGGAATTGCACAGGCGTTACTTAATAATCCGAAAATTTTGATTTTGGATGAGCCGACTGCGGGACTTGATCCGAAAGAGCGTGTCCGTTTTCGTAATCTGCTCTCAGAGTATGCAGGCGATAAAATTGTAATTCTTTCCACACATATTGTATCGGATATAGAAGCAATAGCAGATGAAGTGCTATTGATGAAAAAAGGAAAATTTGTATTGCAGGGTACGGTTCCTGAGTTGATTCACAAGGCAAATGGTAAGGTTTGGGAGCTTTCTGTTTCTCCACAAGAAGCTAGACAATGGCAGACAAAAGCAACGGTTGCTAATTTACGGCACGAAGGAAAAGAAATTATATTGCGTATTATTTCAGACAATATGCCTAGTGAGCGAGCGGTTCCTTGTGAAGCTACACTGGAAGATCTTTATTTGTTTTATTTTCCCACAGAGGAAGGAGTGAAATAGAATGGAACTATTTTGGTTAGAGCATAAAAAGTTATGGCGAAAGAAAATTGTTAAAATATGTGTGTTGTTGTGTTTTGTTTATTATGTAATTTTTGGAAGCATACTTTCGTTTCAATGGTTCGGTTTTGGCAGCTCAGATGACTATACAAGTGCTTTTGGCAATAATTTTGATGGATATACAGTAATAAAGGATAGTCAGGAATATGCACTTTCATTTGGTGGAGAATTGACGGATGAAACCTTGCAGCAAATAGTAAGTGATTATCAGCAAATGGAAGCTGACGGTATGGAGAAAGAACTGGAAAAGACAGACTGGCAGATAGTTAATAGTTGGCTCGGAACATTGTATCCGGAGCTTCGAGATACCAGTAATTATAAAACGATGATAAGCTATGTTGATCCGGATAAGTTAACAGGCTTCTATGAAAGAAGACAGCAGGTGCTTGATGAGTTTTTGGAGGTCAGTGGTCAGGTAGGAGCTGAAAAAGAGTTTTTACATCAGATAGAGAGAAAGGTAGAAAAACCATTTCGTTATGAGTGGGTAGAAGGCTGGTCAACGCTTCTTGGTAGTATGGTTGCGGATCTGGGAGTTGTGATGGCTTTGTTTCTCGGTATTGTTTTATCCTCTTTATTTGCGGGCGAATGGCATGATAATACAAGCACACTAGTATTGACGACTCGAAATGGTTGGGGGAAAATCGCTCTTGCCAAAATTCTTACTGGTTTAGCGTTTACAGTGGAGTTATTTGCATTACTTGCTGTTTCAAATGTTATATCACAGTTGTTTTTTATGGGAACTGCCGGATGGGATATGCCGATTCAGAATATCAAGCTGATTGCTGTTGCACCTATGAATATGCTGCAGGCAGAAATTTATGAATATGCTTTTGTACTGCTTGGAGCAATAGGTTTTGCCGGAATTGTTATGTTTATATCAGCGGCTGTAAAAAATAATGTACTTACCTTACTGCTTAGTCTGGCTGTTGTATATGGACCAATGATGATTGCAGAATATCTTCCTTATGGAATGCAAAAAGCATTGGATTTAATACCATTGGTAGGAAGTTCAACAGATATTTTCAGAACTAATACTTTTCGTATTTTGGGGAAGCTTATCTGGTCACCATATCTACTTATTACTATTCCTGTCTTGATTGGTATTCTATGTATGCCATTCGCTATAAAGAGCTGGTCAAGAAGGATGAAGGCATAAATAACAATATGGCAAAGAAAAGAGATAAAAAAATAAGTTGCGAGGGAAATGTTTGATGCAGCAAGGAAAGATGGAATATATCCGGTTGTTCGGGAAGGTTATCGAACTTATGAAGAACAGCAGAAAATATTAGATGATAAGATAAAGGTTTATATAAATGAAGGATATTCACAGTCAAGAGCAGAAAGAACTGCTAAGGAATGGGTAGCTTTGCCCGGAACAAGTGAACACCAATTAGGCATTGCAGTTGATATTAATGCTGATAAATCAAAGAGCTCAAATGATGAGGTATATACGTGGCTTGCCGCAAATGCACATAATTATGGTTTCATATTACGGTACCCACAAGGGAAACAGGAGATTACAGGGACAAGCTATGAGCCATGGCATTATCGATATGTAGGAGTAGATGCGGCACGGGAAATTTATGAAAGAGGAATATGTCTTGAAGAATATTTTGAGCAATAGAAGCATAGCGGAAGCGCATGGAGCAGGAGAAAAACAAGTTAGATATGCTGATGAAAAAGCAAAGGCAAAGCAGAGAACAGCATTTGGATGGAGACATCTCTAATGCGTATCTAGCAGTCGCCGTGGACTGCTAGATAAGAAGGAATATTGTGTAAGCAGGAAAAGACATAGAAGATTTTGACTATATCGCAGGATATGTGCCTTGAAAGAATTGATTTGTGATAGATAGAAATATTTGAAAACTACCATTCAGTAAAATCTATTCCATTTTAGTAAGTCTTGAGATAAAATATGTTCTGCGAATTATTCACGAGATAATATTTTAAGGATGCTTGGCAATGAACAAGGATTTTGAACGCTGCTGTAGCTTTCTTGCAGATATGATTATTAAATATGCACCAGAGATAAAAGACGAAGTAGAGGTGTGTATGATGATCAAGGATTCAATTGATGACGAGAAAGTAAGCAGGCAGAAACAATTTGACAGATTCTGTTATTACTTAGGTGGGGTAAAACAGTTTCCGGATAAAAAGGCTGCATAGGCAGTTGGAATGATGATAAAATTTTGTTGGGACAAAAGATCAAACAAATTCTTTGCGGATAGGTGATGTTGAAATACAGAATATTTAATCCGTCAGATATTGTTCGCATGGGTTTTTCTATTGATACTGCGCAACAGGTGTTAGCAGAATTTGCAGATATATGTGTGAATGATAATGGAAAGTGGTATGGAGATCTGGCATTATATTTTGCGGAATGTGCAACTGATTTTACATTGGATTACGGAGATATCGATGAAGATTTTTACGAAGTACGTGGAGATGCTTATCATGATGCAGTAGTTGCAGCAGGTCAGGATGAAGAATTATATAAATTATGGAAGGACAGGCTGGAAAGTGTTTTACATGATTTCGCAGGCTTCGGCTGGGGGATGGAGGAGTATATATGTGAGGAATATTATTCGCTACCATGGATACAGGAGGATAACGGATGAGCAGGAAAGTACGCAGAGTGCCGGTTATTCTTGATGCAGGAGAAATAAGGGATTTGCCAATGGAAGATATCCGGGTGATTCTAAGAGCTGCAGATGAGCTGATTTCAACTGGCGGGAGAAGTATGCTGGCTAAAATATTAAAGGGTTCAAAGGATAAAAAGATATTAGAATATAAATTGAATGAATGCCCTGCTTATGGATATTATCATGACATGAAATTAGATGGTATCAGCAAGTGCATTGATTGGATGATTAAGAAAGATTACCTCAGGATTAAGTATGATTATCGACTTCCGTTATTAGTGTTTTCAGAAAAGGGATGGGAAATAGAGAAAGAAACATTTGAAGAAGAGCTTTATCAGAGATTTTGTCTGGATATAAAAGAAAAGAATGCCCGTGTCATTTTTGAAATGAAAGATGTAAACAGACAGGTTGTCATGCTTGTTCTTGATAAAATAGAAAAAGACGGAACAGAGGAATTCTTAACCTGCTTAGAGGCATGGAGACTTTTGGAGGTAAAGAAGGTTGCAGTTCGGATTGCAGAGGTTGAAAAGACGATTAAAAACAGAGCAAAGTTATCAGAGTAGAAAAGAGTAAGAATTTATAGAGAGCTGGAAAGAGAGGTAAGTTGATATGGCAAATGATATTGTTAACTATCAGAATGTGATTACTGACATAAAAGGAATTATTTCATCTGGTCGTGAAGTGGCTTATAATACAGCAAATAAAGCTATGGTGCTTACCCTACTGGCATGTTGGTAAGCGTATCGTGGAGCAGGAACAGGCTCAGGAAAAGAAAGAGCAAAATATGGTTAGGCTTTAATTGAGGCATTAGCGGATGAACTCACAAAAGAATATGGGAAAAGCTTTTCAAAAAGAAATCTGCAATATTTTCGCAAATTTTATCTTGCTTTTCCGGATGAGCAGATTGTGAACGCATGCGTTCACAATCTGAATTGGACACATTTTAGAGCACTTTTATGTGTGCCGGATGAAAATGCCAGATTGTGGTATATGAATGAAGCAACACAGGAAAGTTGGAACTCAAGAACTTTAGATAGAAATATCAGCACACAGTATTATTACAGATTAATGCAGTCACCAAAGAAAGAAGAAGTCATGAATAAAATGCTTCAGAAAACATCGGAAACTCAAAAAATAAATTTGAACTTCTGAAAAGCCCGATTGTTGCTGAGTTTCTAGGATTCAAAAATGAAGATTCCTATATAGAAAGTGATTTGCCTTTGTTGCCAGACAGCAGCATATCGTTACTGAGACAGAAGACTATTTTATTGATCTTGTTTTTTATAATATTGAACTGAAATGTTATATATACACAAGAGTTTCCATTTCCGTGCAGGTAGATGGTTACAGTCTAGATGCACAGAAGGACAAGCTTAGAAAATACGCAGAGTATCAGGAAATGTCTATCGTTGGGGAATATTCTGATGAGGGTAAATCTGGCAAAAGTGTGGAAGGCAGACCACAGTTTAAGCAGATGCTTGCGGATGTAGAAAGTGGCAAAGACAATGTTGATTATGTGCTGGTATTTAAGCTGTCAAGATTTGGAAGAAATGCAGCAGATGTTTTATCATCATTGCAGAAGATGAAGTCGAGATATCAGAATTATATATGACAAGTTTGTCAATACAACGATGGGAATGGCTGCGATAGCTACATTTCTTAACAACAGTGGTTATAAGAAAAAGCTCCGTCAGAATAAAAAGAGTTGATGGGGGACTTGCGAAGGAAAAAATAGAAAAATTGGATATGCTTGGTATTCGGTGGAATCCAGAAAAGGACAGATGGGAAGAGTACTATCAAGCAGCAAAAATGTTTTACGAACAGATTGGTAATCTTGATATTCCAGATTCTTATTGTGTAGATGGGTTGCAGCTAGGGCGATGGATTAGTGTTCAACGACAAGCTTATAATGGTCGTGAAGATTGCAATTTAGATGATACGCAGATAAGACGACTTGAAGAGATTGGTATGTTATGGGAAGTTTGTTCAGGTTTTCAGACATCTTTTAATGAGCAAGCTATTTACTATTATGTAACACAGATATATCCAAATGAAATTAATCGATATGCTAAGTTAGGTGTAGAAATAGATATTTATATTCCTGAACTAAAACTAGGAATAGAATATGATGGAGAGTATTGGCATCGAGATAAAATATTAGAAGATAATCAGAAGGATGAAATTTGTAATAAAAATGATATAAAACTAATAAGAATCAGAGAAGCAGGGCTGGTTGAAACGTCACATGCAGATAATTATGTACTTTGTGATACAGAATTAAAATCATTAGAAAAAGTTTTGACTGATATTTTTGTGAAATATTTTTCTTCTGATATCACTATAGACATTTTAAGCGATTCAGGTTCAATTATTGAATATAAAAATTATATCAACAATCCTTGGTATATTAATTATAATGCTGCTCGAAATTACTTTGAGACTTATGGCAATCTTAATGTAAAAAAGGGATATAAGACAGAAGATGGATTAAATTTAGCACAATGGTTAGCATATCAAAGACAATCAAGAAAAGGGAATAATAGTTCAATTTTGTCGGATGAACAAATCAATATGCTCAGTGAAATAGGGATGATTTGGGATAAGAATGAATTCAGATGGGAACAAGGATATGAAATTGCCTGTGAGTTTTATAAGGAATTTGGTCATCTTGAGGTTAAACAGGATTTGATTTATATGGAATACAAGTTGGGGAAATGGATAAATATGCAACGATTGGCATATAATTCAGACTCAAGTCGTAAAAACTTGTCTCAGATTCAAATAAATCGTCTTGAAAAAATAGGAATGATTTGGCATGCAGATGAACTTAACTGGAATCGAGCATTCGAATATGCTAAAGAATTTTATGAAGAATACGGACATCTGAGAATTGAAAAGGATTATTGTGTTGAAGATTTTAATTTGGGATTATGGATACAATCACAGCGTAGGTTAAAGAAAAAAGCGCTACCGAAATGACATTACAAAAAGTTGCTCGCTTGGATTCGATAGGTATGATATGGGATGTGAAGGATTATGTTTGGGAAACAAATGTGAGTCTTAGTAGACAGTACTTTGAGCAGAATGGAGATTTACTGATTCCACAGGATTATGTTGTTCAAGGGGTTAATTTGGGTAGTTGGATTGGCAATTTGAGGAATTCAAAAAAGGGTAGTGGTTCAATTGAATTAACGGAAGAAAGAATTTCGGTTATGGAATCTATGGGTATGATTTGGGATGTTAATGAATATCTGTGGGAACAACAATATTTATTAGCAAAAGAATTCTATGAAGAAAACGGACATCTTAATATACCAAGAAATTATTCTGTTGGAAAGTGGAATGTAGGTTATTGGTTGAAAAATCAAAAACGGCAGATAAAAAGAAGACATTACGAGAGGATAGAAAAGAAAAATTGGTAAAAATTGGATTTAATTGATTGGCAAATAAACTTGTGTATATCTTAACCGATAATTCAAAATATACAAAGGAGGCATTGGTATATGGGTTTATTTGATTTTTTTAAGAAACAAAGTAATCAACAACAGAATATAGGAATGAAAGTGGAAATCAGTACTCCAAAGGTTTCATTTGAAACGGATGAGGTTATTCCAATTGAAAAGAGAATAAAAGGTCAGCCGCCAACTTGTGATGGTTTGTATCCGCATGAAATACTTGTCCTTAGCTATTCACCACATTTTGTTGTAAATGGAGAAAACTCTTTTGCAGGATTTTGGTGGTATAAATATGGAATTAAGGATGTAATGAAAATAGTTGAATCCTTAAAAGGAAAAGGGCTTATACAAATTGGCTCAGTAAAAGATGCCGTTAATATGGAAAAGCTTCCTGCTATAAAAGAGGAACTGAAGAAGCGCGGTCTTAAAGTATCTGGAAAGAAGGAAGAATTAGTAACAAGGCTTTTAGAAAATGCCACAGAAGAAGAGTTAAATACAGTGTTTCTTAAAAGACCATTTCAACTTACAGATACAGGAAGTGAACTATTAAAGAAGTACGAATGGATACCATTTATTCATTCAAACAATATTGAGGATTTAGATATATGGAATTTGACAGCTCTTGTTCAGCAACCACCTTATACCAAGTATCGTGACAAAATATGGGGCTATCTTAATCAACGGGGTGGTGTTCATATGAAAGAAGGAAACTTCGGATTATATCGAAATAGCAGATTTACTATGTCGGAGTTTGTAGCAAGTGAAGGTAAGAAGGATATTGCTTTTGGTCTTTTATGTGAAGTTGTAGCCTATGACTTGAGTGGATTGTATAATGGATTTAGAATGGATTTTTTGGACATGTATTCAAAGTTCTTTTTCCCTTATGAAAATTCAAATCACACGATGGCTCCAGGAATAACAAAGCGAATACAAGAATATGGAGAAGAATTTGGATGGTCTTCAGATGAACTCCGTCAACAGTTAGTAACAGGAATTTCTAAAATCAAGCTTCCTTTTAGGCTGTTTACCAATGAAGAGTGTGCGGATATTATAATGGCAGAAATTGTTGGTGATAAGGATAAACTTAATGTAATTTATCACCAAGCAGAGGTTAGATTTAAGCAGCAATATAAGAAAAAGTAGTATTATTTGAGCAGCCCTCTTCGGAGGGTTGTTTTTATTTACAAATATTGAAAATATCTCTTGCTAAAACGCTATAAAAACGCTATACTAATGCTACTAAAGGAAGGTGAGAAAAATGGCATTGTCGGATGCGATAATATACATAAGAAAAAAAGGGTTTTACACGCAGGTTGAGTTCGCTGAACGCATTGGGGTATCTTATTCAACTGTTAACCGATGGGAAAATGGAAAGATGAATCCTAATGTTTCTGCAATGAAGCGATTAAAAGCATATTGTGATGCCTTAAATATAGAATTTGGAAATGTTGAAAAAGCATGGTTAGATCGGTCTTTGGAAGACGAAAAGAATGAGAAAAACAAATAAAGTATGCTTACAAATACTTTTGTCTACGACATAATGAGTTTTGGGAAAAGTATAAATATTCCTGGACTTTTATTGTTGGCTATGGTACGATTAAAATGAAATAACAAGGAGGTGGCTATATGCCATATGCTATAGATTTATTTTGTGGAGCAGGAGGATGCTCTGAAGGACTGATACAATCAGGATTTCATATCCTTTTCAGTTCGGATATAAGTGATATGGTAGAGGTGACGTATAAATATCGTCATGCACAGTTAGGACTTATACAAGGTCAAAATACTTGGTTTGAAAGAGCGGACATCAGAAATCTTCATGGAGATTTTATTAATCAAAAAATCAGTGAATTAGAGATTTTTCGTAATAAAGATGTTCCAGAAATTGACTTGATGATAGGAGGACCTAGTTGTCAAGGTTTCTCTCGCGCAGGAAGGCGTGATAAAGAAGATCCGAGGAATTTATTATTTGGAGAATATGTTAGAGTAATAAGCGAAGTAAAGCCTAAATACATTGTTCTTGAAAATGTGGAGGGCTTTATGGATATGCAGTTTTTGGGCTATAAAGGATTAAACTTATATGATGAGGAGGGAAATCTTGTTGAGGAAGGACCAGTGTATCCCGATGGTTCTGTTACACCGAATATATTAACAGCTGAGTTAAATAGAATTGGTTATAGCACTTTGGAACCAAGTATTTTGAATGCAGCAGATTATGGTGTTCCACAGAGAAGAAACAGAGTTATTTTTATTGGATATCGAAATAATCTGCCTGCCCCTTCATATCCAGAGCCTACAGTTGAGGCCGGACATCATCTATCCTTAAGAGATGCTATTGGTGATTTAGTAAATGATGCCAATATAAGAAATAGAGTTAATCAGAGACTATCTGATTATCAAAGAGATAGTAGAGCAGGTAGAACACCATCATTTGTTACAGGACAGCCAATTCCTTGTGATAGAAGGCATCTTCAAAATCTTGAACTTCCTAATGCAACAGATGTTGTTTTGGAAAGATTTGACTTGTTTAATCAAGGTGAATCGGGTTCTATGTTGAGAAAAAGAATAAAAGAGCAGGGAATAGATATTACAGGCAAAAATGCACTGATTCAACATTGTTGTGAAAAACTAAATATGCAAGCGGATGAGGTTGTTAATTTGTTTAGAAATGTGAATGCTCCAGATTATGCTATAGATATACTTCTAACAAAGAAAAATATTCGACAGAGATTAGATTCTACAGAGCCATCACCAACCGTAGTTACACTTCCAGATGACTATATAAATCCGTGGGAGGCAAGAACAATTAGTGTTAGAGAAATGGCTAGGTGCCAATCATTTGATGATTCTTTTGAATTTCTTGGGAAGAGAACTACTGGGGGGCTGAAAAGACGTGTTGAGGTGCCACAGTGCACACAGGTTGGAAATGCAGTTCCGCCTTTATTAGCGAAAGCAGTTGCAGACGAAATTATGAGAGTTTTATAAGATAAAGGGTAGCCCATTAATTGGACTACCCTTTGTTTGTTCAGTGAATGTGAATTATATATCAATATGATTACAGTTCAACAACTTCGATTTCACCAAATAAATCTGATTTTGCATACGGTTTTATACGCCATGCATTACCGTGATTTTTTCCTATGTAACGACCTTCTTTTGTTGTGTAGCCACGCCAATCATAAGTGATAATACCAGACTTGATTAATGAAAGGAAGGTTGTAAACTGTGGGGCTCTAGAAAACTCAATTTCATTGTATTTGAACTGAACCATCCCATCAATTTCTCTGCTTTCAGCTTTGACCCATAGAGTTGATGGATGTTTTGCATATAATTGTTGACGTAAGTCATCAAAATGCCAATATGCAGCAACTTCAGGTTTTCCAGTATTTGGATTACGCCAAACAAGATTTACTGTACGTTCTTCATCATTAACATGAAGATAAAAGCCTTGATTGTTTTGTGGGGCGTCCATTGAACCGATGGTAATGTAAAGGCTATTGGCACCAGGATGCTTATCTGATTCATAGCCATATATTCTAGCAAATGCGGATACTCTATTTCTATCTGATGGTTCATATTCTGCTACTCTAGTACCTTCAAATTGTGGACGCAAAGTGAAAAGAGTATCTAGAGTATTGCTACCACCTTTGGATTTTACTTCAATTAGTCCATTGTAATCTGCGTCAACACGGTTATTTGTATTTATTCCTAAAAGACTTTCTAAAGTGTCTCCGACATCCTTCGGTGCTATTGGACCGTATCCTTTTGAATTATCAAAGAAACCACCATGAATAATTTCATATAAGCGAGGTTTGATTCGATAGAACAAATCGGTAATGGCATCCATACCAATGGCATTGAGTAAATCATTTTCGGTTGGAATATTGTGAGTAAGATTGATTATGTATATTACAGGAGTGCCATCAGTTTGTTTGAAAATGGAAATATAGAGAAGATCGCCTTCATTGATTTCTCCAGATTCCATTTTGCGTTTTATTGTTTCAATGGAAAAACGTCTATCACCACGATTATTTGATACACGATAGAACTTTAATTTGATAACATCAGTTTTACCATGCTGAACAAATAATGCATCATATGTCACACCATATTTGCCACCATGCTCTAACTGCTCATAGTCGACAAGTCCCTTGTCAAATAATAAATCTCTTAGAATACCATTAGCATCTAAATTGTTTTTGTCAATCATTGTATAAGTCATACGGATTAAAGCATAATCTTCATTGCGATATTTACGTATCATGTTAATCACATTTGTTTCATCTGAATAAGGTGTAAAAATCATATTTTTTCCTCCGTTCTTGAAAATAAACTGTACATATCTGCATCAACTGTGTAAGCCATTGCATATAAGGTCCTAATTGTTGGATTTTGTGCTTTACGATGCATAATTCTACTTACAATTGCGGTTTGAATATCAGTTGCTCCATAAAATTCAATCTGTTTAAGCTGTTTGTTTCTCATAATTTTTTGAATGTTTTCAATGAAAACAAGAAGATAATCATCTTCAGTAAAAGTTAATGAGTTGAATGAATTGTCACTTAATAAATCATTGAAATAATTTCTTGAAAACAAAGCAGGAAATGGTGCATTTAATTTACGAGCAAGGTTAAGTGCTGTTATGTATTCGATATTTTGTTCGCCGTATTCTAATAATGAAAGGCAACCACGGTCGTATTTTATTGAAGAGGCTAATTCAGCAATACCGAGTCCTTGTGCTTCGCGAGTTTTTCTAATATTGGCACCAAATACTAATAAGATATCCTTTGGGTTAAATTCTGAATTCAAACTGATCACCTCCTGACATTATTTATTATATTCGAACATACCCTCTTGTTCTTGACTTATAACCGTCAATACAGAGGGCAAATGATAGCGACACCAAATTCAATCTTAATATTTTTTCTAAAACCGTAAGATTTCACCCCTTCCCAAAGCTACATATTAGGAGGCGGTGATTTTTCTGTTTTCTCCGTTTCTTTGCTCTCGCAGATTTACCGTCTCCTAAAAATAAATAAAGCCTGATTACGTATAAGGGCTGGTATTTCATATCTGTAACCACAAGGTGAAGGATATGAGTTACTAGGATAACTATGCCCTTTTTGTAATCAGGCTATTTTTATGTCTAGTTATGCCAGCTCTTTTCGTGACAGACGGGAAGGACGGTATATAAGGTGAATTAAGATTATATGAGCAGACTATATGAAAAAGGTCAGAAAACAACATTTTGGAAGCACAATAAAAGGAAAAATCACTATCTATGCAGCAATTAGTATGGTAGTAATGATAGCAATAACTGCATTGATTAACAGAATTGTACTAAATTCAGCACTTAAGACCAGTGAACGCAGTGCATTAGCTGCAAAAGCAGAGGGAACATCAGATGTTATTGATGATTGGCTGATTTGGCAGGCTGATATGGTTGAAACAATCAAAAACGCTCTGGAGGGAATGGAAAAGGATAATCCGGAAGCGGTTTCAAAGAACGGATTAATATGTGGAAATGTTCGGGCTTCTTGCGGAAAATTTTGATGATGTGTTATGTACGGTGGACGAGATGTGGATACGCAATTAAAAAGATTTACAAAAACAAAATAATTTGAAAGCATCAATCAGAAATGGTTGGTGCTTTTTTCGTGAATGGAGAAATCTGTGCTTTTTTATGCCCATTTTTACGGAAGGAGGTATCGGCCGTGGCTAACAGAATTATGGGTATTACTGTCGAGATCGGCGGAGATACCGCCAAACTACAAGTGACATTAAAATGCGTAAACGGTCAGATAAAAAGTATACAGCAGCAGTTGAAGGACGTGGACAAGTTATTAAAACTTGATCCAGGAAATACAGAGCTGCTTGCACAGAAACAAAAATTGCTTGCTGCTGGATTGGAGATGAGGTTCCTTTCCAAGGAAAGACATATATTATAGAAGCAATTCAAAAGTAGAGAACAGTTAAAAAATTGTTTTCAGTGGTGACACTTTTTAACGATAGCCTCGACCTATTGTTAAAAGGTTCATGGATATGTTTCCTTTCACGATGGTAATTCATAGACAGCAGTCCTTTCATGTGGAGACGATAGTTGTACTACATCGAACAGATTTGTAAAACTTCTCGACTTCCGACACTTTGAGAGGTTTTTCAGGTTTGACCAGAGTGACCGAAAAACATACAAAAAAGTAATTTCAGATGGTGTGAATGTCTCAGTCGTATTGGACTGCGGCTTCGGAAACGTATCAAAGAGAAAATAATATCATCATCATTCAACTAAATAACAGAGGCATGAAAGACCGTTCATTTTCAAGAAAAATTGAAAGTGAGCGGTCTTTCTTTGTATCTGAAGGTCATCGTATCAGATGGATTTCAGGTGAGGTATATTCGATGTATTCGAGAAAGGTGATTTTATGGAGACAATACGGAAGAAGATGATGTGAGGAACGCAAGAGTAGCGCCACTCGGTGAGACCTTTGAGGATTTGAGGCAGATGCTGCGGGAGGGATAGAATATTGAATTATAAAGTTGTCCGGACAGAAACTGCAGATGCTCAGATCCGAAAGATTATTTTGTATGTAGCAGAAAACTTTGGAAGGGAAGTTGCACTTGAAAAACTTGAAGAATTAGAACGGAATCTTCTTGACTTAGGCAAGTATCCGCAAAAATGTGTAGAACTTCGTTATCTGGTGCTTAAAAGACAGGGGTATAAAGTACTGGTACTTGAGAAAAATCTTGTGTTTTACAAGATAAATGAGGAGAAGCAGGAAGCTATTATTTATGCTGTCGTAGACCATAGACCGGATTATTTGAACATCATCCGGGGATTGGAAGATACAGTATAATATTTTACAAAGAGAAAGTGAGAAATATTTCCGGTTCTGGGTTGGAGCAAGCGCGGTTCCTATGCCAAGAATCTCTTCCATGGATACGCCTGAGCGTTCTGAAAAATGAAATAACATTGCAAACGAGCCCCTGTTAGTGTATAATAATCGTGCTAATTTGGGGTTCTTAGAATAGTGCCACAAGACAGCTGCGAGGAGCGTTGGCCCGCCGAAGCACAGGACGGATTTTGGGAGAACGGCGCAGCGGTCAAAGCGGTATGTAGCAAAAAGCCCGTAAAAAGGAAATAAAGGAGATAGATATATATGAAACTAGGTATCGTTGTAAATTAGCCTTTTTTCATAAATCTATATACCTCAATAAAAGTCCGTAAAACCGCATGGTTACAAGGTTTTTTGAAATTGTAAATTCATAAAACTTCATACAAAATCATATACTTTCATGCCATTTGGGTGTAGAAATGGGTGTAAAAAGATAGTCGAAAACCAGAGTCCAACGCATTTTATGTATTGATAAATGGGCATACAGATTTCTACGGATAGAACTATATAGCATGATAGAACAGAAGTTAAAATATTATAATGTACCGCACAGGCGGCGTTACCTTATCCCAACAGGGAAACAAGGAACGCCGCTATTTTTTTACCCTCATGTTACGCAGTAGGGGCAAAAAGAGCTTTGCTACATAAGGCTTTGCGGGTGCGGTTTTCACACAGTAAGGGATTGATACCTAAACCCTCAAAATTGCTGTTCTACTGCGTAACAAATATGAAGCAAAGGAGTTGATGAAGCTATGGCAGTTTTCCGCGTGGAGAGAAACACAGGATATACGGTTATGAGTAACCACCATTTACGCAATAAGGAGCTATCCCTAAAGGCAAAAGGGCTGTTATCGCAAATGCTGTCCTTGCCGGAGGATTGGGACTACACCCTTGCGGGGCTGTCCTTTATCAACCGGGAGAAAATCGACGCTATCCGGGAAGCCGTTAAGGAACTGGAACGCGCCGGGTATATCGTGCGTTCAAGGGAGCGCGACGAGAAAGGACGCTTGCGCGGCGCGGATTATGTGATTTTTGAGCAGCCGCAGACCCCGCCTGTATCGGATTTACCTACATTGGAAAATCCAACATTGGATAATCCAACGTTGGAAAAACCTACGTTGGAAAAACCTACGTTGGAAAATCCAACGCAATTAAATAAAGATATATCAAGTAAAGAACAATCAATTACTGATTTATCAAGTACCCATTCCATTCCTTTCCATTCCCTAAATCCCTTGCCTTATGAGCAGGACGAAGCGGCTACGCCGCCGGAAAGGAAAAGAACGGAAGCGAAAACAAACAGCGCAATAGAGATTTATCGGGAAATCATCAAAGACAACATCGACTATGACATTCTCATTCAAGACCCCAAAATGGATAAAGACCGTTTGGACGAGATTGTAGAAATCATGCTGGAAACCGTCTGCACAGCCCGAAAGACAATCCGTATCGCCGGGGACGACTACCCCGCCGAACTTGTCAAATCAAAGTTTATGAAGCTGAATAGCAGCCACGTTGAGTTTGTTTTGGACTGCATGAGGGAGAACACAACCAAAATCCGCAACATCAAGCAGTATCTAAAAGCGGTGCTGTTCAACGCACCGAGTACCATTGACAGCTACTATACCGCCCTTGTCAATCACGACTTTTACGGCAGCAAATGAGCATAGCCGCAGTTTACCGGGAAAGGAGTTGATACCTTGCAGGAGGAAGTAACCCAAAAAACGATTGCCCTATCCGTCAATGTGGGAAAAGGCGCGGCAAGGCTTACCGAACAGGCGTTGCAGAAAGCAATCAAGAAGTTTTTGGAGCAGAAAAGCAAAGCCCCGCATGGGAAACAGACCATGCGGCAGCTTATGAAGCAAAATGCGGGTGTTTCCAACATCGAGATCACCGACAGCAATATCAAAGCCTTTGAGAGTACCGCGAAGAAGTACAACATAGATTTTTCGCTGAAAAAGGTTAAGGGCGAACAGACCCGTTACCTTGTGTTTTTCAAAGGCAGGGACGCGGACGTTATGACCGCAGCGTTTCAAGAGTTTTCCGCAAAGAAGCTGAACAGGGATAAAAAGCCCTCTATCCGCAAAGCCCTTGCCGCAGCAAAGGACAAGGCGAAGCAGCTTAACGCCGCCCGCGACAAGGTAAAGAAAATAGACAGGGGGCGCGAGATATGAAGCAGATGAACTACAAAAAGTTGATAATCCCGAATATCCCCTATGTGTTCTTTGTCTATCTCTTTGATAAGGTGGGACAGGCGGTGCGGCTTGCCCCCGGCGCGGATATTTCCGAAAAGATACTCAATATCACACAGGGATTTTCCGAAGCGTTTTCAAATGCCTTGCCGAGCGTTCACCCGTTGGATTTGCTTATCGGCATTGTCGGCGCGGTGGTTATCCGTCTGATTGTCTATGTCAAAGGGAAAAACGCAAAGAAATACCGCAAGGGCGCAGAATACGGCAGCGCACGTTGGGGCAACGCCGAAGATATAAAGCCCTACATCGACCCGGATTTTCAGAACAACATCATTTTGACGCAGACCGAACGCCTTACCATGAACAGCCGCCCGAAGCAGCCGAAATATGCGAGAAATAAAAACGTCGTGGTGATCGGCGGCAGCGGCAGCGGCAAGACAAGGTTTTTCGTAAAGCCTAATTTAATGCAGCTTCATTCTTCCTACGTCTTGACCGACCCAAAAGGCACCGTCTTAATCGAGTGCGGAAAGCTCTTGCAGCGCGGCGGCTACAAGATAAAAGTGCTGAATACGATAAACTTCAAGAAATCCATGCGATATAACCCCTTTGTGTATATCCGCAGCGAAAAGGACGTGTTAAAGGTTGTCAATACCCTTATTGTCAATACCAAAGGCGAGGGAGAAAAAAGCGCGGAAGATTTTTGGGTGAAAGCCGAGAGATTATTATATTGCGCGTTGATCGGCTACATTTGGTATGAAGCCCCCGCCGAGGAAATGAACTTTACAACGCTGCTTGAACTTATCAATGCAAGCGAAGCACGCGAGGACGACGAGGAATACCAAAGCCCCGTTGATCTGCTCTTTGCCGATTTAGAAGAACGCAGCCCCGACCATTTCGCGGTGAAGCAATATAAAAAATACAAATTGGCGGCGGGCAAAACGGCAAAGTCAATCCTTATTTCTTGCGGTGCGCGTCTTGCCCCTTTTGATATAGAGGAACTCCGGGAACTCATGTCCTATGATGAATTGGAACTTGATACATTGGGCGACAGGAAAACCGCGCTTTTCCTCATAATGAGCGATACCGACGACACCTTTAATTTTGTTATCGCTATTCTGCAATCGCAGCTTTTCAATTTGCTTTGTGATAAAGCGGACGACGAATACAACGGCAAATTGCCTATTCATGTCCGGTTTTTGCTTGATGAATTTGCCAACATCGGGCAGATACCCCGCTTTGATAAGTTAATTGCGACCATTCGCAGCAGGGAAATGTCCGCTTCTATCATTCTGCAATCGCAGAGCCAACTAAAAGCCATTTACAAGGACGCGGCAGAAATCATACTTGATAATGCCGACAGCACCTTGTTTTTGGGAGGACGTGGGAAAAATGCAAAGGATATTTCGGATAACTTGGGACGGGAAACAATCGACAGTTTCAATACTTCCGAAAATCGCGGCACGCAGGTTTCTCATGGACTTACTTATCAAAAATTAGGAAAGGAGCTGATGACACAGGACGAAATAGCAGTTATGGACGGTGGGAAATGTATTTTGCAGCTACGCGGTGTGCGTCCCTTTTTAAGCGACAAATACGACATCACGAAACACCCGAACTACAAATACCTTTCCGACTTCGACAAAAGAAACGCTTTTGACGTGGAACGGTATATGTCTACCCGTCCGGCAATCGTAAAGCCCGATGAAGCCTTTGACATATACGAAATAGATTTGTCCGACGAGGACGCAGCCGCCGAGGAATAACGGCGGCATTTTCATTTTCAACAACTTTTTTTGAGCCGCACAGCGGCAGAAAGCGAGGTTTATATGGAGTTTTTCAACAGCGCAGTTGGTGTATTGCAGACTTTGGTTATCGCGCTTGGCGCAGGTCTTGGCATTTGGGGTGCCATTAACCTCATGGAGGGTTACGGCAACGACAATCCGGGCGCAAAGAGCCAGGGCATGAAGCAGCTCATGGCGGGCGGCGGCGTCGCTTTGATCGGCGGCACCCTTGTTCCCCTGCTTTCTCAACTTTTTGGATAATGCCTAAAACAAATACCACCCGCCGCGCCCTCTCGGAAACGGGAGGGCGCGGGAAAGGAGGGATTAACTTTTGATATGGCAGATGATTGAAGATTGGTTTCGCGGCATTTTGACAGACGGGATTTTATCGAACCTTTCCGGCTTGTTTGACAGCGTAAATACAGAGGTTGGAGAAATCGCAACACAAGTCGGCACGACCCCCGCCGGGTGGAACGCGGGCATATTCAACATGATACGCAGCCTTTCGGAAAACGTCATTGTACCGATTGCGGGCGTTATCATTACCTTTGTCATGTGTTATGAACTAATCCAGCTTGTAATTGAAAAAAACAATCTGCACGATCTCGACACTTGGATTTTCTTCAAGTGGATTTTCAAAACCTTTGTTGCGGTGCTGCTGGTAACAAATACTTGGAACATCGTCATGGGCGTATTTGACATTACACAGAGCGTCGTCAACGACAGCGCGGGCGTTATCATATCCGACACAAGCATAGATATTGCAACCGTTATCACCGATATAGAAGCAAAGCTGGACGCTATGAGCGTCGGCGGGCTTTTGGGGCTATGGTTTCAATCACTCTTTGTGGGGCTTACCATGAAAGCGTTGTCTATCTGTATCATGCTGGTGGTGTACGGGCGCATGATTGAAATATACCTTGTAACGAGTATCGCCCCTATCCCCGTTGCGACAATGGTAAATCGTGAATGGGGCGGCATGGGACAGAACTACTTAAAATCCTTGCTTGCCCTCGGTTTTCAGGCTTTTCTAATTCTTGTGTGCGTCGGTATTTATGCGGTTTTGATACAGACAATCGCAGCAACCGATGACATATCCGGCGCGATCTGGGCTTGCATGGGCTATACC
>ERZ773181.991-NODE-991-length-26363-cov-8.133572_pt1 | contig 26363 bp, 28 predicted proteins | sample MGYA00581001_ERZ773181 | MGnify/ENA primary metagenome ERZ773181 (study PRJEB29015, sample SAMEA2737780) | human gut metagenome | biome: human gut; feature: human-associated habitat; material: faeces | place: China | collected 2012 ...
ATGAAACTAGAAATGGTGGATATACTAGAATAATTAAACTTAAAGAACGTCGTGGTGACGATGCTCTAGAAGTTAAATTAGAATTAGTTTAATTTATTTAAAACAATTAGTCTATATGATTAGTTGTTTTTTTGTTTAAGTAAAGGTAAAAGTTTTGCGGTTACAATCGCAAAACTTTGGAAAAATGAAAGTTTTGCGATTGTAACCGCAAAACTTGACAATAATAAAAATATAATGTATAATGATATTGGTGATGAAAAATGTTGAAAAGAGTGAAATACTTAAATGAATTAATTGAAGCTAAAGATTTAAATTTAATTAAAGTAATAACTGGAGTTAGAAGATGTGGTAAAAGTACTTTGTTATTGCAATATAAAGATTATTTATTAGATAATGGTGTTAATGAAACTGATGTTGTTTATATGAGTTTTGAAAGTGCCGAATGGTATGACATTAAAGATTATAGAGATTTATATAATTATGTAAAAAGTAAGTATAAAAATAAGAAACTTTATTTATTACTTGATGAAGTGCAAAATGTTGAAAAATGGGAAAAAGCTGTTAATTCATTCTTAGTAGATATTAAATGTGATATTTATGTAACTGGTTCAAATGCTAAATTATTATCTAGTGAACTTACAACATTAGTTGCTGGTAGAGTTTATACAATTAAGATGTATCCTTTTTCTTTTGCTGAGTATATAGAAGCATTAAAGGATTCTAACAAAAGTAAATATGAATTATTTGCTGATTATTTAAAGTATGGGGGAATGCCAATGCTTATTGATATGAATGATAATGAAAGATTGAAAGTTAATTATTTATCTGATATTAAAGATGTAGTTTTAAAAAAAGATATTATTGCAAGAAATAAAATTAAGGATGTCGTTTTTTTGGATAATTTATTAAGGTATATGTCTACTGTTATTGGAACTTTGATTAATCCAAATACTATTTCTGATTTTATGAAAAAGAATGGAAGCTCTCTTGATAATGAAACTGTTGATAAGTATTTGAAGATGATTGAAAATGCTTATTTTATTTATAGAGTTCCTAGATATGAAATTAAGGGAAAACAACTTCTTAAAACACAAGGAAAATATTACTTTGTTGATAATGGTTTAAAAAATGTTTTAGCTGGTTTTGCTTCATATGATAGTGGGAGTAGTTATGAAAATATAATTTTTATGGAACTTTTAAGAAGAGGTTATGAAGTTTATGTTGGAAAATATAATGATTTAGAAATAGACTTTGTTGCAACAAGTCCAAATGAAAAGATATATTATCAAGTTACAAGAAGTTTATTGAGTGAAGAAGTAGAAAATAGAGAAAAAAAATCTTTACTTGCCATTAATGATAATTATAAAAAAGTTATATTAACAATGGATATCACTTTTAATAAAAGTATTGAGGGAATTGAAGTTAAAAATATAATTGATTTCTTACTAGAAAAATAATTTAATATGCGGTTATAGTTTATGTATATTATTTTAATACTTATCCATAATATTACTGGAGGTATTGAAATGAAAGATAAAAAATGTAATTGTTGTGAAGATGCTAAGTTTGGTGTAGCATACATTGATCCAGAATCTGGTTTATTATGTAGTAAAATAGATACAGATATGGAACTTCCTAAAGGTAAAAAAATATTAGCACCTAGAATATGTACTAAGTGTGGTAATACTGAATGGAAAACAATAGATAATTAATATCTCTATATTAAAAGTTGTTAGAAATGGTTCTAACAACTTTTTTGTTTTTAAAGAGTTTATTTGTATGAAATTTTATATAAACTTAGAGTTGGGTTTTATTATAGGATAATGATAAAATCAAAGGCGAATAGAAAAAAGACTATACCTCTAGGGGTATTGGTTATATTGAATAATAATTTTTAGAGTCAAGCAGTGGCATTTTTGTTATAATGTTAGCATAGTAAAGGAGTAAAAACAACTATGAATAAGAAAAAAAAGCTAATTTTAAGCTTATTTTCATTAATTTTGCTTTTATTCGTTTTTATTTTATATGATTATCAATATAAAAAACGAGCTTATGTAAAAGAAAATAACCAAATAAAAACAGGCACAAGTATTAGAATGATGTTTGAAACAAAAATAGGTTCTGGTCATTAAGTATTATCAAGTAGTTGTGCAAGAACAACAAATTTAGGTTCTTATGTTAGAAGCACATGTGCAGGAGCAAGTTGGCTGTATGGAAGAGGATATGAATGAACAATATCGCCTTATTCTTCGGACGGCATCGATGTGTTTATTGCAGGATGCTTTGGCAGTTTAAGCAAGGACTACGCGGGCTTTGGTTTTGGTGCCCGTCCAGTCTTATATCTAGATGCTTCTGTGTACAAAATAGATGGAGAAGGAACATTGGATAAGCCATATATAATAGGGATGTGAGAACATTTGGTTTAACGTGGCTGGCGGGAGTTTCCGCCCCACGCGGGATGCGATAAGAAAGTATAGTTGTTATACTTTCTTTTTGTAATTTTTTTCTAAAATCATAGACAAGTAATTAATAATTTGATAAAATAAAGTAGTACGTAAGTTGTATAGAATGGAAGTGCTTGTTATGGCTAAAATTATATCACTTGTTAATCAAAAGGGTGGAGTTGGAAAAACTACCACTAGTATAAATTTGTCTGCTGCATTAGGTAAAATGGGTAAACGTGTATTATTAATAGATATGGACCCTCAAAGTAATGCAACAACTGGGTTAGGTTTGACCTCTAATGATTTTAAAAATGATGTATATGAATTAATTACTGGTAAATGTGAAGTTAAAAAGGCAATAAAGAAAACTAAATTTCATAATCTTAGTATAATTCCATCCACTATTAATTTGGCTGGTGTTGATGTTGAATTTGTTAAAAGAATGCTTGAAGATAAGGAATTTAGTCAAAATATGCAATTAAAATTAAAATTAGATGAAATTAAAGATAATTATGATTACATAATAATTGATTGTCAACCATCTTTAGGTCTTGGTACTATGAATGCATTAGTTGCTAGTGATAGTGTAATTATTCCTGTTCAATGTGAATTCTTTGCATTAGAAGGTATTACACAGCTTTTGAATAGTATTATAATGGTTCAAGGAAGTATGAATCCAAATCTTAGAATTGAAGGAGTACTTTTAACAATGCTTGATGGAAGAACAAATATCGGTCTTGAAGTAATTGAAGAAATAAGAAAATATTTTAAAGATAAAGTATTTAATACAATAATACCTAGATTAGTAAGATTAGTAGAGGCTCCGAGCCATGGTAAACCAATAAATGAATATGATCCTTTAAGTAGAGCTACGGAAGCTTATGCTAATTTAGCAAAGGAAGTGGTTAGTAGAGATGGAAACTAAGAAAAAAGCGTTAGGTAAAGGACTTGAACAATTATTTTCTAACAATGTAATTGATTTTGAAAATTTTGAAGATACTGTTGTTGAAGAAAATAAGAAAGATGTAACAGAAATTAATATTGATGAAATAAGGAGTAATCCTTATCAACCAAGAAGAACTTTTGATACTGAAACTTTAAATGAACTAGCTAAATCAATAGAAGAATATGGTATAGTTCAACCAGTAATTGTTAAGAAAAGTATTAAAGGTTATGAACTTATAGCTGGGGAAAGAAGAACAAAAGCTGCAAAAATTGCTGGTTTAAAAGTTATACCTGCGATTATTAAAGATTTTGATGATCAACAAATGATGGAAATTGCTTTGATTGAAAATATTCAAAGAGAAGATTTAAACCCAATGGATGAAGCTGTAAGTATTAGTAATATCATTAAATTAAGAGGTTATACACAAGATGAGTTTGCAAATAAGTTTGGTAAAAGCAGAACTTATGTAACAAATATTCTTGGTCTTTTGAAGTTGCCTGAAGATGTTAAAAAAATGGTTGAAAAGAGAACATTAAGCATGTCTCATGCTAGAGTACTTAGTAAGATTGATGATGAAGAAAAGGTTGTAAGACTTGCTAAGCAAGTGATAACTGATGAACTATCAGTGAGGGAACTTGAAAAAATAACTCAAGATGATAAGAAAGAAATTGAAGTTGTTAAGAATAAAAAATCTGGATATGATCATAAATATCGTATGTATGAAAATATAATAATGGATAATTTAGATACTAAGGTTAGAGTTAGTAAAAAGAAAATTGAAATATATTTTGATGGGGTTAATGAGCTAGAAGAAATACTATCTAAAATGAATGTAAAAGTTGAGGAAGAATAGATGAATAAAGATTTTAATTTAAATGATGATGTCATAATGAAAAAACAACATGCATGTGGCACTAATTTATGGGTAATAACTAGAAATGGTGCTGATATCAAAATTAAATGTAAAAATTGTGGTAGAGAAATCATGATGGATAGATTAGAATTTATGAAAAAGTTAAAAAAGGTGATAGTGAATGAAAAAACTTCGAACTAAAGAAAAAATTGGATTACATCCGGTGATGATGCTTCTTGTTTTAAGCTTCATTACTATTATTGCAAGTGGAGTACTTAGATTCTTTAATGTTCAATCAACATTTAATAAGATATCTACTATTACTGGTGATTTTCAAGTTACAACAGAAGCTGTTAAATCATTATTTAGCTTAAGTGGATTAAAATATATTTTTACTACCACAGTTAGTAACTTTGCTAATTTTGCAGTTTTAAGTAATTTAATTATTATTTTACTTGGTATTGGTATAATGGTTAAAAGTGGTTTTTTAAAAACTATTATTACAATGATGACTAAAAAAGCTAAGAAAAATACTGTTACTTTTGCATTAATATTTATATGTATTATTGCAAGTTTAATTGGTGATTTATCATATATTATTATGGTACCTCTTGGGGCATTGTTATTTCTTTATGGAAAGAGAAATCCATTGATTGGAATTATTGCATCATTTGCAAGCTTAACTTGTGGTAATGCCCTTAGTTTGTTTTTTACTAGTAATGATTCAAGTATGTTAAATATGACACTTACAAATGCACATTTAATTGATCAAACATTTAGTGCATCAAGTTGGTCATACATTATAGTTATGATAATGCTTATTATTATAATGAGTTTTGTATTAACAAATATTACAGAAAATTATGTTGCTAAGAAGTTACCTAAGTATGAATTTTTAGAAGAAGAAAGTGTGGAAGATGAATTAGTACTTACTAGAAAACAAATGAGAGGATTATTATTTTCTTTAGGTGCTGGTTTAATTTATTTACTTATATTTATTTATAATATAATACCTGGACTTCCTTTTTCAGGAAATTTACTTGATTATAGTCAAAGTCTATACATAGATAAATTATTTAGTTATAATTCTTTTTTTAGTAATGGTTTTGTCTTTGTAGTTGCGGTTTTCTTTGTGATTTTAGGTTTATCATATGGAATTGGTGCTAAAACTATAAAGAATAATAAAGAGTTTATTGATGCTTTAGGTTATTCATTAAATGGAATTGGTAAAGTATTAGTTATGATATTTGCTGCTAGTGCATTTATTAATATATTTAAACAATCGAATATAGGTAGTGTATTAGTTGGAGCTTTAACAAATGTAATGCAAAATTCAAGTTTTGCTGGATTACCACTTATTATTATGTTGTTTGTATTTGCAGTTGTTATGTCATTGTTTCAACCAAATATATTATTTAGTTATAATATTGTATCAGGAGTTATCCCTAGACTTATGAATGTGGGTATTAACCCATTATTTAGTCAATTAACTTTTAGATTAGGAAGTTCTGTTGCTTTAGGAATTACTCCAGTGTATGCATATTTTATAATTTATTTAGCATATTTAGAAAATTATAATCAAAGTAATAAACCTATTACTATTTGGGAAGCTATTAAATATCAATTGCCATATGCAATTATTACAGCAGTTGTATATTTAGCATTTATTGTTATTTGGTATATTATTAAGTTTCCACTTGGAATAGGTGCAGGTGTTGGACTTTAGGGAGGTTATTTTATGAGTTTAAAAGCTGGAATAGTAGGATTACCCAATGTTGGTAAATCAACATTATTTAATGCTATTACTAAACAAAACATATTGGCTGCGAATTATCCATTTGCAACAATAGAACCTAATGTAGGAATGGTGTTTGTTCCTGATACAAGAGTAGAATTTTTAAAAAACATGTATAATCCTAAGAGTGTTGTGCCAACAACATTTGAATTTACTGATATAGCAGGATTAGTTGCAGGAGCATCTAAAGGAGAAGGTCTTGGTAATAAGTTTTTATCACACATTAGAGAATGTGATGCAATTGTTGAAGTTGTTAGATGTTTTAGTGATCCTAATGTTACTCATGTAACAGGTAAGGTTGATCCAATAAGTGATATTGAAGTAATAAATATTGAGTTGGTACTTGCGGATTTAGATGTTATAAATAATAGAATAGATAAAATTGAAAAGAAAGCTGTCACAACAAAAGATAAAGAAGCATTAGCTGAAGTTAATGTATTAAAAAGATGTAAAACTGCTTTGGAAGCAAATACTCCTTTAAGAAGAATTGGTTTCGATAAAGATGAGAAAAAAATATTAAAAAATTTCAGTTTCTTAACAATTAAACCAATTATATATGTTGCTAATGTTAATGAAGATGATGTGGCAGTTGGTGATAATGAATATTCTTTACAAGTTAAGAATTATGCAGAAGCTGAAGGATCTGGTGTAATTGTAATGTGTTCTAAATTAGAAGCTGATTTAGCTGGTTTAGAAAATGAAGAAAGAGATTTATTTTTACAAGAAATAGGAATTAAATCTAGTGGATTAGATAAACTTATTTTTGCTACATATAATTTATTAGGCTTAGCCACATTCTTTACTGCAGGTAGTGATGAAGTTAGAGCTTGGACTTTTAGACAAGGAATGAAGGCACCAGAATGTGCTGGATTGATTCATAGTGATATTGAAAGAGGTTTTATTAGAGCTGAAGTTATGACTTTTGAAGATTTAGAAAGTTTAGGTAGTGAAAAAGCAGTTAAAGATGCTGGTAAGCTTCGTATTGAAGGAAAAGAATATGAATTAAAAGATGGAGATATTTGTTATTTTCGATTTAATGTATAAAAGGAGGGATAAAAATGGAAGATAATAAGTTAATTAGTAAATCATTTATATGGATGTGTATTGGTCTTTTGACAACATTCGTTACTGGATTTGGTGTTGCAACAAATGAAAAAATGCTTGCTAACATTTTTAGCGGTGGTTTTTATTGGGTGTGTATTATTGCAGAATTTCTTTTAGTAATATATTTATCTGCAAGAGTATTTAAAATGAGTCCAACAGGTGCAAAGATTAGTTTTTTACTTTACGCTTTTGTTAGTGGTCTTACTTTTTCAAGTATATTTGTTGTTTATAACTTATCTAGTATTATGTATGTATTTTTAATAGCAGCTGTTGTATTTGGAATCATGGCTTTAATTGGATATACTACGAATGCTGATTTATCTAAGATAGGTTTTTACTTACTAATGGCACTTCTTGGTGTAATTATTGTATCAATATTTAATATTTTTATTGGAAGTGATACTTTAACATTAGTTTTAAGTATTATATGTTTATTAATATTTATTGGTATTACAGCATATGATGTTCAAAAGATTAAGTCTTTAGAAAGTTCTGGATTATCTGAAGATAATTTAGCAATTTATGGAGCTTTAGAATTATATTTAGATTTTATTAATATTTTCTTACATTTATTAGAAATATTTGCAAATAATAAGGATTAATTATGGATACAAGTTTAAAAAGAATTATAGCATTTATTGTTGATTTATGTTTAGTATTAGTTATAGCTGATTTAGTTTGTAAGTTAGATCCTTATAGAGATAAGTATGCTTCATTAAATAAAGAACTTTTGGAAGTAACAAAAGAACTTAATACTGGAAGTAGTTCATATGATTTAGATTATTACAAAGAATTAAATTATAAAACTTATCGAAATGGTGCGGTAAGTTCTGGGATAACAATTGTTACCTTGGTTTTGTATTTCGGAGTTTTACAATATGCTTTGAAAGGTCAAACTCCAGGAAAAAAATTAATGAAGTTAAAAGTTGTAAGTAACAGTGATAAAAGTTTAAATATCGGTAATTACTTATTAAGGGTATTAATTTTAAATAATGTTTGGTTAATGTTAATAAATATTATTTGTGTGTTTGCTTTTAACTCAAGTGTATTTTATAGGGTAGGTTCAATTATTGGACTTTTAAGTAATACGATGTACATGGTAAACTTGATTATGGTTATGTTTAGAAGTGATAATCGTGGTCTTCATGATATGTTAGCAAATACAAAAGTAATAGATTTAAATTCTCCAGCTATTTGTTCAACAGTAACAGATGTAAAAAAAGAATCAATTAAAGAAAAAGAACAAAAAATAAATAAGAAGAAAAGTGTGAAGAAATAATTTCACATTTTTTTAATGTAATTTTTTAAGTTTTTCATTGACAATAGAATTCTTTGAAGATTTTATAATATCACTAAATTCTTTGCTTTTTTCGGTATTTTTGGCTTGTTTTTTTAATATTTATTTGGTATAATACTTGAAGAAAAAAGGAAATTGCTCCTTGCTTCATGTTTTATCTTGAAGCCGAAAGACCGTAAGGAGGTGAAAAAACAATGAATAAATATGAAATAATGTTTATCGTAAAATCTACTCTAGATGAAGAAACTATCAAAAAGACTAGTGAAGATTTACAAAAACTTATAAACATTAAACCATCTAAAGTTGTTGAATTCAAAGAAATGGGTAGAAAGAAATTAGCATATCCAATCAAGAAGGAAGTTAGTGGATATTATTTTGTAATGAATGTTGAAACTACACATGAAACTTTAGCAGAATTTGATAGAAAAGTAACTATAAATGAAAACGTATTAAGACATTTAATTATCAAAGTTGAAGGAGAATAACATGAACAAAGTAATTTTAACAGGAAGATTTACAAGAGACCCTGAGTCTAGAATGACTCAAGGTAATATGGAAATATCTAGGTTTTCGTTAGCGTGTCAAAGTGACTTTGTCAATAAAGATGGTCAAAGAGACACAGAGTTTATTAATTGCGTTGCATTTAATAGAACTGCACAAACAATAAATAGATATTGTAAGAAGGGTCAAATGGTATTGGCTCAAGGAAGAATTCGTAACAGCAGTTACGATGCCCAAGATGGAACAAAAAGATACACAACTGAAATTATTGTTGATAGTTTTGAATTCTTAGGTGGTTCTCGTAACGATGGTGCTGCTGCATCTACATCAGGTTATAGTGCACCTGTAAGTAACAATACATCAAGTTACAATCCTTCACCAGCTCCAATGCCTGCAGTTGAAACAACTGATATTAGTGAAGATCCTTATAAAGATTTTGGGGACGAATTTACTTTAAGTAGTGATGATTTACCATTTTAATTTTTAAGAAGGAGGAATATAACATGGCAGAATTTTATCGTAAGAAAAAGAAAATATGTCAAATGTGTGCCGGCAAAAGTGTTGATTACAAAGATGTAATGATTATTAATAAATACATTAATGAAAAAGGTAAAATATTACCAAGAAGAATGACTGGAGCATGTGCAAAACATCAAAGACATATAGCAGAACAAATTAAGTATGCTAGATTTATGGCTTTAGTTCCATACGTTAAATAATTTACTCACCATTTTGGTGAGTTTTTCTATGCTCCAGTCGCATTGTGTGATAAAATATATATAGAGATGAAATTAAGGAGTCTAATTATGAAAAAAGATAAATATTTAGCAGTTGCATTTTTAGTAATTATATTTGGTATATTTTTAGCTATACCATGTAATTTCTTATTAAATAAATTAGGTTTTATTTCTATTAACCATGATAATTTTACAACATATCAAAAAAAAATGGAAAAAAATATTGTTGATAAATTAAATAATAAAATTGGTAGTATAGAAAATTCTATTGAAAATAAGTTTACTAATTATTTTCCTTTTTATAATGATTTAAATGAAATATATCAAAATATTAATTTTTATGGTAATAGCTTAATTTATGATGATATACCTGTACGTACAAATTCTGATGGAGAATATATATTTTATAATAAAAAAGATGAGTTTTATTATTTAAAGGGAAAATACACTCATGAAGAATTAAATGATAGACTTAATATTCAACTTAACTTTTTTAATAATTTGAGTGATAAAGTTTCTTTATATATTTATTTACCAACTAGATATGAATTTACTACTTTAGCAAATGATAATTTAAATTCTTACGTAGCAGATTTTGTTACTGGGTTAAATAAAAATGTTCATGTAAAAGTGATGAATATTGATTCAGTGGATGACTATAAAAATAAGTTTTATAAAACAGATCATCACTGGAATATAAATGGTGCATTAAATGGTTATTATGATATATTGGATATGTTTGATATAACTGATAATAACACTTATAAAATTGCAGAAAAAAAAGAACGTAAATATTATGGTTCAATGGCAAAGACAGCTTTAAATGATATAATTTATGATTATATATCTGATATTGATTATAATCCAACTTATAAGGTGATAGTTAATGATACGATGCCTGAAGAAATATTTAAACCACGTGAAATAAGACTTGATCGTGATTATAAGTATTATGATTATTATGTTTCATATTTTAATGGTCAATATGGAAAAGTAGTGTATGATTTTAATAATGCTTCAAAAGAAAATCTTTTAATTGTAGGAGATTCTTATACATGGCAAATAGATTATTTACTTGCTCAACATTTTAACAAAACACATGTTATCAACTTAAGATATGATGAATTTAAAGATAATGTTTTTGATTTATCAAGTTACGTTAAAAACAATAATATATCAAAAGTTTTATTCTTATATGATGGTGGTTCAACATTGTTTGATCAATACAATTATAACTTTGAAGGGAGGGTTAAATAATGGTTTTTTCAAGTTTAATATTCCTGTTCTTATTTTTACCAACATTTCTTCTTTGTTATTTTATTCCTAAAAAAAGAAAAACTAAGAACATTGTATTATTAATTTTTTCATTATTATTTTATGGATACGGTGAACCAATTTATGTTCTTTTGATGATTTTATCTATAATAGTAAATTACTTTATTGTGTTATGGATGGATAAATCTAGTAAACCTAAAAAGTGGTTAATAATTGATTTAGTATTTAATCTTGGTTTATTATTTTTCTTTAAATATACAAATTTCTTTTTAGATAATATCAACAATTTATTCAATTTAAATATTAAGTTTTTAAGCATAAGTTTACCAATTGGTATTTCATTTTATACTTTTCAAATTCTTACTTATGTTATTGATGTTTATAAATCTAAGGTGCCTGTTCAAAAAAGTATTATTAATTTAGGTTGTTATATTAGTGCTTTTCCTCAGCTAATTGCAGGTCCGATTGTTAGATATGAAACTGTTAATAAGGAATTAAATGATAGATGCGAAGATATAGAAGGTTTTGCAACTGGTATAAGAAGGTTCATTATTGGTTTGTTTAAAAAATGTGTTATTGCTAATGAAATGGCTTATGTTGCTGATACCTTATTTGGATCTAGTATTGCATCTTTGGGTACCATTGGTATGATTGTTGGTGGTGTTGCTTTTACTTTCCAAATATATTTTGATTTTTCTGGATATAGTGATATGGCAATTGGTTTAGGTAAAATGCTTGGATTTAATTATCTTGAAAACTTCAATTACCCATATGTTGCAAGAACTATTACAGATTTCTGGAGAAGATGGCACATATCTTTATCAACATTCTTTAGGGATTATGTTTATATACCTTTGGGTGGTAATAGATGCAAAAGAGTTCGACATATATTTAATTTGTTTGTAGTTTGGGCATTAACTGGTTTATGGCATGGTGCAAGTTGGAACTTTGTTTTTTGGGGACTTTTCTACTTTATCTTATTAGTTTTAGAAAAATTTATTTTCAAAAAAATAGATAAATTACCAGCTTTTCTAGGTCACTTGTATACATTTAGTTTAGTAACATTTGGTTTTATAATATTTTACTTTACTGATACTAGTACTTTAATCGAAGCTATTAAAACTTTATTTGGTGCTCATGGTCTAGGTAATATGATGATATTTACTCATTATCAAATATTTAAACTAAAAACTATTATCATATTTGTTCTTTCAGCATTTGCAAGTACACCAATTTTTAAACCAATATTTGATAAGAAAAATAAATTTAGTGATATATACATAATTGTCTTATTTATTATAAGTGTTATAAGTATTTTGGCATCAAGCTATAATCCATTTATATATTTTAGATTTTAATAATCAAATATTTTGTATTTTTTATAAGTTCATGGTATAATATATTTTACTTAAAGGAGGTCTTTTAAATGAAAGTAATTTTATTAAGTGACGTTAAAGGAAAAGGAAAAAAAGATAGTGTAATTAATGTAAGTGATGGTTACGCTAATAACTATTTAATTAAAAATAATTTAGCTGTCCCTTATACAAAAAGAAGTAGTGAAATTCTAAGTGAAGAATTAGATGTAAAACAAAAAAATGAAGATGCATTGGTAGCAAGTTTAAATGAAGTTAAAAATAAATTAAATGATAAAACTATTACATTTAAAGTTAAAACTGGTGCTCAAGATAAAGTATTTGGTACTATTTCAAGTAAACAAATAGCTGATAAATTAAAAGAAAAAGGATTTAATATTGATAAGAAATGTATCAAGATTGATACTGCGATTAGTTCTTTAGGAATTACTCAAGTGAGTATTGAATTACACAAAAAAGTAAAATTTAAAATTAATGTTGAATTAGTTAAGTAAGGAGGTTTTATGGCAAGAAGTATGCCTCAGAATAAAGAAGCTGAGATGAGTGTTTTAGGTGTTGCTTTTTTAAACAGTAGTGAAGTTGCAAAAATAGTTGAAGAAGTTACTGCGGATATGTTTTTTGATGAAAGAAATAAATATATATTTAATGCAATAAAAAATATGTATGAAAGTAAAACCCCGATTGATATAACAACACTAAGAAATGAATTAGATAAAGATAAAAAGTTTAATGCAGTTGGATATGATTATTTAACTGAAGTAATTGATAGTGTTGTAACTGATGCTAATTTAGATTTTTATATTAAAATTATTAAAGACTATGCTGTAAGAAGAAATTTAATTGAAACTGCAAGTGATATTATAACAAAAACATATGATGAAGAAGATGTTAATAGTTTGCTTGATAATGCAGAAAAAAACATTTTAAATGTTGTTAGAGCAAGAAGTGTTGGTGATTTTGTTCCAATAAGTGAAATACTTAGAAGAGCTCAAGCTAAGTTAGAAGAACTTGCTAAAAATAAAAAAAGTATAACAGGTATAGAAACTGGATTTCCAGATTTTGATAAAATAACAACTGGTTTTCAAGGTGGCGAAATGATTATATTAGCTGCTCGTCCTGGTATGGGAAAGACTGCTTTAGCATTAAATATGGCTGCTTATGCTGCAACTCATACAAAAAAAGCTGTTGCAATATTTAACTTAGAAATGTCTGCGGAAATGCTAATTAATCGTATGATTTCATCTATTGGTCAAATAGATGCATATAAACTACAAACTGGTAATATGCAAGAAAAAGATTGGAAAAGATATAATGAAGCTTTATCTCAACTTGCTGATACCAATATTTATATTGAAGATAATGCAGGTGTTACTGCTCAAGAAATTAGAGCTAAATGTAGAAGACTTGCAAATAGTGAAAATGGTCTTGGTTTAGTTGTAATCGACTACTTACAATTAGTTAGTTCTGGTTCAAGAAGAGTTGAATCTCGTCAAGTTGAAGTATCTGAAATATCAAGATCTTTAAAAACAATGGCTTTGGAACTTGGTGTACCTGTTATTGCGTTATCACAATTATCAAGAAGTGCTGAAAAACGTGAAAGTAATCAACCAATGCTTGCTGACTTACGTGAATCTGGATCACTAGAACAAGATGCAGATATGGTACTTTTCATTAATCGTAAAGATTATTATGAAAAAGCAAAAGATTTTAATCAAAAAATTGTGCCGGCAGAATTAATAATTGCTAAGCACAGAAAAGGAGGACTAGGAACAGTTAACTTATTATTTGAACTTAACATGAGTAGTTTTAAAAGTCAATTAAAAGGAGCTGGAGAAGAAAATGAATAATAAAAGTAAAATTATAGCTGCTATAATATCAATCTTTATTTTAATAGTGTATATTATTGATGAAAAATATGGTTATAAATATATTGATGCAAATATAGCATATCAGATTTATCTAAATGGTAAGGAAATTGGTATGATTGAAAATAAGGATGCATTATATAATTTAATTAATAAAGAACAACAAAATATAAAAGATGAATATAAGGTTGATTATGTTTATCCTCCGGATGGACTTGATATAGTAGAAACTAAAACATTTGATGATTCATACATGGGGGTTAATGAAATTTATAGAAAAATTGAAAATGCAGATGATTTTACAGTTAAAGGTTATGTTATAACAATTAAACCAAAAGATAAAGATAAGGAAAATATTGTTATTAATGTTTTAGATAAAAAAGTTTTTGAAGAAGCGTTAAAGACATTTGTCTTATCATTTATTACTGAAGAACAATTTGAAGAATATAATGATGGACATAGAAGTATAACTGAAATAGGTAAAGTAATTAGTAATATGTATTTTAGTGAATCTATTACAATTAAAGAAGGTTATATAAGTATTAAGAAAAAGATTTATACTGATGCAGATGATTTAAGTCAATATTTATTGTTTGGACCTGATGCTAAGATGGATACTTATGTAGTTAAAACTGGTGATAGTATTGCAAGTATTAGTGAAGAAAATATGATAAATTCACAAGAATTTTTAATTGCTAATCCTAATTATAAGAGTGAAAATGCAATGCTTGCAGTAGGAAGCACTGTTAATGTTACTTTGATTAATCCGGTGGTTACATTAACTTATAACATTTATGAAATAAGTGAAAATGAAACTCCTTATACAACAGAAACAGTTGTTGATGAAACTAAAGATCCAAGTTATAAAGAACCCACTAGAGCTGGTGTCAGCGGTTTATCATTAGTTCACGATACTTATGAAGTTGTAAATGGAAATACATCAAGTGAAGCAACAGTGTTAAAAAATGAAGTTATCAGAGAAATGATTAAGGAAGAAATAACTGTTGGTAGAAAATATGGAAGTGGTAATTATGTTTGGGGACTTCCAACAAATTATCCATATATGATAACAAGTCCATTTGGATGGCGTGGTGGTAAAATGCATTATGGATTAGATATATCTGGTACAGGATTTAGATCACCAATATATGCCGTTGATGAAGGAACTGTTGTAGAAGTTAATTTCAGAAGTCTTGATGGTAACTATGTTATAATTGAACATGCTAATAATATATATACTCAATATGCTCACATGTATAAACAAACTGTTAGAGTTGGTCAAAGAGTTAAAACTGGTGATAAAATTGGTGAAATGGGTGAAACTGGTTTAGCATTTGGTGTTCATTTGCATTTAGGAGTTTCAATTGGTTGGCCATATCATGGAAGTTATCAATTCCAAAATCCACTTAAATATATAAAGTTGAGGTAGTTATGAAGGTAGTAGTTTTATCAAGTGGTTCTAAAGGTAATGTTACTTATTTAGAAATCGGAAGAAAAAAGTTTTTATTAGATGCTGGTAGAAACTATAAATATATTAATGAAAATTTAAAAGAAATTGGTGTTAATATTAAAGATGTAGATTATGTAGTTATAACTCATAATCATACAGATCACATTGCAGGATTAAAAACTGTGTTAGATAAAACTGGAGCTGCTTTAATTATTAGTGAGAAAATGTTTTATTCAATACCTGATATAAGTGAATATAAACATGTTATAATAGTTGAAGATACTATAGATTTAGAGGGAGTACATGTTACTTCCTTTAAATCTAGTCATGATGCTCCGGATTCTAGAAATTATGTTTTTGAATGTAATGGTAAAAGTATATGTTATGTTACAGATACTGGTTATGTTAATTATAGAAATTTTAAATATTTAAAAAATTTGGATGTTTATTTATTTGAAAGTAATCATGATATTGAACTTCTTACACATGGTCCTTATCCTGATTGGTTAAAAAAACGTGTTTTATCAAGTGAAGGACATTTATGTAATAAAGATGCATCAATATACCTTTCTAAATTAATTGGTAATAAAACTAAAAAGATTATTTTAATCCATTTAAGTGAAACAAATAATTTAGAAAGTATTGCACTAGAAACTATTAATAATACTTTTTTAGAAAATGATATTAAGTTTAATAATATTTCTTGTGCAAGGCAAAATGAAAGAACGGAAGTTGTGGAAATATGATAAAAATATTGTGTGTTGGAAAAATTAAAGAAGATTATTTAAATGATTTAATAAATGATTATAAGAAAAGAATAAATAAATATATAAAATTAGAAATAGTTGAATTAAAAGATAATGTTGATTATCAAAAGGAAATTGATAATTTATATAAAAATATTAAAAAGAGTGATTATAATATTGGACTTGATTTAAAGGGAAAGTCATATACAAGTGTAGAATTTGCACAAAAAATAGATAAGATTTTACCAATGAATAGTAATATTACTTTTATTATTGGTGGTTCTTTAGGTTTAAATGAGGTTATCAGAGATACTTGTGATGAATTAATTAGTTTTTCAACAATGACTTTTCCCCATGGATTATTTCGTGGTATTTTACTTGAACAAATATATAGAGCTTGTAAAATAAATAATAATGAAAGTTATCATAAGTGAGGTTTTATGAAAGTAGAAGAAGTAAAGAAAATAAGAAAAGCATTAACTCATGGGGGAAAATTTCATTCTGATGATGTATTCGGAGCAGCTTTTTTAAAAGTGATAAATCCTGATATTGAAATTGTTAGAAGTAATATTATTACAGATGATTTTGATGGTTTAGTTTTTGATATTGGAATGGGTTATTTTGATCATCATATGAAAGATAATGAAGTTAGAAGTAATGGTATACCTTATGCATCATTTGGTAAGTTATGGAGAGAATTTGCAAGAGAGTTATATGGTGATTATGTTTATGAATCAATAGATAGAAGATTAATTCAAGATTTAGATTTATCAGATAATACAGGAAGTTATAATGCTTTGGCATTAGCAATTGATGTTTTTAATCCATTAGAAAATACGGATGGCGATAAAGAATTTTTTGAAGCAGTAGAATTTGCTAAAGCTATATTAGAAAGAATGATTTTAAAACAAAAACATAGATTAGAAGATATAGAAAAAGTTAAAAAATATTATTATGAAGCAGTTGATAAGAGAATAATTATATTAGATGAACCTTTATTTTATAAAGATTATTTACCTAGTACAGATGCTATTTATGTAATTTATCCATCAAATAGGGGTGGTTATGCTGCTCAAGGTGTAACAAAAACATCTGATACTAATGAATTAAAAAAAGATTTTCCAAAAGAATGGGTTAGTAAGTTACCACCATATTTAAGATTTTGTCATTCAAGTAGATTTTTAATTGCTGCGGATAATTTTGATGATATAATGCACGCAGTTCGGGAGGCTTTAAAATGATAGGTAACGATTGGGATGAATTATTAAAAGTTGTATGGAATAGCCCAGGATTTAATAATTTTTATCATAAGATATTACATGAATATGATATTAAAACTATTTATCCACCGAAAGATTATATTTTTAATGCTTTAAAGCTTACTAGTTATAAGGATACAAAAGTGGTTATTGTGGGACAAGATCCATATCATGGTGAACATCAAGCTCATGGGCTTTCATTTTCTGTTCAAAAAGGAGTTAAAGTTCCACCTTCATTACAAAATATTTATAAGGAACTATATGATGATTTAGGTGTACCTATTAGGAATGATGGAGATTTAACTGGTTGGGCAAAACAAGGAGTTTTACTTCTTAATGCTGTTTTAACTGTTGAAAAAGATAAAGCTGCAAGTCATAGAAACTGGGGTTGGGAATTATTAACTGATTATATAATTAAAGTTTTAAATATGAAAGAAGAACCTGTTGTATTTATTTTGTGGGGAAACTTTGCTAAAGAGAAAGCTAAACTTATTACTAATCCTCATCACTATATTATAACTAGTCCACATCCATCACCTTTTTCTGCTTATTCTGGTTTCTTTGGAAGTAAACCTTTTTCTAAAACTAATGATTATTTAGTAAAGAATAATTTAAAATCTATAGATTGGAGTAAATAAAAATTGATCATGATTGATCAATTTTTATTTGCTTAAGTTCCAGCTGGACCTGTAGGACCTGCAGGAATTGTTAAATTTAGTACATAATTAGGTGATGTACCAGTAATAGTTGCTGTTGCAGTTGAACCTGGTGCACCAGTTTCAACTGTACCAATGCTTAGATTAATTGCTGGACCTGTAGGACCAGTAGGACCTGTTGGACCGGTAGGACCCGTTGGACCAGTAGCACCAGTTTCACCCGTAGTACCTGTAAGACCTGTAGGACCAGTAGGACCCGTTGGACCGGTAGGACCAGTAGCACCAGTTTCACCCGTAGTACCTGTAAGACCGGTAGGACCCGTAGGACCTGTAGGACCGGTAGCACCTGTTAGACCGGTAGCACCCGTAGGACCAGTAGGACCGGTAGCACCTCTTGGTATACTAAAATTTAATATAGCATTTGATGATGTACCAACATTAACAACAGCTGCATCTGTACCTGGAACAGTTGTTGTTGTAGTTCCAACAGTTATTGTTGAACCAGCTGGACCAGTAGGTCCTGTTGGACCTGTTGGTCCAAAACATGTAAATGTTGTATTTTTGTTTTGTTGGTTATAACAATCAATCATTTTTTGTGCTTTTCTATAGTTATTATTCATTTGAAACTCCTTTCATTTATATTTTATGAAAGAACTAAATTATTGTATAGGATTCTTGTCCAAATAAAAACTGTTATAGTTTAAAATCATCTATAACAGCATCTTGCATATTTTTTCCATCAAAGAAAGGTTTAATTTTATAGCCATGTATTTTTGCTACGATATTTGTTGGAAACTTTCTAATTAATTTATTTAGTTCACTAGTGTTGTTGTTAAAATATGTTTTGCAAGAAACCAAAGTTTCATTAATTTTTTCTATTTCTTTGATATCCTTGTTTATTTCTTTTGTATTTAATTCTTCATGATCATTTTTTACTTCAAGTATTATGTTAAATGCTTCGCTTAATTTTCTATCAAGTTCATAATTACTTATTCTTTTATCCTTAAGTTCAATATAATCTTTTAAATAATCTTTTTTTGTAACAACATTTTTAATCGGAATATTTAATTTTGCAATTAAATCGTATTTTTGACGTAGTGCTTCATCAATGATTCCTTCAGATTTATCAATTTTTAATTTATATGTAACTAAATTATTGTATATTGTTGCATAAAATATTGCAATTGTTCCCAGTATAATAATTAAAATTAATATTATTTCAAATAAATTCATTTATATTCACCATTTATATTTTAACAAACTTACTTAATAATGTAAATGCTTAAACATTTCTAATGTGTAAGTTTACAAAAAAATATTGTTAATTTTAGTGGTGTATGCTAAACTTATGTTGTATAGAGATGGAGGCATCGTATGAAATTTATAGATAATGTTGATATAAAAAGATATCATGAATTTGAAAGTTATAATAAAAAATCACACTTTTTACAAAGTTATGAATGGGGTTTATTTTGCAAAAAAGCTAAAGGACAAGTACCTGTTTATGTTGGGATGGAAAATGATTTAGGCAATTTAGTTGCAACATGTTTGATTTTGTTAAGGAAAACTCCGCTTGGGTATAGTTATGGTTATGCACCGAGGGGTTTTATATTAGATTATAGTGATAAAGAAGTTATTAAAGAGTTTACTAATTATTTGAAAGAATATATGAAGCAAAATAAAATAATCTATATTAAGTTTGATCCGGATATTAAGTATCAAGATATTGATGAAGATGGTAAAAGAGTAGATGGTGGAGAAAATAACTATGAACTTTATAATTATATGTTAAGTTTGGGTTATAAACATACTGGGTTTTATAGATTATATGAAGGTAATCAACCTAGATATACTTTTAGAATTAATTTGAAAAAGCCTTGGGAAGAAATTGAAGCTAAGTTTAATAAATCATTTATGAAAAGTGTTAAGAGAAGTTATAGTTATAATTTAATAGTTGATAATGAAGTAAGAGTACATGATTTTTATTGCTTGATTGAAAGTAATAGTAGTAAAGATGGGTTTGATCCTCATAGTGAAGAATATTATAAAATATTTAGTGAAGAAATGTCTAAAGATAATAATATGAAATATTTTAATATTAGTATTAGACCAAAAGAATTGCTTGATAATATAAATAAAGAAATAGATGATTTAAGTAAAGAATTAGAGGTTAATAAGAAAAAAGAAGCTGATATTAAAAATAAGATTGCTAGATTAGAAAAGGAAAGAGAAGTATTTAGTGGTATTGATAAAGATGAAGTATGTGTTTGTTCTTTGATATGTACATATACTAAAACACGTGCATGGAGTTTATATATTGGTAGTGATGATTTAGCTAATTTTACTTTTGCTGTTACTAGAAGTTATTATGAAGCTATTAAAGATGCTTATGATAAAGGTTATGAATTTTTTGATTTATTTGGTACTCCAGGTGATCCTCATACTAAGTATAAGAATTTAGCTAAACTTCATGATTTTAAAAGAAAATTTGGGGATGAATATATAGAATTTATTGGGGAATTTGATTTAGTTAATAATAAGTTATTGTATAAGATGTTACCTGTTATGTTAAAAGTTTATAGAAAACTAAGGAGGAAATAATGCTTAAAGTTATTGATGAAAATTTATTTAGAGAGTTTGCTTTAAAGAATCCTTATGTTTCTATTTATCAGTTACCTGAGTGGGGAGAATTAAAGAGTGGAACTGGATGGGTTAGACATTTACTTGGGTATTATAAAAATGATTCCTTAGTTGGTGTAACTATGCTTCTTGAAAAAAGAATGCCAATGAAGTTAAGTTTGTTTTATTCTCCGAGAGGTTATTTAATTGATGTATATAATTTTTCTTTATTAAAAAATTTTAATGATGAAGTAATAAAATATGTTAAAAAGAATCATGGTTTTATGTTAAAGTTAGACCCAAATGTTATTTATGCTTTAAGAGATAGTGATGGTAATTTAAAAGAAAAGTGTGGAGAAGAAGCATATTATAATTTTAAAAAATTAGGTTTTAAACATATGGGATTTAGTCAAAATTTTGAAGATTTACAACCAAGGATATTATGTAGAATTAAATTAAGGGATAATTATAATGATACGTTAAATACATTTAGTAAGTCAACAAAGAAGAATATTGATAAGACTTATGATATGGGTGTTAGATGTAAGATAATTAATACAGATAATATAGATATATTTACTAAGTTATTACAAGATACTGGTAATTTAAAGAATTTCATAGTTAGACCTGCATCATATTATAAAAAGATGGTAGATTTAATGGGAGATTATATTACATTATATTTAGCATATATAGATACAGAGTGTTATTATAATTATGTATGGAGTACTTTAAGTGGTGCTAAAAAAGAATTAGATGAATTAAATAATACAATGAAGAAAATAAATGTTGGAGATAAAATAAAAAGAAAACATGAAGAGTTAGAAAATAAAATAAATAAATATAATAAAAAATTAGAAGAAGCAGTATCTTTAAAAAGAAGTAATAAAGAAATAAATATTGGGGCTTTGATGAGTGTATTTGTGGGTAATGAAGGTATTACATTTATGAGTGGTACTAATAATTTATATAAAGAATTTAATCCGAAGTATGCTTTTTATAGACAACATATAGAGGATTCTATAAAGAAACATTTAGAGTATGTTAATTTTTATGGGATATCTTTAGATATGGATAAGAATGGTCCTTATTATGGTATTTATGAATTAAAGAGAGGATTTAATCCAGAAATTACAGAATTAATAGGGGAATTTGATTATGTTATTAATCCATTTGTTTATTATGCTTATAAAGTAGCTTTGAAGGGTTATAAATTATTGAAGAAACTAAAAAAATAGTTTCTTTTTTTAAATATTTAATTGATATTTTTTGTTTTGTTAAAACCTTTTTATAAATTTATCTTTTAAACAAATTGACGTTACTCTATATTTATGATAAAATTTATATATCAAGTGTTGCTTGGGTTTAGGAGTGATTTTCATGAATAAGAAAATTAATAATATATTATTTTTTTGTATCACTATGTTATTTTCTTTTTCATTTATGATAAAAGCTAATGCAAGTGTTTTAAATAATAACTTCATAAATAATGTTGCTACAATTGAAGAAGAATGTGCTGCTTTTGGTGATCCTGGTGTTAATGGTACACCAGCTTATTGGATGCAACAAGCTTTGGAAATAATGAAATATATTGGTATTATTGCTTTATTGGTTTTAACAACATTAGATTTTATAAAAGCATTAGCTCAAAATGATAAAGATGCTTTAAAGAAAGCTAGTAATACTGCAATTAAGAGATTTATATATTGTATTTTATTGTTCTTTACACCAATGATTGTAGAATTTTTGATGTCTTTATTTGGTGCTTATGGAACATGTGGAATAGGAACAGGAACGGTGAATTAATATATGATTACAACATTTTTTTCTATATTATTAACTTTAGATGGTTGGGTATATAACATAATTGATTGGTTGTATGATATTTTTGTTGCTATTGCAACTATTGACGTGTTTTCTACTGAACAAGAAACTATTAATAAAATAGTTACTAATGTATATGTTATACTTGGTGTTGTTATGCTTTTTGCTTTAGCGTATTCTTTATTGAAAGCTGTAATAAATCCTGAGAATTTTTCAAAGGGAGATACTTCATTTTCTAAATTAATGCAAAATATTGTTGTTTCTATAATCATTATAGCTATTTTACCAACATGTTTTAACTTTGCTTATAAGTTTCAAACTTCTGTTTTGGAAAATGATACTATACCTAAGATATTATTTGGTGATGGTATTACTAATCCGTTTACTTTACAAAATACTGAAGATGATCCTGAACCTAGTCCTGGAAGAACATTAGCATATTCTATTTTTAATTCTTTTTTACATGTTGATTATGATAAATGTGCTGGAGATAATAAAGTAAACGCCGATGCTTTAACTGAAGAACAAATAAAAGGTTGCAGTGAAAAAATTGCTTTGGGTGCAACTGGGATTACAAAGTTTATTCCATTTGTTAATTTGGGAGTTGGTGCTTTAAATAGTTTGATTGGTGCATCTGATACATCATCTTTCTTTTATTTTGATAATATGGTTAGGTATGGTAAATATGGATTTGGTGTTTATAGTGATTTTACTAACTCTATTGTTACTGGAGACCTTTCTTATATGTGGTTCTTTTCAACTGTTGTTGGTGTTTATGTAGCATATGTTTTGTTAAATTTTGTATTTGATATAGCTTTACGTTTTATTAAAATGTTGTTTTTTGAAATCATAGCACCTATACCTGTTATTTGCAGAATAATACCAGGCGGAAAAATGAAAGACGTTTTTTCAACATGGTTAAAGAAAGTTATTAGTGTATATTTAGAAGTCTTTATAAGAGTTTTTGTTATAGTAATAGGATTATACTTAATTCTTTTAGTGAATGATATGAATTTAGTATTTGGAACAACACTTTCTGGATTAGGTATTTTGCAAAGAGCATTTGCTAGAGTAATAATTATTCTTGGAATTGTAACGTTTATTAGACAAGCTCCTAAGTTAATATGTGATTTATTCCATATTGATAGTGGAGGTATGAAACTTGGTATAAAAGATAAATTAGCTGCTGGTGGATTGTTCGGAGTTGCAAATGCTGTTGGTTCATTGGTTACTTCTAAAGGAAATCCTTTAGCTGCTTACAGAGGTTGGAAATATGGTATGAAAAATGCTGATTTGCATAATATTGGGGGAGAAGCAAACAGATTACGTGCTTATAAAGATGCAAGAGCTCAAGGTGTAACTAGAACTGAAATTTTTAAAGATCGTATGCGTAGAATGTTTGGCTTTGAATCTTCTAATAAGGCGGATGATTATGGTATTGAAAATAAAGTTTATACTGTTAAAGATGAAAATGGAAATAGTATTCAATTAACACCTGAAAAAGTTAAAGAATTGGAAACTAACAAACTTAATAATAATATACAAATTGCTGAAGTTAATAGTGCATCAAGCAAAAAACGTGATATTTCAGTTGAAAATGCAACAATTACTAATGCTAGAGGTACATTTAAAAATGATGGTTTAGATGAAATTCATAAAAGTGATTCTAAAATTCTTGAAAAATTGGATATTCAATATACTGATGCTCAACGAAAAATGGATTTGCAAAAACTTGATGATGCTTATAGTGGAAGACCTTTAACTCAAGAAGAAAAAGATACTTATAATGTAAAGCGTACTGAAATAATGAATAAGACGACATCTATGAGTTTAGTTGGTAATTATAATTCGTTAAAAGCTCAATTAGATCAAAATTACAAAACTGGAGTTATTAATGATGAAGCATATAATAAAGCTGCTTTAGATTTAGCGGATTTAGAGAAAATGATGCAAGAAAAATTTGTTACTGCTGCCTCACATGAATCTGGTAAAAGAATTTATGTTAACTACGATGGAAGTAAAATAGAAGTTGATGATGGTGGTAAATTCTATACCAATTATCAAAAATTTATTGATGATTTAAAGAGTGGTGTTTTAAAAGATTCAGATGGAAATAAAATTGATATTACTTCTTTTGTTGATAAAGATAATAAACAATTGGAAGGTTGGGCTTTGATAAATGAAGCATTTAAAAAAGGATCATCTATTAATAATGAAATTGCTGTTGAGATAAATAAAAATGAACGTGAAAAACGTACTTATGAACAAGCTAATAAAATTATTGATGCTATTTTTGAACAACGTAAAAAAATGCAAGAACAGGCTAAAAATGAAAATAAATATAAAGCTCGTAAACTTACTAGTGAGTATAACGATAATAATGCTTCTAAAAAATAATTAAGAAAGGAATGATTTGGGGATGAATAATTATTTAATACCTGCAAATTCTAAAAAGTCACAATTGATATTAGGGTTCTTTACTCTGACTGATATTTTACTTTTTGGATTTGGATGCTTACTTACTGTAATGCTGTTAATGCTAGTGCAAAATGCAACGGTTGGTCAGATGATTGTTATACTTATGCCTGCACTTATAACTGGATTTTTAGTCACTCCGGTTATGCATTATCATAACGTATTACAATTCATTATAAATGCATGTACATTTATATTTAATCCACGTAGATATTATTGGAAAGGTTGGTGTGTTAAAGATGAACTCAAAGATGAATAATTCTTCAGGTGTAAGTTATACAGAAAACTGGTTACCTGTTAGACAAATAATGAATGGTATGATACAACTTGATGATGGTACATATGTTACCGGTGTTAAGGTAATGCCTAAAAATATATTTATTATGGATCAAGGTTCACAAAATAATACTATTTATCAATTAAGAAATTTTTATAATAGTATTGATTATGATTTCTGGTTACTTATTGCTGATAGACCTGTGGATATTGATGTGTATCTATCTCAATTACAACTTATGTATAATAATGCTGAAAGTAATGCTATTAAGAAGTTAATTATGCAAGATATTAATAAAGCTAATCTATTTATGAGTAGCGAATATAATGTAGTTGATACTGAATATTATATCTTGTTTAAAGAAAAGAGATTAGAAATAGTTCAAAAAAAATTACATAATTTAATAAGTGGACTTGCTAATGCTGGATTACAAAGTGTTCAAACTTCCAATAATGATTTAAGAGTTGTTTTAGATAATTTCTTAAATGGTGGAGAAACAACTAATTTTGGGGCGGTGATGTAATATGAGTAAAATTAAAAGTGAAATAGCTCCTAAAGGAATGGAATTTAAACCAACTGAATTTGTATTAGGAGGAAAGTATTCAACAATTATGACTGTTATAGCTTTTCCTAGAAATATTGCACCAGGTTTTTTATCTGATATAACTAATATTCAAGGTGTTAAAATAGCTATTAAACATATGCCTATACCTTTTTCAGTATTACAAAAAATGCTTAATAAAGAAATAGCAGATTTAAAAGTAAGATATCAAAGTGAAAAAGATAATACAATGCAAGAAAGAATACGTCAAGATTATGAATCTTTGGAACAATTTATTCAAATGCTTGCTGCAACACAAGCTAGAA
>ERZ773181.995-NODE-995-length-26238-cov-5.373028_pt1 | contig 26238 bp, 22 predicted proteins | sample MGYA00581001_ERZ773181 | MGnify/ENA primary metagenome ERZ773181 (study PRJEB29015, sample SAMEA2737780) | human gut metagenome | biome: human gut; feature: human-associated habitat; material: faeces | place: China | collected 2012 ...
AGCTGCCCTCAGAGACATACAGCTCGGTGATGGAGCCGGAGTAGCTGGACATGATCGAGCAGATGCGCAGCGCCTACCCCAAGGTGGTGTTCATCATCCTCACCGGCTATGGGAAATTTGAATACGCCCAGCGGGCCATTGACCTGGGCGTGAAGAAATATCTTATGAAGCCCACCTCCCCGAACGAGATTACCGCCGCCCTGGAGCAGATTGAGGCGGATACTCCCCGAAAAAAGCACGCAGCCGCCTTTCAAAAGCCCACCAACAACCTCATCATTCTTCGGGCCATGGAGTATGTAGATCTGCATTACCGGGATCGGTTCACCCTGCGGGACATGGCCGCCGCCCTCTACATCTCTCCCAACTATCTGTCGGATCTGTTCAAAAAGAACACTGGGATGCGCCTGTCGGACTACATCACCGAGGTGCGCCTGGAAAAAGCCCGGGAATACCTCATGGATGTCCACTATAAGGTCCGGGACGTATCGACCCTGGTGGGCATTTCCGACCCCCGATATTTCTCCAGCGTTTTCCGGAAAAAGTATGGTATGACCCCCATGGAGTTCCGCAACGAATACGCCTCCCGCCAGTTTGAGGAGCCGGATCCGGAGGAGAATTGACGGCATAACGCAGACAGTCTTCAACGCAAAGCAAAATCAGTCCTGCACCAATATGGTGCAGGACTGATTTTATGTATCGCTTTATTTTTGGAAAATCTGGGCGTAGACCACGTCCGCCGCCCGGAAAAAGCTCAGGGCCGCCCGGTCATAGTCATTCTTGTAATAGTCCGTTTCCACAGCGTTCTTCAGCTTATTGAGCTGTGTGTCGGTGGCAGTGCTATTCACGCTGTCCCCCAGGAGAACATAATAGTGATCCCCCTTCACCATGAGCAGCAGCATGTCGCTTGGTCCCAGGCCCCAGGCCTTTCCCAACTGGGCAGCATACTTCTCCACGCTGCGGCCATGGGTGCTGTCTACGGTGGCCACGGCCACCACAGCGGTATACTTATTATTCCACTGGTCGTTGTATTCCTCCAGCGTTTGCCGGGTCTCCTGGGTCAGCAGGCCCGCGTCGTCGGCAATCCACTGATGATACTCCACCGCAATAGGCTTGCGGCTGAGGCCGTACACGGATCCGGCCACGATCACCAGCACCAGCACCGCCAAGGCAAAGCCCCGGTTCTTGAATACCTTCATGTTTCCGCTCCTTTCACGGAGGATCTTACTTGTGCAGCTCCATGAGCTTCTGCTTCAGCTCGCCCTCGATACGGCCCAGCTCAGCCTCGGCGGCCTTGCGCTTAGCAGCACCCTCCTGCTGAATAGCCAGCACCTCATCCAAGGTGGAAATAAGCTGCTGATTGGTGTGCTGCAGGGTCTCAATATCCACAATGGAACGCTCGGACTCTTTTGCGGTAGCGATGGTACCCATCTTCAGCGCATCGGCGTTCTTCTTGAGCAGGTCGTTGGTCATCTCGGTGACGGCGTTCTGAGCGGCGGTAGCCTGGCGGCCGTGCTCCATACCCAGGGCCAGCACCATCTGGCTCTTCCACAGGGGGATGGTGTTCACCAGGGAGGATTGGATCTTCTCAACCATCTGGGTGTCGTTATTCTGCAGCAGACGGGTCTGGGGGCCCATCTGCACGGAGATCATCCTCGTCAGCTCCAGGTCGTGGAGCTTCTTTTCAAAGCGGTTGCACAGGTTCACCATGTCGTTGTAGGCCTGGGCATCCTCGGCAAGGCCGGTCTTTTCCGCCTTGATGCGCAGCTCCTCCAGCTCACCCGCGCGCACCTCCTCCAGCCGTTTCTTGCCGGCCAGGATGTACATGGTCAGTTCCTTGTAGTACTTCAGGTTCAGCTCATACATCTGATCGAACATGGCAATGTCCTTCATCAGCGTGATCTGATGCTTTTCCAGAGACTGGGCAATGCGGTCCACATTGGCCTCCACCTTGCCGTACTGGGCCTTCATGCTCTCGATCTTGTTGCCGGCCTTGCGGAACAGACCCGCCAGCCCCTTCTTCTCCTCGCCGGAGCCAAAGCCCTTCAGCTGCACCACCAGCTCACTGAGGTCAGCGCCCACCTCGCCCAGGTCCTTGCTGCGCACATTGCTCAGGGCGTTCTCGGAGAAGCCCGCCACGCTCTTCTGGGCGGCGGCGCCGTACTGCAGGACCATGTTGGTGTCGGTAATGTCGATCTTCTTGGAGAACTCCTCCACAGCCTTCTTCTCCTGCTCGGTCAGGAGCTTATCGTCCAGCTGCACCGGCTCCACGGGCTTTTCCTGCGGGGCCTCGGCCACAGCCGTGGGATCCAGGGTCAGCTCGGGAACGGCGGCCTCGGTCTCCGTGGGGTTCAGGGTCAGTTCGGGGGTCATATTCTCGCTCATAGTGTGTTCCTCTCTTTCTTATAATTCCAGTTGGATGCCGCCGTCGGACGGCTCCGTTTTGTCTTCTTTTTCTTCATTCACAGTGCGGTGAACGGCGTCCTCCGCCAGCCCCTCCCGGGCCATCATATTCTCCAGCACAGTGATGTCCGTGGAAATATCCAGTGCCTCTGCGCCGAATAGGGCGTCCAGCTGCTTTTCAAAGGCGGTAACGATGGTGCCCATGATATTCTCCACCCGCTCCATGGTGGCGCCGATGTTGCCGCCGGAAACGCCCTGAGCACCCATGCGGTCATAGGTATTGAGCAGCTTCAGGGTGGTGGGCAGGTAGTAATTCATAAACTTGCGGATCTGAGGCAACTTTTCGGGTGTTTGCTTCACCTGGTCGAAAATCTTGCCGCTTAGCTCCTCCAGCTTGCGAATCTGGCCGCTGATGATATCGTCCTTTATATTGTCGTCCAGCCGGCGCATCTCCTGCATAGCCAGCTGACCCTGGGCGATCATCTCATCCAGCGCCTGGTTGCCGGTGCGGATAGGCTCCGGCTCCACCTCGATCTCCTCCTTCACATCCTTGAAGAAGCAGCGGCCGACAAAATACGCCGCCAAGGACACCGCCGCCGCAATGACAAAATGCCCCACCCGATATAGCGGAAACACCAAAGCATAAATTCCCCAGGCCGCCGCTGCGATGTAAATGGGTGCGGCAGACTTATGCACGATCACTTTTTTCATGGCTTTGCCTCCCCCGTTTGGGCTGATTGCCTATATTATACAGTATTCCCCCGGCGGGGTCAAGAAAAAACGGGCGGCCTTTAGCCGCCCGAAAGAGTCATGGGGCAAATTCCGCAATTTAATTTCCCGGCTTCTGTCAGCCGATGCCCCTCATCCCCGTCAGGGGATCGACAAACACCGCCAGATCCGGCGCCCGGAAGGTGAACAGCAGAAATAGCGCCCACACCCCCAGCAGCACCAGCAGACCCAGCACCGTCCAGCCCGCACCGCTGAGCTGCCGCCGTTTCTGCAGGGACCAGCTCACCCAAAAGGCCAGCAGCACCGACACCTGAAAAATGAGGATGTCCACGATCATATTCCCTTGTCCCACAACGCCCTTGTAGCCGTAAAACAGAAGCGGGATCGCCGCCAGGCCCACCAGCAGGCCCACCGCCCGGGGCCCGGCGATGCCGCCGGAGCGCAGGACAATGTATTCCACCAGGGAAAACAAAATCCACGGCACCGCCAGCAGCTTCATGTGCTCCCAGGTGGACTCATTCACCGCCGAAAACAGCGCGGCTGCCACGCTGCTTCCCGTCCAATCATATACAAAATGCAGCAGGTTCCCCGCCGCCAGCGTCCAAAATAGGCTGATAATCTCCCAGGTGCGCCAGCGCGTATCCTTCATACCTATGCCTCCTTTGTCATTTTGTATAATTTTACGCATAAAACTCCGGTTTCATACCCCATGTTTTCCGTTGCATTTTGCCGACGGCGGCGTTACAATAGGCCATATCAACGGTGAAGGAGCGATACAATGGATTACAATGAAATTCTGCAAGCGGCCCGCACCTGCATGGGTCCCTACTGCAAGGCCTGCCCTGTGTGCAACGGCCGGGCCTGCGGCAACACCGTCCCCGGACCCGGTTCAAAAGGCCTGGGCGTGACCTTCCAGCGCAACTACCAGAAGTGGCAGGAGATCTGCGTGCAGATGGACACTATCTGCGAAAACCGCCCTGCCGACACCACCTTTGACTTTTTCGGTGCCAAGCTGCGTCTGCCGGTGCTGGCCGCCCCCGTGGGCGCCATGAAGCTGCACTACGGCGACAAATACGATGACGCCACCTACAACGATCTGCTGGTGTCCGCCTGTCGGGATGCCGGCATCTTGGCCTGCACCGGAGATGGCATCGACGCCGGCGTGATGGCAGGTGCTCTGCAGGCTATCAACCACGCGGGCGGTCTGGGTGTGCCCACGGTGAAGCCCTGGGATAGGGACACCGTATTTGAAAAGCTGGAGGCCGTGCGCAAGGCCGATCCCGTGGCCGTGGCCATGGACATCGACGGGGCGGGTCTGCCCTTCCTGCAAAACCGCATGCCCCCCGCCGGCAGCAAGACCGTCGCCGAGCTACGGGAGATTATTGAGTTTGCCAAAAAGCCCTTCATCCTCAAGGGCATCATGACCCCCAATGGGGCTCGCAAGGCCATGGAGGCCGGTGCTGCCGGCATCGTGGTGTCCAACCACGGCGGCCGGGTGCTGGATCAGTGCCCCGCCACGGCAGAGGTTCTGCCGGGCATCGCTGATGCCGTGGGCGGTCGGATGAAAATCTTTGTAGACGGCGGAATTCGCACGGGCCTGGATGTGTTCAAGGCACTGGCCCTGGGTGCGGATGGTGTGCTCATCGGCCGCCCCTTCGTCACCATGGTCTATGGCGGCGGTGCCGAGGGCGTGCAGGTTTATGTGAACAAGCTGCAGAGTGAACTGAAGGACGCTATGCAGATGTGTGGCGTGCACAGCCTGGATGAGATCGGACGCGATCAGATTTTCCGCCCGTAAAATAAGGAGATACATAGAAAAACAGCAAAAGGGGAAGCGGCTTCCATTGGAAAACCGCTTCCTCTTTTAATTTGAGCTAACGCAAGTATGCATCCACCCGCCCCATGCGGGGCGGGACATTTGAGGTGTATCTGAAAGCTGCAGGCAGCTACATTTCAATCCACCCGCCCCGTGCGGGGCGGGACAGCAATCATGCACAAAATTTACCCCATGCATTCTTGCACAATACACAATACAACGTGCAGCTAAACTACTATTCGCATACCAACAAGCGTATTTTTGCTAACTATACGTTCACCTTCCGCCTGTTCGCCTGTTTTCCGGTGCGAACCTATGGGATCTCTCCTGAGAGCTTCCACTTCGCACGGTCAGATCATCAGGACCTCCTCGGGCTTATAGCCGGCCTTTACGCCGAAGTGCTCGATCTTCGTCTCATAGCGATTGCCCAAATAGTAAAACCGCAGGCTGTCCTTCTCCTTGTCCATCAGGGAACAGAGCTTATGCTGAAGCTGCCTGCACTGCGCAGCATCCAATATGCACTCGAACACGGAATTCTGGACGCGCTGCCCATAGTTCACGCATTGCTTTGCAATCAGGCGGAGCCGCCTCCTTCCTGCCGCATCCTGTGTGTTCACATCATAAGAGATCAGAACCAGCATAGGCTCACTTCCAGAGAAACGGCGGATAGGCATCCAGATCGCGCAGAGAATCGAGCGAACCCGCCTCCATGACCGGATATCGCAGATCATATTATCCACAACAGCCGAACCGTTCTATTCTGTCAGGAGCACACCGTGCATATAGCCCAAAAAGCTGTCGTACCCCAGCGTCCATTGATAAATGCCGTCGGCGATCTCTCGCAGATGCCACAGCACGATCTTCTCTTTCCGAACGGAGACCGCATGCCGCTGCAGCTCCTGCCAGCTTGCTCTGCCTTCCGCAATAGCCGATACCATGGAGTCATCAGGAACCGCGAGAACCGTTTTCTGATCGATTATCCGGAATTTCTGCGCAAGGGTTCTGAACTGCTGTGCCGCTTCCAGCTCTGCAAAATCACAGATCGCGCTCATGCAGCTGTCGTCCCGGACAAGCTCATCCTGCATGGAGCGCGTGCTGAGCTCCGGTGTGATTGGAAGTCTCTTTTGGAAATAGCTTCTGAGCACCGCTGCAGAGACATCCAGCGCCGGATTTTTTGGCAGCATGGAATCATCCTGCAGCGAAAAGCTCCACATGACCGCTTCCGTGTTTCTGCCGTGGCGGTTGACCCTGCCCGCAGCCTGCAGGAGCGACAGCAGCGAGGATATTTCCCGGAATCCCGTCCGGAAGGAAAAATCAACGCCAGCCTCCACGCAGGAGGTCGCCACAAGCGTCCAATCCGCGTCATCCGGATCAGCCAGCCGCCGTCTGATCCGATCGATCGTATTGCCGCTGTCCTCCGGCGTCAGAGCCGTAGACAGATGCTCCACATGCGTCTGTCCAAATTCTGCAGCCATATCCGCCGCGATCACGGCCGCACTCTGGACCGTATTCAGGATCAGCAGCCGGGGACCCGGTGCTTCCTGCACCCACTCGGCCAGCTCTTTCCGCCCGATCGGCTTCTCTCGCCACCGGAACGTGATCCGGCTACTTTCGTACCGGCTCAATTCTCTCTGCAGGTCAGGTCGGACCAGCTCCGCGATCTCCGGTCGGGGCATAGAGAGTCCGGATAACGGTTGGAGTTCCCAATACCGGACCAGCGAACCGGAAGCCAGCACCCAATAGCAGCTCCATTCGTCTGACAGAACATTCATCCAATGCCATGCAAGCGGAAGGAGCCGGAGCGGCAGTGCACTGTGTGCCTCATCGACAAAGATCAGGCTGCCCGGCAGCTCATGCAGCCGCCGCAAGGCCGCCGGATTATGGGAAGACAAGGTCTCAAAGAATGCGACCGCAGTCGTCACAACGATCGGCGCGCGCCAGAGCGCAGTAAGATAGCGTGTCTCGATATCCTCAAAATCCGCTCTGGAATGCAGCTCTGCCACAACATCTTCCGGTGTCTCCCCCGGAAGCACGAGCGCTTTCCGGTAAATATCAACAGACTGGCGGATAATGCTGGTATAGGGCAGGACTACAAAGATTCGGCGAGCATTCCGTTTGCAGGCCTGCTCCAGAAGATGCGCCATCACCGCCGTCGTCTTGCCGGAGCCAACAGGACTTCCGCACACGGAAAAGCCGCTATGAGCCTCCGCCGATCGGCAGGACAGATACAGCTCTCTGCGCAGGCTGCTGCGTTCGTCCGTCTCGCCGAATTTAGACACATAGTGGTCGAGCGCAGCGAGCCGTTCCTGCGGGCGCAGCTCCGGCATGGCTTTTTCAGTCTGCCCGAATGCCGCGGCCGTGTCGCCGTGGTCGGCATCCGCAAGACAGGAAAGCGCCATACGGAGGAACACCGCCGGGTCCCCGTCATACGCCTGCACTTCTTTGTTTGGCTTCCGGGGAAAAAGCGCTTCATGCTGCCGAAGCAATGCAGGCAGCGCAGCATCCGTCTCTGCGCGCACCTCGGCATTCCCATTTCGGAATATGGAGCATCCTCTTGCTGCAAATTCCGTCGACAGATCGGGGAGGCCCTGGTGATGGGAGTATACCAGCATTGCGGCACAGCCGCTCCCCATCTTCTGCAGGGCGGCGCTTCCGGCGTCGGTATGGTCCACAGGCAGATGCCTCCGCCTTCTGCTCTGCTCACACAGAACGCTCTGGTTCCGTTCCTCCAGTTTCCCCAGATCGTGGAGCAGCGCGCTGTCGCGAACGATGGTTGACAGGATACCGTTTGCTTTCACCGAATAGCATTCTGCCTCAGCCGCGTATTTTCCCGCCCTTTCGCAGACACCGCGGACGTGCGCTTCGTAGGTCTGCGGCGGATAATTCTTTCGCGCACTGTGCGCAAGCGGCGTTCTCATCCCCGCAATATCAGGTCCGTGCAGCTTTCTACGCGCGCAAGGAGGTCCTCCGGCAGTCCCGTTTTATCCTGATAATCGGTCCACGATGTGGACGGCTCGTCAGGGTTTCCCAATTTAACGGGGGTCAGCGCCTCCAGCAGCAGATGCTCCGGGCAGCTTCCCAGAATGCTCTTGTGCTCAATGTACCATGCATGACGGATCCGGACATCCGGCCGGATCGCAGAGCGGTTCTGCTCATAGGCGTGCGGGATAAGCAGCTTGAGCAGTTCAATATCATCCGCCGTGCAGCCGCTTTTCTCTGCTTGATTCGGATTGACAAAAAACGGCATGCAATATACCCCATGGTCCACAATACGATATGCCATCGGCGCCATGCCCCGGTCCTTGCCGCTCTCCACACCAGCCTTATTGGTATTTGTCTGCCGGATGATCTCGACCGGCGCGAGGGAAATGCCCATTCCAAATTGTACGACACCGGTACGGATGAAGTTATTTTCACCCTCTTCAAGGAAGGTATTGCCGAAAACGCGGGCATCCCAGTATCGCTCGACAAATTTGCGTCTCCCGCTCTGCAGTGAGTTTTCCCTCATCTCTTCTTTGATCTGGCTTCGATTCCGTCCGCGGTGTTCGAGGATCAGGTATTGCTTTTCATTTTCTTTCCCGCTGAATTTTTCCGGCAATGCTTTGAAAAACGGCGTATCGTGCTCATCCTTGTCATTCTGCTCGATCAGATCACGCAGCTTCCGCTTGAAGGAGACCGGAGAGATCTCCCCGCGGCCGTTGTCACGCTGTCTGGGCTCGCCATCGCGGTCCGGATCGCCGTTTGGGTTTGAGTTGACTGCTTCGAGGACCAGAAGTCCGGTTGCACGTTTGATCTCATGATTCATGATTTGATTCCTCCTCTAATTTCATTTCTTTCTCAGAAAATGACGCCAGATAGCCGATAAACAGCTGCGCCTTCTCTTCATCGTTGAACCGGGACGGCACAGTCTGACTATTCCAAAGCCTCGTTGCGATCTGCTCACAGACCCGATACAACCACCCGGCACGAGCTGCATGCTTCCTGTTTTCGTTGTCACTCTTCCGGCGGTAGACTTTCGCCCACGCATAATATGGCATGATCCTCTGGCTCAGCACTGGCAGCATGCGGAGCGGTGACTCCGATACGCTGCGGAACATGCTGCTTCCCACAAGCTCCTGCGGCTTTTGTCCGTCGCGCACGACATCGCAGTACAATTCATGCAGCTCATCAGCCGCCTTGAGCAGCTGGCCATAGAGATATGGCAAGTTCTCCATATAATCTTCCTTTCTGATTCTCATTCGGTCCAGAAATAGTCCCAGCAGGAGCAGCTGCTTCCCTGCAGCTTCCTGTATTTTCTTTTCTTTCTGTATGTCCTCTTTCTTCTTTGCCTTACTGCATTTTGGTTTCCTCAAAAGTGGTCCGATGACCATCGCGCTCTCGGTCAAGCGGTGCAGATCGGCTGTAACGGGCAGCTTCGGGTCCATCAAGAGCTCTATACCGTGATATTGGGAATACGGTCTGTACTTATCCGTCACAGCATCGCCGTCCCGTCTCCAGAAGCCGTTCAGAATACCGGCAGCCTCCAGCGGGTACAGGTCCTCCGGCTTGTCAAAGGGAAATGCAGGGAGATTCCCGCAGCCCCGCGACCATGCTTCGCAGCACCGCTCCAGCTCGGCAGGATCGGTCTGCTTGGTGTAGACGATCTTTGTGCGGGCTTTGTCAATTTTTCTGAGTATAAATATCCTTATCCATTCTGTGTGAGTATCTGTCCCATCCTTTTTCGGGCGCAAAAGCTCCCGAAGGAACTGCTCTGCCTGCGCAGAGAATGTTACACTCATGTCTGGCATCCTCTTGAATATCCGGGTGTAAGAAATCGGAACTTCCGGCCAAGAGGACGGATACGCAAAAAGGATCTCATTCTTATCCGTGTTGATCCATGTTCGATTCTCCTGTTCCTTCTCACTCCCGATCCATGCAAGCGCTGATTGCAGTCGTTGGCGCATCTCGGATGAGACCGGATAGCTTTCCCCTTCAAACCGTCCATATCGGCTCTGGCACGGCTGCCCTTTGAACATGGTCCGAAGTGTCACTTCAAATCCGCCCGCCAGCTTGACGCTGGGCATCGGCTCATCTACCGGCTGAAAGCAGATGCCGAAAGCATCGATTTCCCTTTTCTGCTTCTCTGCACCACTTGGGGGATTCGCATGCAGCAAATGCTCATTTACTTCAAGAACAAACCTGTTACTGACTGCAGCGATATTATCATCGATCAGTTTTAATGCATCAAACGCAACGGAAAGGGAGCCATAATCACTCTCTGCATCAGCTCCTGCCTTTCCCAAATAAAAGAGCAGCGTCAGCGCCAAGGCAGTATTCTTCACACTTCGCAGCAGCTCCCATGCTTTCCGCTCCAGTTCGTTATGAAGAAGCGTCGGGTCTGCAAAATATTCCGTCTCCTCAAGCAGACACCGAAGTGGTCTATACCGGGCTGCAGCGGACTGGAATTCCGCCTCATGTGCCCGTTCCATGGAAGTTCTGAACTTCTTTTGGACCTTATCGCCCCAGTTATTTTGCGTGCACCATGTTTTCATTTTGCAAATGCAGGCTGTATCGATCTTTTCGGGGTGCTTTTTCAGGTCAGCCAGCTCTCTTTTTACGGATTCATCTGTGATCCGGTACAGAGGTGCAAGATTCATACAGGGATAGGTACCCTGATTGTCACCATATTTTCGGATGCTTTTGCCCAGTTCTGCACTTACGGACGAAATATCCGCAATTTTTCCACCGGAAACCATGATACGTACACAGGGTGCATTCTGCCGAATATTGGGGATCGGCTTGTATTTTGGGTGCCAACTCTGTCTTTTGACCTGTGCATCATCAAGCACCCGCGCAAGCTCATACAACTCATTGATCACGGTACTCCTCCTCTCTTACCGGATATTCGAGAACACCTTGATGAATGCAGAGGTCCATATCATAAACCGCCTGATATATGGCCCGTTCATTTGATTCGTGTCCTGTCAGAAACACCCTGCGCAGCATGGATGGAATGTGGATATCCGGAAGCTCCTTGCAGACCTTTGTGGTCTCACGGAACGGGCCGAAATATGACAGCGTGAATTCGCTCCATCCGAGGAACGGCGTCATATAGGATTGCCCGCGCAGCAAGCGCCGGTTGAACATTTCCTGATAGGCGTGCCCCGGCGAGGTCGTGCGCCGGTCCCATTCGCGGGCTCTGTCCGGAAGTTTCTCCTTATTTGGGTTGGGGATCACATCCGCATAAAGCCGATAGCAGACACCGGTCAGCACCGTGGCAAACAGCTGGTAGTTGTTATCCTTGCTGATCAGACTGGACTTTCGAAGCGGTCCGCCGTAATTCGTTGCATAGGAGTGGTACTGCGGCGCGGAGCACAATTCCACTTTTCTCGGTATGATCCGGACCGCCGGACCCCAAAGGATACTCTCAAACAGACCGCGCACTGCGGAATAAGTCGGTGCCGGATAGCTGCACGGAGAATCTCCGGTGTCCGGCCGCGTCCAGAGCGCCGTGTCTCCTGCGACCTCCATGGAGACCTGATATGTTTTATGGATCATTGGCTATTCCTTCCTTTCCTCCATAACGCATTCGGTATGCTTCCTCTCATCTGCCCTCATCATACATCATCCGCTGTCCAATAAATTGGACTCTGCCCAAAAAATTCAACATTTTTCTCTCTTTTTTCAAATATCCGCAAAGCCCACTATTCTTTCCTTCATTATATCTCATATTTCGGCATAATTCAACAATCATATGACGTTTTTCTGAACATTTATTCGACAGTTTGACGAACCCCCACCATTCTCTGCCGCTGTTTCGCGTAATTTTCCCCCGGCGGCACGCGGGGCTTGACGGGAGCGGCTCAAAATGATAAAATATCTTTGTTTCAGAATGCAGATATGCCGCTGTGGTGGAATAGGCAGACACAAGGGACTTAAAATCCCTCGCCCTAAAAAGCGTACCGGTTCGACCCCGGTCAGCGGCACCAAAAAAGGCACGCCGGTTGGATACCGAGGTATCAGCGGCGCGCCTTTTCTATTTGATTGGAGAAATATGAGATGGACATTCGGGAATACAGGGAATACAAGGCCGAGGATGTCCTGCGCCTCTACGCCAGCGTCGGCTGGACGGCCTACACGGACGACCCGGCAGCGCTGGAGCGCGGCTTCCGCCATTCGCTGCTGGTTCTGGCCGCGTGGGAGGACGGCGAGCTGGCCGGGCTGATCCGCGCAGTCGGCGACGGCGCGACGATCGTGTTCATTCAGGACATTCTGGTCGCGCCGGAGCGGCAGCGCCACGGGATCGGCACAGCCCTGCTGCGCGCCGTGCTCGAGCGATTCAACGGCGTGCGGCAGATCGAGCTGGACGACCTGCGGGAGATGGCCTTTGGCAAGTTTGAGGGCCGCGCCGTGCAGGAGCTGGTGAAGGACCCGGAGTTTGCCCAGTGGATGGACCCGACGAGCCGCACGGTGCCCGCGGGCGCGGAGGACCGGCAGATGTTCTTCAACCGCACGTCGTCGATGCTGATGAAGATGTTTGAGTACATGCTGCGCACCCACACCGAGGAGGCCGCCTGCGTGACCCACGGCGGCGTTATCATGAACATGCTGTCCCAGCACGCCCTGCCCTTCCGCAAGCCGGAGGAGTGGATGACCGACCCGGGCGCGGGCTACAGCGTGCGCCTGGACGCCGAGATGTGGATGCGGGATCATCTGGCCGAGGCGTATGACGTTGTGCCCCACGGGTATCTGGACGGGATGGAGTAAGCTGCGGGGGTTTTGTTCCTTACCATGATATAAAAAGGCACCTGCTCAGGGTTGAGCAGGTGCCTTTTGGGTTATTGGGCGGTAGGGGCCGGGCATGCCCGGCCCCTACAGGGCGGCAATTTTTGCAGCGGGCGGCTGTGGGGGATACGGACGGTCATGGGAAGGCCCGTCAAAGCCCCTCCGGTCGTTTGCGGCTGCCGCTCACCTTCATCATTCCGCCGGGGCTTCGGTTGCCTCCGGCTGCGCGGTTTCCTCCGGCTGCGGAGCGTTCGCATCCAGATACGCCTGATTGTCCGCGATGGTCTGGTTCAGCTCGTCGATTTTTGCCTGCGCGGCATCGCGGGCGGCGAGCAGGTCGGCGTTCTCGCTGTCGGCGTCCAGGGCGGCCTGGGCGTCCTGCAATTCAGTCTGTGCTTCGGCCAGGCTGGCGTTGGCCTGGTCAATGGCAGCCTGCGCGTCGATGAGCTTCTGCGCGTTCGACAGCGCGGCCTCGGCGGCGGCAGCGGCTTCATCAGTGACGCCGCTTGCCAGCAGGGCGGGCTTTTCGGGCAGGGTCTGCTCGCTGCCGTCGGCGGCGGTCAGGCGCAGGGCCTGGCCGTAGTAGCCGCCCCAGATCGCGATAAAGCTCTTGCCCGGGGCCACGGTCAGCGGCGTGCCGTCGGCGGCGGTCAGGCTGAACGGCCCGGTGGCGTCCTCCTTGCTCCAGGAGATCTGCTCCCACGCGCCGCCGTGCAGGTAGAGGCCGGTGCCGCCGGTCATGTCGTACTGGCGGGTGTAGCCGTCATCCTTGATGCCGCTGGACGCATACAGCACAAACACGTTGGTGAACGCCGCCTGCTGGCCGTTGTCGGCGTCGGTCATCGGGCTTCCGTCGGCGTTCAGCTTCTCGTACAGGCCGGTGCCGGTGTTGTAGTTCAGCTGCTCGCTGTCGGATTTCGAGAACGTCACGGTCAGGCTCATGCCGCTGCGGTTCTCGGGGGCAACCTCCTCCCGCGTGCCAAAACGGAACAGCGGGGTGTTGCTGCCCTCCAGCGCCGTGCCGTAGCTGGCCGCACCGTTGCGGATCAGCTCGCCGGTGGTGTACCAGCAGTTTTCCTCGCGGTAGCCTGCGTCCTGACGGCCCTGGTCAAAGGCAAACGCCGTCTTGCCGACGTGGTAGCCGTCCAGATCCTGATACGCCAGCGTGTTGAGCAGGTTTGCCGCGTAGACGTTCTTGTCAATCGAGACCGGCATCGCGTTCAGCGGCAGCGCGGCCTGCAAAAACAGGTCGCGGCCCGGGCCGACCGGCCCCACCTTGCTGATGCGGTCCACGTCGGCAAACAGCGCCATCAGACCCGCGGTGTTGCCCTCGGTCACGCCCTCGATCAGCACATCGGCGGACGCAATGCCCCACTGGGGCTGTGCGCCGTCCAGCGTGCGCAGCATCACGGCCACGGGGCGCTTACCGGTGTAGTCGGCGTCGTCCAGCCCGGTCAGCGGGTTGCCTGCCGGGGCCGGAACGGGGGTCGGCTCTGCCGTAGCTGCGGGGGAAGGCGTGGCCGCCTGCTCCGGCGTGGCCGCTGCCTGCTGCCCGCTGCAGCCCCCCAGAAGCAGTGTCGCCAGCAGCGCCGCAGCACTGCCCAATGCCTGCCATTTTTTCATAGTGTACCTCTCTCATAAAAACAACGCGGCCCGCCGGGCGAGCCGCGTTGTTGATGGATGCTTAACCTTGGCTGCCCTCAGCGTTCTCCGTGTTTTCCTGCTGATCGGGAGCCTGCTCTGATGCGGGAGCCGACTCCTCGGCGGGGGCCTGCTCCTCGGCGGGGGCCTGCTCCTCGGCAGGGGCCTGTTCCTCTGCGGGGGCCTTGGTGACGGTCTCAGCCTCGCCGCTGCCGGTGGCGGCTGCGGTCAGGTCGTCCGTGGAGGAGCCGAGGGTCTCACCGGCCTTGGCGTCGTCCTCGACATAGCTCTTCTCGTAGGTCTGGGTCGTGGCGGTGGACAGGTTGACGCCGTCCAGCGTGCTGTGGACAAAGTTCCCGGCAAAGTCTACGTCGGTCACGGCCACATAGCTCTTGCCGGTGTTGACCTCCAGCGGGGTGTCGCTGCAGGTGCCGTCCTCGTTCAGATAGTACAGGCGCAGGGCCTCCAGCGGGGTGCCCTTCTGCCAGTAGATCTTCTCGCACTTGCCGCCGTAGCAGTAGTAGCCGATGCCGCCCCAGGCGTACTCAACGTACTGCAGGTCCTTGGCCTCGTGGCCGGGGTAGGTGTGGATATCGGTGTACAGGACGATGACGTTGGGGAAGGTCAGCACCTTGTTGTCGGCGGCCTCGTCCACGGTATCGCGCCACTGGCCGTCGGAGTAGTTCTGCTGCATCTTGTACTCGTTGGTGGACTCGTCGTAGATGAAGCGGGTCTTGTAGGACTGGCTGTGCTCGATCTCGATATACTGGCCGTCGGAGACGACGGGGCCGTACTTATCGCTGTAGGCGCTGTCCAGGCTGTTGGACAGGTCGCGGGTCGTGCCCAGGCGGTAATCCACAAAGTTAAAGAAGGTGGAGTTGTAGGTGCGGTTCATGTCCACGTTCTGGCTGCTGATATAGTTTGCGATGTTGTCGGCGTTGGTGTACATCGTGTGCTCCAGCGCCAGAGAACCGGCGTTGTAGCTCTTGCCGGCCCAGTTGACGCGGCCATAATCGCGGTAGCCGTTGGCACCGTCGTTGTTGTTCAGCTTGCCGTAGTCGTAGTCGATGGCGTACTGCTGCATGACGACGGACTGGCCCTCATGGATATAGAGCGCCTGCCAGGGCAGGATCAGGCGGAAGAACTGGTCGCGGCCCGAGCGGACGGGGCCGACCTCGCCGACGGTCTTATAATCGGTAAAGACAGGCATGAAACGGGTGATGCCGCCCTCGACCTTGATCTCAAACAGGATGTCGGCCTTGGACAGACCGCGCTGGGGGCGTGCCGCCACGATGTTATTGACCATCACGGCGGTGATGCGCTGGCCCTCGGGGTAGTCAGCACCCTTCGGTTCACCGGTCAGGACGTTGGCTTCATAGGGGGGCAGCTCGGTGGGAGCGGGGGTCGCCTCCACAGTCGCGGGTGTGCTTTCCGCGGTGGGGGTCGAGATGGTATCGCCGCTCTTTTTGCAGGCCGCCAGCAGCACTGTCAGGGAGAGCAGCGCTGCGATCACAAGCAGAACACGTTTCATTCCATTGCTCCTTTTCAGGTTTTCCTGTTGTAGTAAATATACTACCATTGTAGTCGTTTCAAGGGCGTTTGTAAAGGTGGGGGCGGAGATTTTACAAATACAAATTTTTGCCTCCCCCACGGGGGAAAGTTTCCTTATTTTCGCGTCTGAAGCCAGTACTCCCCCATACTGCTGCCGGGCTTGCCGGTGCATTCGTCGTGCAGGTAGTCGGCAAGGCCCGCGGCGGCGGGGTCCCAGGCAAGAGCCTGGGCTTCGGTTTCAAACTCAACCTCGGCGTACCAGAAGGCCGTGGGCAGGTCGGGGTCCACGCAGTTGACCTCGAGCGTCAGCCCGCCGGGCAGACGATAGCCGCGGCGCTCCTTGCGGATAAGGGGCTTACCTATTAAATGCTCGAGCTTTGCGAACAGCTCGGCGTCGATTTCGGTCTCGATCTCCTCGCGGCTCAGGGTGCCCGCCCCTTTAAAGCAGAGCACCAGCGCCGTGCGCCCGCCCTGCAGGGCCTCGCGCCGGATGCGCACCGTGGGCCGCACGCTGACATAGCCCTGATCCATCTGATAGTCCGAGGTCTGGGTCAGCCCCTCCGGCCAGCCCGTGACCATCCATTTGCGTTCGATTTCCATAATGAGCCCCTGCCTCCCTGTAGGGGCCGGACATGTCCGGCCCTCAACCTATCCGTTATCGCTGCAATGCCGTACAGCAGCGGGCCGGGCATGCCCGGCCCCTACGGCGCTGCGCAGCAGTCGTTGCACCTGCGGCCATCCGACCTGCTCTTAGTATACCACATTCCGTCTCTCGCGCACAGTTCACAGTATTGCCGTATTTCAACCAAAAAATCGTTGCTTCTTTCGTCAGATTGCCAGTTGCATTTTCCCCGCTTACCCCGTATAATAGAGGCATAACAGCAAGGGCGCTGCGAATGTGTTTTCGCAGCGTCCTTTTTCTGTAAATAGAGGAAATAAAGGAGTAAGAAGTATGGCAGCAACCGTTATGGAACTTTACGGCAGCAAAGTCTTCAACGAGCATGAGATGCGCGAGCGTCTGCCCAGCTCGACCTACAAGAGCCTCAAGGCGACGATTGAGAAGGGCCAGCCGCTGGACCTTGAGGTCGCCAACGTCGTGGCCAGCGTCATGAAGCGCTGGGCCATTGAGCAGGGCGCCACCCACTACACCCACTGGTTCCAGCCTCTGACCGGCATCACCAGTGAGAAGCATGACGGCTTTGTCAGCCCCCAGCCGGACGGCACCGCCATCATGGAGTTTTCCGGCAAGGAGCTCATCAAGGGTGAGCCGGACGCCTCCTCCTTCCCCTCCGGCGGCCTGCGCGCCACCGCCGAGGCCCGCGGCTACACCGCCTGGGACCCCACCAGCTACGCTTTCGTGAAGGACGATACGCTGTGCATCCCCACTGCGTTCTGCTCCTACACCGGCGAGGCACTGGACAAAAAGACCCCGTTGCTGCGCTCGATGCAGGCCATCTCCGACCAGGCCTGCAAGGTGCTGCACCTGTTCGGCAAGGATGTTGACCGCGTCGCGACCACCGTCGGCCCCGAGCAGGAGTACTTCCTGATTAAGAAGGAGGACTACCAGAAGCGCCTGGACCTGGTGCTGTGTGGCCGCACGCTGTTCGGCTCTGCCCCGTCCAAGGGTCAGGAGCTGGAGGAGCACTACTTCGGCACGATCCGCCCCATCGTCTCCGGCTTTATGAAGGAGCTGGACGAGGAGCTGTGGAAGCTGGGCATTCCCGCCAAGACCAAGCACAACGAGGTCGCCCCCTGCCAGCATGAGCTGGCCCCCATCTACGACACCACCAACGTCGCCATCGACCACAACCTGCTGACGATGGAGATGATGAGGAAGATCGCCGACAAGCACGGTCTGGTCTGCCTGCAGCATGAGAAGCCGTTCGAGGGCGTCAACGGCAGCGGCAAGCACAACAACTGGTCCATCAGCACCAAGCACGAGAACCTGCTGGATCCCGGCGACACCCCGATGGAGAACCTGCAGTTCATGGTGTTCCTGTCCGCGGTCATCGAGGCCGTTGACGATTACGCCGACCTGCTGCGCACCTCCGTCGCCACCCCGGGCAACGATCACCGTCTGGGCGCCAACGAGGCACCCCCGGCCATCATTTCCATCTTCGTCGGTGAGGAGCTGGAGGCCGTTATCGATGCCATCTGCACCGATTCCCCCTATGCCGGCCCCGTCAAGATGAAGATGGACCTGGGCGTTGATGTCCTGCCCAAGTTCAGCAAGGACACCACGGACCGCAACCGTACCTCTCCGTTCGCCTTCACCGGCAACAAGTTTGAGTTCCGTATGCCCGGCTCCGCCGAGAACCTGTCCGACGCGAACACGATCCTGAACACCGCCGTCGCCAAGAGCCTGAAGGAGTTCGTGGCCGAGACCGCCGGTGCCGCCGACTTTGAGTGCGCGGCTGCCGCCTGGGTCAAAAAGACGCTGAACGAGCACCGCCGCGTAATCTTCAACGGCAACGGCTACAGCGAGGCATGGGAGGTCGAGGCCGAGCGCCGCGGCCTGCCGAACCGCAAGTGCACCCCCGACGCGATGATCGCGCTGAAGGACGAGAAGAACATTGCCCTGATGGAGGAGTTCGGCGTCCTGACCAAGACCGAGATGCTGAGCCGCTACGAGGTCGAGATGGAGCACTACTCCAAGATCCTCAACATCGAGGCCCGCACGATGCTCAAGATCGCCAACAAGCAGCTGATCCCCGCCGCCACCGCCTACATGGGCGAGGTCGCCGGCGCAGCCGCCGCCAAGACCGCCGCTGTGGAGGGCATCTCCACCAAGGCCGAGACGAAGGTCCTGACCGCCCTGAGCAAGTACACCGACGAGATGTCCGACGCCACCGACGCCCTGCAGGCCGCTACCGACAAGGTCAGCGCCATGGACGACGAGGCCGCCAAGGCACACGCCTTCCACGACGAGGTCATCCCCGCGATGGATGCCCTGCGTGCCGCCGCCGACGAGGCCGAGAGCATCGTCGATGAGGATTACTGGCCCCTGCCCTGCTACAGCCGTATGCTGTTCTATACCGAGTGATTTTCTCCCGCGCTTTTTGTAGGGGCGGCTCCCGTATCCGCCCGCAAGGGGCTGCCGGTTGACGGGCGCATATAGAATGCGCCCCTGCGGGATGGGTTGTTTCCCCGCAAGCAGCAGCCCGCCCACACCACGCCATTTTCCTTACTGGCCGCGCCCCCGCCCCGCACAGTGAAGACGCAGCCGGGTGTAAGGTTACACCCTTTTACAATCGCCATTCTCCTTTTCCTATTTCTTACACCAGCTCGAAAGGCCCGCCCGCACAGGTGGGCCTTTCGAGTATCTGCGGCTTCCCCCTTGGGGCTGCGCCCGCAGGCGCGTGTCGAAGCGCAACCGCCGGAGGCGGCTCTTAGCGCGGAGACTGAAGCTGCCGCCCGCAGGCGGCTGATGAGGGGCAGCCTCGCCATACGACCCGTTCACGGTCTGCCGCGGCACACTCGCCCCTCATCCGTCGCTTCGCGCCACCTTCCCCCGCAGGGGAAGGCTTTTACAGGAGGTTCCTATGAAACGCACCGCACAGGACATTCTCAATTTTGTTGAGGACAACGATGTTAAGTTCGCAAAATTGACATTCTGCGATATTTTCGGCAACCAGAAAAACGTTTCGCTTTTTGCCAGTGAGCTGCCCCGCGCCTTTGCCGAGGGTGTCAGCTTCGACGGGTCGTCCATCGCCGGGTTCATGAACGTCGAGGAGAGCGACCTTGTGCTCTGGCCGGACCCGGACACCGCCACCGTGCTGCCGTGGCGCCCCACCGAGGGCCGCGTCATCCGCATGTACTGCGACATCACCCTGCCCAACGGCAAGCCGTTTGAGGGCAACTGCCGCGGCTACCTGCAATCCGTCATCAAGCGTGCCCGCGCCATGGGCCTTGTCTGCAACGTCGGCTGCGAGTGCGAGTTCTACCTGTTCGAGACCGACGAGCACGGCAGCCCGACCCGCATTCCGCTGGACATAGGCGGCTATTTTGACATCCCGCCGCTGGACAAGGGCGAGAACATCCGCCGGGAGATCTGCTTTGCCATTGAGGAAATGGGCCTGCACCCCGAGCACAGCCACCACGAGAGCGGCCACGGCCAGAACGAGGTCTGCTTCCGCTACACGACGGCGCTGAAATCCGCCGACAATCTGAACACCTTCAAGAGCACCGTCAAGGCCATTGCGGCCCGCAACGGTCTGTTTGCCAGCTTCATGCCCAAGCCTTTGGCCAACCAGCCGGGCAGCGGTCTGCATGTCAATGTTTCGCTGCTGCGGGACGGCAAGAACCTGTTTGACGGTGCCTTTACGCCCGACAGCGAGGCCGGACATTTTGTGGCGGGCATCCTGGCCCACGCGCGGGAGCTGACGGCGTTCTGCAACCCTGTGCCCAACTCCTACGCGCGCCTGGGCGCAAACGAGGCCCCGCTGTACGTGAGCTGGAGCCGCCAGAACCGCAGCCAGCTCGTGCGTCTGCCCAGCGCCCACGGCGAGTTCTGCCGCGTTGAGCTGCGCGGGCCCGACCCCGCGGGCAACCCGTATCTGGTCATCGGCCTGATCCTGGCCGCCGGTCTCGACGGCATCGAGCACAGCCTGCCCCTGCCCGAGGCCGTGAACCGCAACCTGTTCCATCCCAGCGCCGCGGCGGGTCTGGACAGCCTGCCCCGCACCCTGCGCGAGGCCATCACCGTGGCCGGGCAGAGCGAGTTTATCAGCCGCGAGCTGCCCGTTGCCCTGATGAACAAGTACTTTGAGTACCAGACCCAGCTCTGCCACGACGCCGAGGGTGCCCCCGACACCGAGAGCTGGGAAAGAGCGCACAGCTTCCTGATCATTTGATTTTACGGGAGTACGCAGGGCGGCCTGCCCGAAAGCTTCATCGTAAATTATCAGGAAGGGAGGGCAGCCTATGGCAAAAGCCCTGATCGTTTCGGCGGGGAATAACGCCAATGAATATCTGGCGCGGCATATCGGAGAGCTGGGCTATACCCGCCCCACGATTGTCGCCAGCGGCGGCGAAGCGCGCCGCCGCATGGATACCAACGACTTTGAGGTCGTCATCATCAACACGCCCCTGCCCGATGAGTTCGGCCACGAGCTGGGCACCGACGCCGTGGAAAAGACCGACGCAGGCGTCATCCTTCTGGCCAAGACCGGCACCGCGGAGCAGATCGCGGATAAGCTGCAGGATTTCGGCGTGCTTGTGCTGGCCAAGCCGTTCACCGGCGCACAGTTCCGGCAGGCCGTGCAGATCGCGGCCAGCAGCTACAAGCGCCTGGCCGTGCTGCGGACCGAGAACGCAAAGCTGCTGGACAAAATCGCCCAGCTGCGGCTGGTGGACCGCGCAAAGTGCTATTTGATTGAGAAAAAAGGCTACACCGAGACCGACGCCCACCGCCTGATCGAAAAGCGCGCCATGGACACCCGCATGAGCCGCGGCGAGGTCGCGCAGGAGATTCTGGAGGAGGAGGAAGAATAAGCAAGGCAGCCTTCCCCCGCGGGGGAAGGTGGCCGAGGCCCCGCCCGAGGCCGGATGAGGGGCGAGTGTGCCGCAATTACCCATTCACGAGATGCATTGGCAAGCTCTGCCCCCATCAGTCCGCTTACGCGGACAGCTTCAGTCTCCGCGCTAAGAGCCGCCTCCGGCGGTTGCGCTTCGACACGCGCCTGCGGGCGCAGCCCCGAGGGGGAAGCCTTAGAGACGCAAAAAAGAGGACGCTTTCGCGCCCTCTTTTTTATTTACAGATACCCATACCTCTTTCTCCCCCTCACAACAAACCCTCCGGTGCATACCAGCGCCATGGCCTCGGCGGCAACTACCGCAAGCCAGATGCCGTCCACGCCGATGATAAGCGGCAGGGTCAGGATGGACACGACCTGGAACAGCAGCGTGCGCAGGAAGGAGATGGCCGCCGACACTGTGCCGTTGTTCAGCGCCGTGAAGAACGCCGAGCCGAAGATGTTGAAGCCTGACAGGATAAAACTGATGCAGTACAACTTCATGCCGTGGGTCGTCAGCGCCAGCAGCCCCGCATCGTAGCCGACGAAGATTTTGGCCAGCGGCTCGGCCAGCAGCTCACTGGAAGCCAGCATCGCAACACCGGCCACCGCAATGATGCCCGCACTTTTGCGCAGCAGGTTTTTCAGTTCGTCCTTATTGTCCGCGCCAAAGTGGTAGCTGACAATGGGCGCTGTGCCCTGAGAATAGCCGATGAACACCGCCGCGAACACAAAGCCCACATACATAAGCACGCCGTAGGCCGCAACGCCGTCCGCGCCGAACAGCTTGAGCAGCTGCATGTTGTACAGCGCACTGACCAGCGACATTGAGATATTCGTCATCAGCTCGCTGACGCCGTTGGTGCAGGCTTTGAACAGCTCCCGCAGGCTGAACAGCGGTTTTGTGAAATACAGGCGGCAGCCGGGACGGCGTTTCGCAAAGTAGAAAATGGGCGCCACACCGCCGACCATCTGGCTGATGACCGTCGCCGACGCCGCACCGGCCAGCCCAAGACCCGCCACGCCGACGAGCACGAAGTCCAGCACCATGTTGGTCGCGCCCGCCGCCACCGTGAAGAACAGGCCCAGCTTGGGCTTTTCCGCGGCAATAAAGAAGCTCTGGAACAGGTATTGCAGCATGAACGCCGTTTGGAATGTCAGCAAAATGCGGCCATACAGCAGACAGCTGGGCAGCAGCTCGGGCGTTGCGCCCAGCAGCAGCGCCACGGGCCGCAGCAGTGCCAGGCCGATGACGCTGAAAATCGCGCCGATGCCCACAGTCGCAACGGCCAGCATACTGAACAGCCGGTTTGCGCGCTTCTCATCGCCCATGCCCAGCGTCATGGCGACCAGCGCACTGCCGCCCGTGCCGATCATAAAGCCGAGGCAGCCCAGCATCTGGAGATAGGGGTAAATGAGGTTCAGCGCCGTGAACGCCGTTTTGCCCGCGCAGTTCGAGACAAAGAAGCCGTCCACAATCGTGTAGATCGACGTGAAGATCATCATGATAATGGGCGACGCCGTAAATTTCAGCAGCCGCCCCGTGGTAAAGTGGTCGGATAATTGGATCTGGTTTGATTTTGACATAAATGCTCCTGTTTTTGCGGCAGACACGCATGTAGGGGCCGGACATGTCCGGCCCTGCACCTTGCCTTTACCTCTCTGTTTCCGTTATGCTGCGGGCCGGGCATGCCCGGCCCCTACCGCGCAATTTTTTCAAATTCCTGCCGTAAGCATTCCAGATACCGCTGGGTCAGGCGGCAGTTCTGCTCGACCTCGGCAAGGCCCTGACGGGTCATGGCCTGCTGCTCGGCGGCGATAACCGGCCCCACCGTGCGCTCGGCCAGGGCACGCCCCTCGTCCGTCAGGGTCACAAGCTTGCCGCTGTGTGCGCCTTTTCCCGGGCAAAGCTCCACCAGCCCCTTTTTGACCATGGCCGCCACGGCGGAGTTCAACGTCTGCTTGGGGATGCCCCAGTCCGCCGCAATGCGGTTCTGGGTCAGCGGCTCGCACGACGTCACCAGCGCATACAGCGTCCAGAACGCTGCGTCCGACAGGCCGCACCGCTGCGCCGCCGCGTGGTACAGGGCGTTGCACTCATTGAACTGGCGGTTCGTTTTGTCCAGCAGGGCTCGGGCCTGGGATTCCTTTTCTTCCATTCTCTTTCCTCTTTAAAATCCGATTTCGGATTCTATTGTAGTCCGAAATCGGATTTATGTCAAGTGTCGAATTTTGATGCTGCTTTTTGTGCAGCTTTCACATTGTCTGCACCCGCCGCGGATATTATAATGAAAGAAAAGCAAAGGAGGGTTTCCCCATGTACCAAGCCGCACAAAACCGCTATCAGGTCATCCCCTACCGCCGCTGCGGGGCCAGCGGCCTTATGCTGCCCGCAGTCTCGCTGGGGCTGTGGCATAATTTCGGTGACACCGCCCCGTATGAGAATATGCGCGCGCTCTGCCGCACGGCGTTTGACCACGGCATCACCCACTTTGACCTTGCCAACAACTACGGCCCCGAGCCGGGCGCTGCCGAGCGGAATTTTGGTAAAATTCTGCGGGACGACCTCGGCGTCTACCGCGACGAGCTGATCATCTCCACCAAGGCCGGTTATCTGATGTGGGACGGCCCCTACGGCGACTGGGGCAGCCGCAAGTATCTGCTGGCCAGCCTGGACCGGAGCCTGCAGCGCATGGGGCTGGACTATGTGGATATTTTCTACCACCACCGCATGGACCCCAACACCCCGCTGGAGGAGACGATGGGCGCACTGGCGCAGGCCGTGCGCAGCGGCAAGGCGCTGTACGCCGGTCTGTCCAACTACGACGGCCCGACGCTGGAAAAGGCCGCGGCCATTCTGGACGAGCTGCATATACCGTTTGTCATCAACCAGAACCGGTATTCGATCTTTGACCGCACGATTGAGCACAACGGGTTAAAGGATACCGCCGCGAAGCTGCACAAGGGCATCATCACCTTCAGCCCGCTGGCGCAGGGGCTTTTGACGGACCGCTATCTGCACGGCATCCCCGCCGACAGCCGCGTCCACACCGACGGGCGGTTCTTGAAGGAGAAGGACATCACGCCGGAGCGCCTTGCGCAGATCAGCGCCCTGAATGACCTTGCCCGGCAGCGCGGTCAGACCCTGGCCGAGATGGCCCTTGCCTGGCTGCTGCACCACGACGAGGTCACAACGGTTCTGATCGGTGCCTCCAAAACGCAGCAGATTCTGGACAACATCAAGGCCGTGGAACACACGACGTTCACGCCCGACGAGTTGGCCGTGATCGACAGGATCAGCAAGTAAATTCTATTTACGCGCAATAAACCGCCGCCCGCCGGGGAAGTTTTCCACGACGGGCGGCGGTTGTTGTTGAAAGATAGGTTTGCGGGATGTACGCCCGCGGTTCGCCACTGTAGGGGGCGGCAGCAATTTCCCGTAGGGGCGGATTCTATATCCGCCCGGGGTGGTTCCCGCAGACAGGCGCTTTCGTCAGGCCGCGGGCCGGGCATGCCCGGCCCCTACAGGGTTGCAATAGTCCCGGGAGGGATGACCTTTTTGCGGGCGTCTGCCACAGCGGGAAAGTTCGCGGTTCGCCACTGTAGGGGGCGGCGTCCCCGACGCCCCGCGGCGGGGTGAGGGCACCCCGCCCTACATACAAACCGCAAAAGGGGCGGCAACGGTTTCCCGTGGCCGTGATGCTGCAATTTTTTGCGCGAAGCACAAAAAAATCCCCCACCGTCCGGAGCAGAGAACGATGGGGGCAAAACGCAATAAGCAGACCGCTAAAAAGGCGCAGAGCAAAACGCCAAAACGGAGGCGCAGCCTGTTATTGGCAGGAACCGCACCGGAGAGGCAAACAGCCGGTTGACGGTTCGAGGTTGGTTATGGTTAGTAGACGCTAACCACGCATATACTTTACCATATTGCAGCGGTGATGTCAAGCATTTTTCCAAAATAATTCCCAGTATTTTTGTAGAAATTACTTTGCGGTGCTGCCCTTGGGTGCATCGGGATAATCGCGCACATGCAAAAGCTGCTCCGCGGTTTCGACCTCCTCCGCCGTGGGTACGCGCACGCCGTCCAGCGGGTACGGGATACCGAGGTTCTGCCACTTGAACAGCCCCAGCGTGTGGTAGGGCAGAATTTCTACGCGGCGCACGGTGGGCAGCGTTTTAATAAAGGCATCCAGCTGCCGCAGGCCGTCGGCGTCATCGGTCAGGCCGGGGACCAGCACATGCCGGACCCAGAGGTCCACGCCCCTGGCCGCCACATACTGTGCCATGGCCAGAATGTTTTTGTTGCTGTGGCCGGTCAGTTTTTTGTGCTTCTCGTCGTCAATTTCCTTTAAATCCAAAATGACGAGGTCGGTGTTTTCCAGCAGACGGTCAAAGCGGGCCATCCATTCGGCGTTGTCGGGCGCAAAGGGCTGGGCGCTGGTGTCCAGCGCGGTCTGCACCTTTTTGGCGCGGGCCAGACGGAACACCTCGCTGACAAAGTCCAACTGCAAAAGCGGTTCGCCGCCGCTGATGGTCAGCCCGCCGTTGCCGCGCCAGTAGTTGCGGTAGCGGTAGGCGGCAGCAAATGCCTCCTGCGGGGTGCTAGCGGTGTCCTTCGTAAACGCCCAGGTCTCGGGGTTATGGCAGTATTGGCAGCGCATGGCACAGCCCTGCAAAAAGATGATATACCGCACGCCCGGCCCGTCGACCAGGCCGAAGGTTTCAACAGAATGGATGTAGCCTAGAGTTTCGGACATAAGTTTGCCTCCGTTTATCGGGAAAATGAATTGGTAGGGGGCGGCGTCCTCGACGCCCCGCGGCTGC
>ERZ773181.1005-NODE-1005-length-26040-cov-17.727150_pt1 | contig 26040 bp, 25 predicted proteins | sample MGYA00581001_ERZ773181 | MGnify/ENA primary metagenome ERZ773181 (study PRJEB29015, sample SAMEA2737780) | human gut metagenome | biome: human gut; feature: human-associated habitat; material: faeces | place: China | collected 2012 ...
ATCTGGTGTTCTGGAACCCATTCTCATCGGCGTACTTTTGCAGGATAAGTTTTTGAGACAAGATTTGTCAAGGTGATTTTCTGCAACCAAAATGGATATATCAACCGTCTATTATCTTCGTGAATTTGGGCATCAGCATTTTAGTATTCCTGAAATAATTCTAAAACATTGCGGCAATGCAACTTTTGTATGATATAATCGTTATAAGTAGAGGGAACAAAAAATGGAACAATTCAAACGGCTGTTACGAAAGCTATTTTTCCAAAATGCGGATGATGTTTCTCGGTATTTCTGTTGCGGCTGTACTGCTGATCTATACATTTGCAGGCAGATATAAAGAAGACTGGATTGCAATTCCGGCGTATATCTTTTCTGCGTACAGTTTGTCTATGGCCTGTGCCAGAGTCGGGTCGCTGGCCGGACACACGAAAGAAGATGTTCAGTCGATCATCGAAAAGGTGTCGCTGGTGCATCGTTATTTCAGCGATGTCTCCTTCAAACTGCATATCTCCCTCTATGATGGCGCGGCAACACTTCTGGCAAAAACCGAGAAAGTTTTCGTTGACAAAATTTACGCAGCATGATATAAAGTGTATATGCACAGCGTGCATATACACTTTATGCTTTGAGAGGACATTGCTATGCGCCATGAGAGCGGTGAGATGGAGATACAGGCTGTTATGCAGACAGCGGCGCGGATGTGTGCAGCCGCGCGAACTGCGCCAAAGGGTCACGGCAGGGACACGCTCCACACTCTTGTGCTGACCGGCGAGGACAAGGAAGCACTTGCGAGGAAGATGGAGGAAGTCGGACTGCGTGAAATGGGCGATGAGATGCCCACCTGGTATGGACGGGATGCTGCCTGTGTGCGCAAGGCACAGGCGGTGGTGCTGATCGGCGCGGAGAAGAAGCTGCGGGGCGTACCTCATTGCGGCTACTGCGGACACGAAAATTGTGCAGGCTGTCAGGCCGCAGGAAGCAACTGCAGCTTGGCGTATGTAGATCTGGGTGTTGCGGTTTCTTCGGCGGTGACCATCGCCGCGGCGGATAGGATCGACAACCGCATTATGTATTCCATCGGAAAAGCGGCGGTGGAGATGGACTTTTCCTCAGATGTGCTGTGGCTGGGCATTCCACTGTCGGTCTCCGGCAAGAATATTTTCTTTGACCGGGGCATTTTCCACAAATAAGGAGTGAGTATTATGTACGAAAGTCCCTGCTACTGCACGAATCTGCGGCGCAGCGCACTGTGGGTCACGGAGTATTATGACAAGGCGCTGGCACCATGCGGGTTGTCGGTGCCGCAGTACTATCTGCTGATCAACCTGTCCCGCATGGAGCGAGCCAATCTCAGCCAGTGGGCAGAGCGGGTCGGCTTGGATCGCACCACCATGGTGCGGAACGTGAAAGCACTGGAGGCAAAAGGCCTCGTTGCCCCGGCGGAGGGGCGGGGACGCACCTTTGCCCTGACCGACAGCGGCAAGGACACACTTGCCCGGGGCGTTGCCCTGTGGGAGCAGGCGCAGGCCGGACTGCGGGAAAAGCTGGGCGCGGAGGACGCAGAAGCCCTGCTGCGCATTTGCCGGAAGCTGCAAAAAACAGAAGAGTCACAGGAGGATGTACTATGAACAGCAAAACCATGAAGCAATACATCATCGACGCCTTTACCGACCATGTGTTTGCCGGCAACCCCGCCGCTGTCTGCGTCATGGACGCGTGGCTGCCGGAGGACACCATGATGGCCATCACACGAGAGAACAACCTTTCCGAAACCGCCTTTGCTGTGAAAGAGGGGGACAAGTACCACCTGCGGTGGTTCACCCCCGGCGGAGAGATCGACCTGTGCGGCCACGCCACGCTGGCCACCGCCTGCGCCATCATGACCTATATTCGCCCGGAGCTGACGGAGGTTACCTTCACTACGCTGTCCGGCGACCTGACGGTGGTGCACCGGGGTGAGCTGTACGAGATGGACTTCCCCGCCTACGAGCTGAAGCCAGTGGCGGTCACACAGGCCATGATCGACGCCATGGGCGGCGCAGTGCCGAAGGCGGCGTTTATGGGCCGCGACCTGCTGTGTGTGTTTGACGACGAGGAAACCGTGCGAAACATGGCCGTGGACCAGGAGAAGGTGCGGGCACTGGACGGTCTGCTGCTGCACGTTACCGCTCCCGGCAGCGGCGAAAACAACTGCGTTTCCCGCAGCTTCGCCCCCAAATGCAATGTGCCGGAGGACCCTGTCTGCGGCTCAGGACACTGCCATATCGTCCCCTATTGGACGAAGGCGCTGGGCAGGAACAGCCTGACGGCGTATCAGGCCAGCCGTCGGGGCGGCACGCTGTACTGCACGCAGGAGGGCGGCCGCATCAAAATGAGCGGCAAGGCCACTGTCTACGCCGAGTCGCTGCTGCACATCCAGGTATGACACATATTGCAATCAGGAGGTCAAGAAATGGAACTCTTTCAAAATTGGAATGAACTGCGCAGCGTGCCGCTGGGGATATTGGATCGAAAGCTTTTCACCGGGGAACAAGTGATGCTGGTACAGAACACGGTTCACCCGCATGAACTGCTTCCCCTGCACAGTCACCCTCATGAGCAGATCCTCATGGTGTTGTCCGGTGCATGCGATGTGACGACAGACGGCGTGACGCAGCACCTGACAGAAGGCGGACTCGCATGGTTCCCGTCCGGCGCAGAGCACAGCGTCCTGAACACAGAGGATGTGCCGCTGGTGGCCTTGGATGTATTCAGCCCCATCCGAGAAGACTTTTTAGGCAAATGAGTGAGATCGCAACACAGATTATCGGTTTTGTGGGTGTGGCTTTCTTTTTCTCTCCTTCCAGACAAAGACCAATCGTTCCCTATTCGTCCTGCAGATGCTGGGCTGCCTGAGCCTGCTGGTCAATATCACCCGCAACATCATGCTGACGAAGGACAACGACTGCAAGGTTATCCGCCGGGAGGACCGGGTGGTCGTCTTTTCCGCGCTGTCCCTGGTCGCCGCGCTGAATGAGACCATCGCCATCGTCTCTATCCTCATCACCGTCATACACTTCGGCTGGAAAGCATTGGACGGCGATACGATTAAAAAATAAAGCATGGAGGGCATAACCCTCCATGCTTTATTTTGCTGCTGCGATATACTACATCCTCTGTTAGACCTTGTGTCCGTTTCAGCTAAGGCCGACCTTGCCCGCTGCAAAAGAAGCAGCCTGCCTATACTGAGCGTTAGACGCATTATAGGGCCTTACAAGCAGCGCACCCGATCTTGTTCCCCAGGTGTTGCTGTATATCTGCACACCGTCAGCGTTAATGGGACTGAAAGACTTTGCATACGATTCGATAGTATAACTAGTCTGACTAGAAACAATCGCTGCGTGTCCGGCAAATCCAGAACTGCCGGAGTCAATGTTAAGGCTTACCAAAATGTCTCCGTAAGTTCCCAGTGCACTGCTGTATGTTGCAACTTCAGAAGCTTTGACATCCGTCAGCGCCTCATTGCGGCCTTCTTCGAGGAGGCCCTCAAGGTTGCGGTTAATTTCCGCAATCAAAGCCTTGTCCTGGGCATATGCCTCTTGGCATCTATTGTAGTAGTCAGGAAAGAGCTCTTGCAATCCTTCGAGAGAGTAATCTTCGCTTGAGCAGTATTCGTCAATGCTCATGTATTGCGTCTGATCGCTTTCTGCGGCAAAGGCGATGGAAGAAAGTGATAGCGTAAGGGCAAGCGCGCAAATCAGAGAGATAAATTTTTTCCTTGTTGCATTGTCCTTTCAAAGTACTTAACGTTTTTATAAAAGATGAGGAAAAATAATCGCGGGGATATCCCCGCGATGCTTGCATATGCAAGCATCGCGTATTTAACGATTGGTTCGGCTATAAGTTGCTGGGGTTTGGTTTACCCCATTGATGGAGTATTCAATGACGAGTGTGTAGGTTTTATTCTTCTGGACATCTGCTGTTCCGTTAAGCTTGAGTGTCCACAGGCCATTGCCGTTCCAGCTATCAATCAAGGTTGTTCCTTGCCATAGTTCCATCGTTGCAACGATTTTGTCTGTAGCTTTATTCGCCGTAATACGGACGTTGCAATCAGCCTCCGTCCCGTTGAAGGTTATATTCGGAACAACCATTGTGGCTCTGGGCGATACGGCATAAGCGGGAACAGTCAGAATGATGATCATTATGACCAACAAGCAAAGAGAAATCCGTTTCAATGTAATCACCCCCTTTCTCATACATCTAGTACGATGAAAGAGGGTGATTTTGGACAAGATAAAGAAAACTTTTTGTTTATTTGACGGGAACGACACTTTCTGCAATACGAATCAGCGTAGCCTCGTCCACAAAACCCGACAAATAGAACGCTGTATCTTCTGCGTCTGACCACATAATTGCATTGGCATAGTCTGAGTCAGTCGATATAAATAGATCCGCTGCGTTATCATTGACCCGAACTTGTGTAGTCACCATATTATTTCTATCTACCAACCATTTTGTTTCATCTGGGCCGTGAATATAGCTGAAATTCATCATTTGCCCAGTTTCGTTTGTATAAGCTACAAATATGGTATCTTCCGACCTGTCGCAGTACGACTCTGTGTATCCATCCGGAAGCCATGCGGGGCGATAATCCGTTTGTGTCGTTGTGTTTTGACTTTCGCCTCCGAAAATATAGACTATGTAGGTAGTGTATATTTCCTTCACCCAGCCTATGACCGCAGCTCTTGCTTCAGCGTTGGCGGTGACCCATGTTCCGCTGATAATAAGGATGGCTAGGGCGATGGAAGCCACTCGATGCATGGTTTTGTAGAAAACCGGATGATCGGCCCTGCGCTTTAGTCGTTGGATTTTCCTTTCGAATTTGGGAGGAAATGAATACTGGTTTTCTGGACAATAATCTCTTTCATAATAATCTGTATAGGCTTCGCTGGCTTTATGAGCAGCTGCTCGAAGCATGTTATCTGTAATCATAAATTACCGCCCCCTTCCTTGTAAAGTTCCTCTAGTTTTTTCTTCGCTCGCTGATCAATTTTTTGCGCCCACGCGAGGGAGATATTGAGCATCTTCGCAATTTCTTTCAGAGAATAACCGTGCTCGTACTTCAGTAGTATTACTGTCCGCTGCTGATAGGGTAGTTTCAGGATGCATTCCATTAGTAAATTTACACCCTCCGGCTCACGGGAAGAGCTGTAGTCCAGATCTTCGTTGAGTGGAGAGATGGGATGCCGTCCTCTTAACCTGAACACATCGGCAACACGGTTGTTAACCATAGTTACGAGGTACTGCTTCGTTTTTGGACTCACGGGTTTAATAATTTTGATATTTTCTGCGATTTTCATGAAAACATGCTGCACAACATCCTGCGCATCATGTTCATTCTTCATATGTCCAAATGCAATGTGGTACGCAAGACCACAATATGCGTTATAAATTGCTGTGAACTTAGATTCATCCGCGGGTGTCTCGATGGTTTGCAAATAAATCAGCACGGATCAATCACCACCTCTGCGTATAGTGTAATTCTATCATAGCGAAAAAGAAACGAATCGTCCAGATTTTTTCTTGAGGATTGTGAGTAAACACAAAAAGAATATCAAAAGCAGTCCGTCAAAGAACCATAGCATTTAACAAGCAAAAGCAGGGATCTTTGACAGACTGAAGCGGGCGCATCTTTACAAGATGTGCCCGCTTTCGCCATACGGTGCCTGCGTTGTGTAGTGGCAGGTTATTCCTTTGAGTTGCGGCCTTTCAACATTTTTTCTGGGATCATGGATGCGCTGATAAGATCCGCAGGATCGACATTCAAAGCATCTGCAATATCAAAAAACACATCCAGTGTGAAGTTATGTGCTGTGCCGGGTGCCTCAATCACGCTTAAAAGTGAACGGCTGATACCTGCCTTCTCTGCCAGCTTTTCCTGTGACATACCGCACAGCTTGCGGAGCGCGACAATGGCAATGCCGATTTGGACAAAACGATCGTGGTTTTTAAACGAAACAGTTTTACTCATACGGTAGTCCTTTGGCCTTTCGTGGTATGAATAAAGTATACTGTTTCTGCGCCGCACTTTCTGTCTGAAATAGAAAGCGTTTGAGATAAGATGGTGACAATAATATAATATATAGCAAACGAACGCTTACCGACTAAGACAAAATACATTCGGTAAGGTAGGAGACGATATAAATGGCAGGTCAACCGTTCCGTTGTGCAGTTCTAGGACAATCACCTATGAGATATCCGTGGGGGTTTGATGAAGAAGATAGTGGCTGCCGGAAAATGAAAATCGAACTGGCGCAGCAGGTTATGGTGCTACGTCAGGGAGGTGTATCGCAATTCTTGACCGCCTGCGACTGTGGTGTGGGGCTGTACGCCGGTGAAATAGTCAATGGTCTGCGGACGACCGACCATGACCTGATGCTCTTTTGCTATACGCCCCACGAGGAGCAATCGACTAAGTGGGCGCCTTATTTACGAGAGCGGTATTTTGATATGCTGATTAGCTGTACTGGTATGATCGCTGTCTGTTCACCGGGGGAACGTGACACGCAGCTCAACGCCTATCAGAGAATAATTGACCTGGCAAACATTGTGCTGTGCGTATATGATCTTGACGGCCCTGCTGTGGGAGATGCCGAGGATCTGGCGTTGGCTTATGCTGTGGGCGTGGCACATAAAGCGGTTTTTGTGCTACATCCCACAAAGCTGACCACATTACAGATTGACGAGCATTTTCGACCGCTGTCGCCATAATTACGCAAGGAAGCTGTGATATTATCATGGTATAGAGAATAGTATCAGTGCTTTCTTATATAAAAATAAGAATGCCGCAGGCACAAGTGCCCACGGCTGCGCAAAGCAAAATATATTTTCGTAAATCATATACAATTCACGACCCCTGCGTCTGCGCGTCTTTGCAGCGCATCGCTTTGCGGCATCTCTGACGGAATTTTTGACGGAGTTAAACTGCCCCACGTACTTTCAATCGGGAGAAAGCATATACTCTGCACCGCCTGCTTTTTATGTGCCAGAGAGGAATGCACATAGGTCTGTAATGTCGTCCGTATATCAGCGTGGCCCAGCAGCTCGCTGAGGCTCTTGATGTCCACGCCGCTTTCCATGCACCGTGTCGCGTAGGTATGCCGCATAGCATGAAAATTTCGATAGCGGGTACCGCAGCGTTCCAACAGCTTCCGATACCGGTATTGCAGTGTGCGCGGCTCCATTGGCGTGTTCGTATTGGTCAGCAGGTAGTTATCTTTTTGAATATTCTGCGTGGCTGTTTTCAACAACTCCAGCATATCATTGGGAATTGCCACAAGACGTACAGAACTGCTGCTTTTAGGGGATTGAACCACCAAATGTGTTCCGGAAGCATCCCGCACACGGGCAACCGAGCGCTCAATTCGCAGAAAGCCTGAACGGAAGTCAATGTCACTTTTGCGTAGAGCGCAGATCTCACCAAGGCGCAGCCCGGTGTTCAGGATTAGAAGGACACAAAGTCCCGTGATGTCCGGTGCATCTAATACCTTCTGCGCCAGCGCGGCTATTTCGTGGTCAGCAAATACCTCGACCTTTTTGCTTCGATATGCAGGCAGCTCCACATCCCTGCCGGGGCAGTCGCAATGGCATTTCTTTTTCACAACTTTGAAAATTGTTTTCAGCAGCACGCCAACATCCCTTGTGCTCTTGCATGACAAACCTCTATCTTGCAGCCGCGAAAAAAATACAGAAAGTTTTTCCGCCGTCAGATCACGCAGCAGGATCGTTCCAATTTCAGGGACAATATAGTGCCGTATCATATACTCGTAACGCCCAAACGTTGAGGCCTTCAGTGCGCCGCGGCGCTCGGACAGGAAGAATTCTGCTGCCTGACATACCGACATTTCACCTGTCAACATAGGCTTCTGTGGCAGCGCATCTTCCATCCTTCGCCGCTTCTCACGGCAGGCGGCATAGCTCTTGGCATAAACATACCCATATTCCGCCTTGCCGGCAGGTGTTCGGCCACGAATATAGCGACCCTCCCACCGGCCATCTTTCCGTTTGTAAATGTTCTCTCCGCGACGTGGCATAGTAATCTTCCCTTCTTTCTGACGGTGTTTGTGACGGCAATAAACAAGATGCCGTGGTATCCTTTCTTTTGAACTTCCAGATGATGGAAACAATATGAAGCAATTTGAATTGTAATTCAGAGGGTTCTTGCTTTTTCACAATTTTTCTGCATTTTTTGTTGACTTTTTTAGCAAGTCAATGTATAGTAAAAAATGGAATTGCGGTAACTTTTCTGTCGTGAATTGTATATGATTTACGAAATACCCAGAGCGTGTGCTGACACTTTGCAGTATGCACAAACCGCAGCAGCATCATTCATTTGCAACAGACAAGTAAATATGATCCGGTGACACCGTGTGGCTGTGTTGGTCGTAAAGATCTTTTTATATGCAAAAGATCAGGCAGCAGCCTAAAAGGAATTTGGGTTAGAAACCCTCTGCGGACGGCACTGTGAGCGCAAGGAAATGGTCGAAGCGGCGAAAGCTGTTGGGTAATACCGCCATTGGGAGGAAGCTTCTGAGAAGGTAGATCATGTACGAAAGGCGAAAGCCTTGTGGCGCGAGGGCAGGAGAATTGCACGGTCAAGGATCTTTGGTACACAGTGGCGCTCTCTCGCTGTGACGAGGGCAGGAGTATGCGCTGACGGGTTTTGTCAGCGTTTTTTCTTGCCAAAATGTCGCTGGTCATCCCCTGAGAAGGGGTTTGTCCGGCATTTTTTCGTAATAAGGAGGAGTGTTACTATGTCTCAACGCGGCGGACGTCCCATTGATTTTCAGGCGTGGGCGCAAAACCAAATAGTCAAAAGGGCTGTAGCAGCGCTGGAAGCGCGTGACGAAGCATTTGCCGAGCGAAACGCAGATACGCCGCTGCCGCAGCTGGCGCGGTATCTGAGCCGGTGCGCCATCTCACTGGGTCACAGCCCATCCCCCAACGAAGTGGATGGCGGTGCCTTTATCGAACAGTGTTTTGGCAGTTGGGCGGCCGCAATGGCGGCGGCAAAGCTGCCGCAGCCTCGTTCCATGCGCAAGCTAAGCGACACCTCTCGCTATAAGGCGGAAAAGGTGAAGCAGGAACCCTTGTTCCGGGAGGAGCGAAGGCAGAAGCGGCAGCGCAAGCTGGAGCAATCCGAGCAGCGAAAACGGGAACAAGCCGCCAAAAAGCGTGCGGAGCGGGCTGCTAAGGCTGAATGGGCGGCGAAGAAGAAGGCGGAGGCTGAAGCAAAGGCTCTCACCTTGGCAGAGTCCTCCGCTGAAGCCGCACTTGATACAATATCCGCAGCAATTAACCCCAGTCAAGCCGAGACAGTCTGAACGGAGACTGTCAGCTTTCCATAGGGGGACGGGGTTTAAGCCGCCCCGTCCCCCATCCTCAAATCCGCAAAAGGCAAGTCGAGACGGCAAATGCCGTTGTCTTTTCCATAGCGGGAGGGGTTTGCCGGCCCCTCCCGCATCCTCAAAATCAACAGCCCTAATGGCTGAAGGAGAATTGACATGAAAAAGAATCTGAGATATATCATCGCGTTCCTGCTGGCACTTATGATGCTGTTGAGCCTGTGCGCCTGCGCCCAGACCGGCACTGCCGGCAATAGCGGCGAATTGGATCTGGATTATGTGGGGGAGGATACCGACCAACCCGAAGAGGAAAAGCCGTGGTATTCCTGGTTTACGGAGGCCTTCAGCTTCGGCAAAAAGGAAACAACAACTACCCCGTCCCAAAGCAAGCCTGACAGCGTGGCGGATTTCTATGCCCAGGGCTCCGGAGATGCACCGCAGGGCAACAAGGGCAATAAGACAGACCAGACGCCTTCTACCACCCCGGAGGAGGATACCGCCAACAAGCCGTCCAACTCCGGTGGGAAAAAGGACGACAATAAAAAAGACGACCAGAAGGGCGAGGACAGCAACACCCCCGCGCCTACCCCCGAGCAGAAGCCCGAAAGCAAGATAAACACCGTCACCATTACCATTCGCTGCGATACGGCGGTGAATAACGGTATGCATCTGGAGAGCAAGTGGGCGGGCATCGTCCCGGCCTCCGGCGTGATCCTGCCGGTAACCACGGTGGAGGTGAAAGAGGGCGACACGGTTTTCGACGTCCTCGCCTTTGTGTGTGAAAAGTACAAGATCCACATGTCCTATCGGGGCGGTACGTCCAGCGGCTGCTATGTGGATGGCATCAATAACCTCTATGAATTCGACGGCGGCCGCTGGAGCGGCTGGATGTACTGTGTCAACGACTGGTATCCCAACTACGGCTGCGGCGTGTACTTTGTCAAGCCCGGCGAGGTCATTGAGTGGAATTACACCTGCGATCTTGGCTGCGATCTGGAAAACGGAGATCCCTACGGGTACGGCAAGGAATGGAAGGATAACCATGACTGATACCCGGATGCGTTTCTTCGGGAACCTGCATCCGGCGGTCAGTATGGCGTACTTCGTGCTGGTGCTGGGTCTGACACTGGGATGCATGCACCCCGTTACGGTGGCGCTGTCCTTTCTGGGCGCCAGCTGGTTTTCCATCCGGCTGCGGGGCTGGAGAGCCTACGGCCACACCATGCGGTTTGTGGGGCCTATGTTTCTGCTGATCGCCCTCGCCAATCCGCTATTTAACCATCGGGGCGTGACCATGCTTTTTACCATCAACCACCTGTGGTACACGCTGGAAGCCGTGTGCTACGGTCTGGTGTCCGGCTGCTCCCTGTGCGCGGTCATTATGTGGTTTACCTGCTATCAGGAGGTCATGACCTCCGATAAGTTCCTGTACCTGTTCGGCAAGCCCTTTCCCGGCACGTCGCTGCTGATCACCATGACGCTGCGGTTTATCCCCCAGCTTCAACAGAACCGCCGCGAGATCCGTCAGTCTCAGGCCATGCTGCAGGAGGAAGGTACGCGGCTGCTGCAAAGGCTGGGCAGTGCCCTGCGGAACCTGTCGGTGCTGCTGACCATGAGCATGGAGGCGGCGGTGGAGACGGCGGACAGCATGAAGTCCCGGGGCTATGGCACCAAGCGGCGCACCACATTCCACCTGTTCCGTTTCGATGGCCGGGACGCTCGGACGCTGGGCCTCATTCTGGCAGTGGCGGGTATCTGCATCACCGCCCGCGCCTTCGGTCACGGGTATATGGAGTTCTATCCCGCCATGACGCCGGTGCTGCTGGGCAGTGCCAGCTATACCATGTTTGTCTTTTACGCCGTGCTGATGTTCCTGCCCGGTATTCTTGAAACAAAGGAGGCCATCAGATGGCGCTCTTACGGTTTGAACACCTGAGCTTCTCCTACCCGCTGGCTGACACGCGGGCACTGGACGACGTCTCGTTGGAGATACATAAGGGCGAGTATGTGGTGCTGTGCGGCCCCTCCGGCTGCGGCAAGACCACACTGCTGCGCCATGCCAAGCCCGGCCTGCTGCCTGTGGGGGCAAGGACCGGCGAGACCTTTTATAAGGACGCGCCTCTTTCCCAACTGCCGGAGCTGACCGCCGCAGCGGAGATCGGCTTCGTACAGCAGAATCCGGATAATCAGATCGTCACCGATTTCGTATGGCACGAGCTGGCCTTCGGCCTTGAGAATATGGCGCTGAGCGTACCGGTGATCCGCCGCCGCGTAGCGGAGATGGCCGCGTTCTTCGGCATGGAGCCATGGTTCCGCGCCAAGACCACGGAGCTGTCCGGCGGACAGAAGCAGCTGATGAATCTGGCCTCGGCACTGGCGATGGGGCCGAAACTGCTGATACTTGACGAGCCCACCTCCATGTTAGACCCGCTGGCGGCTCGCAATCTGCTTTCTACCGTGCAGCGGATCAACCGCGAGCTGGGCGTAGCCATCCTTTTGACGGAGCATCGGCTGGACGAGGTATTCCCCGCCGCCGACCGTGTGGTGACTATGGATCGGGGGCGCATCCTGTCAGACGGCGCACCGGCTGAGATCGCGCGGCAGCTGTCCGACAGCGCGGAAAAGAGCCGTATCTATTTCGGACTTCCCGCCGCCGTCCGTATTTTCAGTGAATTGGAGCAGACGGACGAGCTGCCCCTGACGGTACGGGATGGCCGCCGCCGCCTGGAGCGGCTGCTGCCCATCGCGGCGGAGGATTCCGCGCCTGAAACCGCGAAACCTGAGAAAGAAGCAAAGCACCTCGCCGTTTTAGAGGGCAAGGAGCTTTGGTTCCGCTATACCGAAAAAAGCAAGGACATCCTGCGGGGCACAGACGTAACGCTTCATCAGGGTGCGCTGCTGTGTCTGCTGGGCGGCAACGGCGCAGGCAAAACCACGCTGATGCAGACACTGGCCGGCTTCCGGAAGCCCTATCGTGGCAAGGTAAAGCTGGCAAAGGGTCAGCGGCTGTGTATGCTGCCCCAGAACGCCCGGTCGCTGTTTGTGGCCGATACGGTGGAGAAGGAGCTGCTGGACAGTGCCGAACAGGACAAAGCCAAGGCCGTGCAGATGGCGGAAAAGCTGGAGCTGACGCCTTTGCTGGCGCGGCATCCCTACGACCTGTCCGGCGGCGAGATCCAGCGTCTTGCCGTAGGCAAGCTGCTGCTGCGGGAGGCCACGGTGCTGCTGCTGGACGAGCCCACCAAGGGGCTGGACGCCTATGCCAAGGCGGAGCTGGCGCAGCTGCTGCTGACGCTGTGCCGGGAGGGCGCGTCTATTCTGGTGGTGACCCACGATGTGGAGTTCGCCGCCTGCTACGCCACGCGCTGTGCATTGATGTTTGATGGGTTGCTGCTGTCTGAGGGCGAGCCACACGCGTTCTTCGCGGGCAACCGCTTCTATACCACCGACGCCAACCGTATCGCGGCGGAGCACTTCCCCATGGACATTACCTGCGAGGAGGTGATCGCGTCGTGTCGAAGCTCTTTGTCAGTCGCCGCACCAGAGCCGCCGCGTGGGTGATCCTTCTGGTGCTGCCCGCCCTGATGGCGGCCTTCGGCTATTATCATAGTCACCGCCCCGCGGTCAATCCGGTGGGGTCACGCACCTTCTGGGATTACGTTATCCTCAACTCCGATATCCTGCTGGGGCTTTTCTTTCTGCTGGCCTCCGCCATCCCCTTCATACTGGTATTTGATAAGAAGAAGCCCCAGGCTCGCGAGCTGGTGCCGATTGCAGTGATGGCGGCCATTGCCGTGGTAGGCCGCACCGTGTTTGAGATCATCCCGCTGCCCAACTTCAAGCCCTGCTCCGCCATCATTATCATCACGGCGGTGGCCTTCGGGCCGGAGGCGGGCTTTCTTACCGGCGCACTGACCGCCTTTGTCAGCAACTTCATTTTCGGACAGGGGCCGTGGACGCCATGGCAGATGTTCACATGGGGGCTGGTGGGCTTTCTGGCGGGTATCCTGCAAAATGCCGGCGTATTCAAAGGCAGAAGCCGCCGTCACTTTGCAGCGCAATGGTGGGACAGGCTGTGCCCGGAGAATACCAACCGGGGCGATTTGCTGCATTTTGTGCGGCAGCTTACCGACCACGCGCCCCTGCGGCTGTGCCTTTATGGTTTCCTGTCCGGCTTTTTGTACGGCTGGATCATGAACCTGTATTTCATCATCGGGTATGTAAGCCCCCTTACATGGCAGACGATAGGCGCGGCCTATCTATCCAGCTTTTTCTTCGACTTCTGCCACGGGCTGTGTACGTTTCTGGTGCTGTGGGCACTGGGCGACCCGTGGGTACGGAAGCTGGAGCGCATCAAGATCAAATTCGGCCTGACGGCGGAGGAACGGCATTATGTGCTGCCGCCCTCCACATTTGAGATAGCGAGAGAGAACTATGAGTGAACGAAAAACGATCATCAGGACGGTGGGGCTGAAGAAGCACTACACCGTCGGCGGCAACACGGTCCGTGCGCTGGATGGCGTGGACATGTCCGTGCTGCAAGGCGAATTTGTCTGTGTCGCAGGCCGCAGCGGCTCCGGTAAGTCCACCATGCTGAATATGCTGGCAGGTCTTGAGCCGCCCACGGAGGGTGAGATCATTGTCCGCGGCAAGCATCATTTGGAGGCTATGGACGAGGAACAGCGGACAAGGTTCCGCCGCCGCTATATTGGCTTTGTGTTCCAAAGCTACAACAATCTGCCCCAATACACGGCGCTGGAGAATGTGGCGCTGCCGCTGGCCATCCGGGGCGTACCGGAGGATGAACGGAACTGGCTGGCGTGGCAGGCCCTGAGCCGTGTGGGACTGCGCGGACACGTAGATCACCGGCCTGCGGAGCTGTCAGGCGGTCAGCAGCAGCGCGTCAGTATCGCCCGTGCCATTATTACGGAGCCCTCCATCGTGCTGGCGGACGAGCCTACCGGAAACCTGGACAGCCGTACCGGCCAGGAGGTCATGGAGCTGCTGTGTGAGATCTTCCGGGAGAGGAACACCACCTTCATCCTCAGCTCCCATGACCCGCAGATGCAGTGTTACACGGATCGTACCGTCTATTTCAGTGACGGAAAGATAGAGACAGAAAATCACCACACCGGAGAGGAGAACGCACAGTGAAAAGAGAAACGGTAAAACGGGTACTGGCCCTGTTGATCTGCGTATTGATGACAGTATCCCTGCTGCCCGCCGTCGCTATGGCGGAAGAAGTCACAGAGGATGTGATAGATGACAGCACCATTGAGGCTTACACGTCTTACGAAAACGGAAAGGACGCCGGCGTCAGCGGGGTCTCGGTTACAGACGAAAAGCCCAACACGGATATCAAGGTCATACCCAGCGACGCCAACGCCCTGATCCTGATGGATACCGGCGCACAGTCCCCCAAAGGCGTTCCCGGTCAGGTGGTGAAGATCGTGCTGCCGCTGGCGGTCAACAAGGAGTATCTGCCCAGCGAGAAATACATGCTGCGCAACATCAACATCTATCCCGATGTTCCTACCGACGCCAGCGTGTCCAACTGGCCCTTTGAGCTGATCTATGCCAGCGATGTGCAGCACTTAAAGGATATGTCCTACAACTCCACGGCGGAGGTGTGGTTCGAGTTCAAGATCAGCGAGTTTGCCAGCAAGGGTCGCTATGCTGTGCCCTTTAAGATCAATGCCACCGTGTGGCGGGAGGACGCCGTGAACGGCACCACCATCACCGAGGACGTGACCTTCAAAGTCAGTGCCTATGTGACCGTTACCGACAACGGCAATATGTCCGGCGTTACCACCTCCTTCGGCAGCCTTCAGGTGGCGGGTACCAATGCGGGCGGCTCCTATACTGTACCTACCGGCACACCCAATCAGACTATCTCCATGCGGATCCCCGTGATCAATGTGGGCGGTACCCTGACCAGCGTGACGGTTTATCCCGTGGTGTCCGCCGCGCTGGACGAGTTCCCCTTCGTGATCGACTCCACCAATTTGGGCAAGTATTTTGACTACTGGGCCAGCGGCGAGGTGAAGTATCTGGACTACACCTTCACGGTGTCGCCCTTTGCCACCTCCGGCAACAAGTCCATTAAATTCAAGGCAAATTATTTCGAGAACAGTGCCCCTGCGGAGGGCTCCTTCTCCACGCAGTTTACCGTGATCGATGGCTATGACGCCTCCGCCATGTCGGTGATGGTGCAGAGCTATAAGCTGTATGTGGACGATACCGAGGTATCCGGCCTGATGGCAGGCGAGGAGACGGAGCTGCGCCTGACCCTGATCAACAATTCCAAGTATGACACGGCCAAGAAAATCATCTCCAGTCTGGTATTCACCAATTCTCCCGGCCTGACGCTGTGCGTAGGCGGCACGGATACCGCCTATGCCGACTCCATCAAGCCGGGCGGTACGACGATCCTGAAATACAAGATCATGGCCAAGCAGGACGCGGAGGTTGGCCCCGCCATGCTGGGCATCAACCTGACCTATGAGACCACCGAGGCGGTGGCCGGTAAGGCGGCGCAGAACATCATGCTGCCGGTCAGCCAGAAGATGGATGTTCTTGCCGGTACGCCGGAGGTGTACGGCACACCCAGTAAGGATAAGGAAGTTACCATCTCCGTGCCGCTGACCAACATGGGCCGCGCCAAGGCTATGAATATCCGGGTGCTGGCCACGGACGGCATGACCGCCTCCACCCCCTGTTATGTGGGAGACCTGCTGGCAGGCGGCTCCACCAGTGCCGATGTAACGGTGGGCTTCTCCAAGATCGGCGCGTTTGTGGGAAAGATGATCCTCCAGTATGAGGACGCCAACGGCGAGACGTATTCTCAGGACATCTCCGTGCCGCTGAGCGTGGCGGAAAGCTCTGCGGATACAGATGCCAACAGCGTCAACGCAAATAAAGACGGCACAGACAGCCGCTGGTGGCTATGGCTGCTGATATTGATCCTTGCGCTTATCCTGATCGGCATTGTCCTGTATGTCATCATCCGCTATAAGCGCGGCGAGATCGGACCCGGTGCTGAAAACACCGCTGCCTTGGACGATTTTGACGATGACTTTGACGCAGACGGCGGCGCCACGGATATTGGAGAGAAACCGCTGACCTACGACGGAAGCAATAAGGACGGGAATGTATGAAGCCAAAAGACCTGTTTCGCTACGGCTGCACCAACCTGTTCCGACGAAAGACCCGCACGGTGCTGACAGCCCTATCCATGGCGGTGGGCGTCATGTGTATCGTGGTGCTGATCTCCGTAGGTCTGGGCTATGAGCAGGCGTACCGCGAGAGCATCGAGGCGCTGGGCAGCCTGACAAAGATCGATGTGACGCCTGCCACCGGCGATTACGGGCGCAAGGCGCTGCTGAACGACAAGGCACTGGAGGCGTTCCGGGGCATTGACGGTGTGGAGGCGGTAACGCCGGTCTACCAGCAGTCCGCCTATATCGTGTCCGGCAACTATGTCAACATGGTGCGCGTCTACGGCATTGACATGACCACGGCGGAGCGTTTCATGCTGACACCGGAGCGGGGCGTTATGGCCGGGGACGGCACGCGCCTGCATCCGGAGGTGCTGTTTACCGACGATGTGGCAGCCGGACTTGCCAACAAGGCGAAGGACTGGGAGCTGGCGGTGGACGAGAACGGCAACGCCCTGATTGATCTGCTGGAGGTGCCTGTCCGCATGACCTTCGATTCCTCCAGCCTGACCGGCGAGCCGAAGGCTGACACCGACGGACGGGCACTGCCCTCCAGCAATCTCTATACCCTGCGGGTGACGGGCATCTGCTCTACCCTGAATAACAACTTCGCCACCGCCGCGTTCATGTCCTTCGACCGCTTGCAGGAGATGACGCAGGCCAACGCCAATTACATGGGCGCGACAACTCAAACCAAGACAGCGGAGGAAAAGGCCAACGGCCCTACCTACGACTTGGTTTGGGTGAAGGTGAAGAACGTCAACGACGTGCAGCGTATTGTCAAGCTGATTCGCGACACGGGGCTGAACACCTATTCGCTCAACGATATGCTGGAGACGGTGCGCACACAGTCCCGGCAGATCCAGGGGATGCTGGGCGCGCTGGGCGGCATCGCCGTGCTGATCTCCGCCATCTGCGTGGCAAACACCATGATGATGTCCATTACGGAGCGGACGCGGGAGATCGGCGTGCTGAAGGTGCTGGGCACCGTTCGCAGCGACATCTTCAAGATGTTTCTCTCGGAGGCACTGATCGTAGGCGTGATAGGCGGCGCGGCGGGCTTGGTGCTGAGCTTTATCGCCAAGTGGCTGATACCGATGATCTTCGCGTCCCGTGAGCTGCGGTGCGTGCTGCCCTGGTGGCTGGCGGTCTGCGGCGTGGTGTTTTCAGGCGCGGTAGCCATTGCCGCCGCATGGATCCCCGCCCGCAAGGCGACGCTGATCAGCCCCAACGAGGCCATCCGCTCTGAGTGAGGTAACGATATGAAAAAGACAACACAAAACGTAAGACGCTCACTGCGCCGTGTGCTGACGCTGCTGCTGGCACTGGTAATGACCCTTTCTCTGACGGTACAGGCTTTCGCAGCAGTTGGTACTTGGCCAGCCACCGGTACGGCCAGCGGTGACAGGTATTTGCAAAACAGTGGTACTTTCTATAACGGCAGTGCTGTAATAGCCCCGCTATATGCCAATTTTGGCGGCTTTATCAATGTATACGGCGTGCCGAAGGGCTCCGCTGCAAGAGCCTATGTAATGACGCCGACCTCCATTGACTTTGGCGACAACAAGAGTTCGAAAAATAATACCGCCGACCTGGAGCTGAACAAAGCCTACGACTTCTCGAAGCCGATCCGGTATAACGTCACCGCTAAGAATGGACGGACATTCCCGGTTTATGCCTTTGCGGCGGAGGCAACCAGCAAGGATACCTGGACAGAAGCGGATACCCAGGAACTGCTGGGTATGGCGGAGCTGTTCGCGGATACCTATCATCAGCTCTATCTTGTAATAGATAAGATCAATGCGGCAAAGACCAATATCGGCGCGTATCATCCGGCCAATGCGGATATGCTCGGCACACTGGGCTACTGGCTAGGCATGAATACCGCTTTTTATGACGACGATACTGTCGGCATGGGAGGCAACCGTCTCTTTGACTCCTATGAAGCAAAGTGGCGTGCGGGCGGCGAGGAGGCCGTTCAGTTCATGCGGGAATACCTGCAAAAGTATATTGCTAAAAAAGGTTATAGTCAGGTCAGCCCTGCGGCCCTGCGAATCATCTATGAGCAGATCGTCCCTGAATATCTTTCCTACGTTGAACAGAATCGCATCAAGGAGCCGGTCATCGACCGGGTGACCATTGGCGGCTCTGTGGGCAGTATCGATGCCGCGGCTCGCACGGTGACGGTGAAGCTGCCGGAAAATGTAGACCGTTCCCAATTAACAGTGGATGTTGAGGTAGGAACTGGACTAATCGCCAATTCGGTGGCGGGTTCTGTGGCTCAAGGGTCTTTGGCCTATCAGGTAACGCCCTATGATCCAGCCTATGGTACCAGATATAACGCTTTGAGCGCTACGTGGCGTATCAGCATTGAGTCAGGTACGCCGGATAATCTGGTCACCTCCTTCGCCGTCACCACAGGTGGCGTGACACGCTATGGCAAAATCGACGAGACCAACAAGACGATCTCCTTGAATCTGCCGGAGGGCACCGACCTGCGCGCCATCACGCCGGTCATTACCCATACCGGCACGGAGGTCAAAATCAACGGAACATCTTTTACCGGCAGCGGTTCTTTCGATTTTACCAACTCCGAAACAGAGCCGCTGACGCTGACGGTAACCAACAGTAATTTTGATCTGCGCACCGACTACAAGGTAACGATTACAGCGCAGAAGTCCTCTGAAAACTACATCACCTCCTATAAGCTGGGCGATGCGGAGGGCGTGATCAACGGCAACAACATCGCCATCACCATCCCTTACGCCATGGATCTGGCGGCTGTAAAGCCGGAGATCACCATTTCCGAGTTTGCGGTGCTCGTCGAGCCTGATACGCTGAAGGTGGGCGGCAATACCTACACCGTCACCTCAGAGGACGGCAAAGTGCGTACTTATACGGTGACCATCACCCGCACGGCGGTGGCAAGAGGCAGACAGATACTGTCCTTCACCTATGGCGCGGCGGCAGGCGTGATCGACCAGGTGAATGGTACGATCACGATGGAACTTCCCGCTGGTACCGGCACAACTTTTGCTCCAACCATCCGCGTCTCTGATTTTGCCACGGTCACACCGGCCTCCGGTGAGGCGCAGGACTTCAGCAAGCCGGTACAGTACAAGGTCAAGGCGCAGAACGGCTCCACCAATACCTATACCGTCACTGTAACAGTTTCTCAGGAGCAAGTAGAGAATCCTTACAAGGCGGATATGGAGTCACTGGTCAGCAAGATCAACCAGCGGTACAGCCGGACAACGGCAGGCGCGTGGGAGGACTGGGAATGGATGAACCTGGGCTTCTACCAGAAGAAGCTGGGTAATCTTGACGACGGCTTCTCCATCGCGGAGTGCATCAAGCGGCTGGACACCACCACCAATGTGGCCATGACCAACATTGACCGTAAGATCATGACACTGACCGCCCGCGGCATCGACTGCTCCAAGCTGTCCAAGTACAACAACGGCGAACCCTTTATCGACGCCAAGGGCAACGAAGTGGACGACTTCGTTTCCATCCTCTATAACTACCGGGGCGGATACACCATCAACGGTCCCATTTTTGCCCTGAACGCACTGGATATGGGCAACTATACTATCCCTGAAAACGCCGTGTGGACGCGGGAAAAGCTGCTGGAGACGATCCTGAACCACAAGTACCTGTCGGATGGCTTTGGCTTGGATATGGTCACCATGCTGATGCAGTCTATCGCGCCCTATCAGAACGATCCAGTGTACGGCGAGCGGGTCAAGGCTAAGCTGTGGGAAGGCTTTGACATTGTTATGAACAGCTTTGGCACCGACCCCTTTGACAACCCATTCGGCGTCCAGTGGGGCGGCGTGTATACCTCTGAGGGCGCGTCCCAGATCATCTGCGCTCTTTCCGCTATGGGTGTTGATGTCCACACGGATGTGCGCCTCAACAACGGAAAGGACAGCGTGCTGACCTCGTTCCTCAACTACGCCGACTTTGACGAGGGCTATTTTGCCCACAGCAACACGACGCCCAAGAACGCCATGGCCACCTATCAGGGCTGCTATGCCACACAGTGGTATCTGGGCTTCCTGAATAACGGCGGGGCGGGGCATCCCTATTCCCTGTATTATCATCGCTTCGATTTCTCCCGTAAGCTGTCCACCGAGGCGGACATTACCTCCTTTACACTGGAGGGTAAGAAGGGCGTGTTTACCACGGAGGGCGGAGACAACATCATCACCGTGACCCTGCCTGCCGGTACGCCGTTGAACGATATGCACCCGCAGCTTCAGCTGTCCGACTATGCCACGCTCCTTGCACCGGATCTTACCGGCGGCATCACCTTTGTGAAGGATACCAAGACCGCCTTCACCGTGCAGGCGGAGGACGGCAAGACCACCAAGACCTATTATGTGGTAGTCAAGCTCTCGGAAGAAGAAAAGCCCTCCGGCGCGGAGATCTACACCGATACCATTATGCTGAAGGACGCCAATATCCTGCGGGATCTGGATATTCTGGGCAAGAATATCACCACTGGCACGGACAGCACGGATATTGAACTGCTGCTTGACGCAGGAAAGGACACCTCAAATCTGATGATCTACGCCCGCCTCTCCTATGGAGCCACCGCCTCGCCGGCACTGGACGGGAAGAAGGGCATGAACCTGTCGGATTGGACGACCTTCACCATCACTTCCGGCGATGGGACGAATACCCGGACGTACCGCATCAAGGCCACGGCACGGACGCAGGCGTCTATCTCCGCCTTCAGCCTTACCCTCGGCGGCACGGTCTATGAGGGCGTTATTGACAACAAGGCCAACACCATTACCGTGTCCGGTGTGGACGACAGCAAGCTGACAAGCACCTCCTTTGCCCCGGATGTGACGCTTGGGCCGGAGACGCTGGTCTGCTCTCCCGCCCCCGGTCTGGCGCAGGACTTCTCCCGCACGGTGCAGTACATCGTGGCGGGCAATGAAAAGGTGCTGTCCCGCACCTACACCGTCTCCGTGCTGAATAAGGCGGGTCAGTTGATCTCCGGCAGCGGCGGTGGAGGCGGCAGCGATCCTGTAACGCCGGCCACCGGCGCGAAGATCACGGCCTTTTCCGTGCTGGGCGTGGACGGCGTCATCAACCAGAGCGCAGGTACTATCACCGTAACGCTGCCTGCCGGTACGAACGTGACGGCGGTAGCGCCCTCCGTTACCGTGACAGCAGGTGCGGTGGTCAGCCCTGTGCCCGGCGAGGTGGTGAACCTGACCGCTCCGGTGGTCTACACCGTGACGCTGGGCGAGGAAACCAGCCGCTATACCGTCACCGTGACCTTCGAGCGCAGCGTTTCCCAGCAGCTTTGGGACGAGCTGGGCAACAACTCGGATGTGGCGGATCACCAGACCAGCCACACCAAGCGGGATTGGAGCTGAGTGCCATGAGGAAAAGAAAAACTGTATTTCTATTGCTGGCATGCCTGCTGCTGACGCTGGCGGCAGGCTGCGGGAAAGCGCCCCAGCAGCCGCAGGAGCGCAGCAAGTGGGATATTCTCTCCGCACGGTGCGGCGAGGCGGAATGCATGGTGTCCGTCACCAAGAATTGGGGAGGACAGGAAACTGGACTGAGCTGTGTCGTGACCATTCCCCGCAGCGAGGGCATGGACATGACCGCCGTCCCGCTGACACTACAGCTTTCCAAGGGCGCGACGCTGGACGAGACTGAGCCGTGCATCGTATCCGCTGACGGCACTTCTCTAATCGTTGATCTGACGGTTCTTGAACCGTGCGTTACCGTGCAGAATGACGGTTATACCCGTACATACCATCTGCGAGTTCAGGAGGTGGCGGAATGAAGCGCATCGCATGGCTGTTGGTGCTGGTGTTGAGCGTAAGCCTGCTGCTGGGCGGCTGCGGCCAGAACAGCGACCCGCTGGCCATCCGTGAGTTTGTAATTGGCGACAGCATCGGCACGGTGGAGCAGCGCGGCAGCGGAAAGGATGCGGAATATGTGATCTGCATCACACTGCCGATAGAAACGGATTTCCAGAACTGCACAGCCAACATTACGCTGGCGGACGGCGCGTCCGTCAATGGCGATAGTCCCTGCCTGAAGGCAGATTTGGGCGGCCGCATGGTGCTGGATCTGACGCTGGAACATCGGGATCTGATTATAGAGAATGGGTCAAGCAGCCGTTCCTACGGCTTTGAAATAGGGCTGAGCCGGTGACGGCTCATGATAGAAAAGAGGTGATGCATGGGATTACGGCGTTCCCTGCGCAGAAGAGATCAACAAAAAATTAACAGAAGGAGAACGAACATGAAAATGACGAAGAAGATCACCGCATTGTTGTTGGCTCTCGTTATGGCGCTGTCTCTCAGCACCATGGCATTTGCCGACGGCACCACGACGACCACGACCGGGAAAGTAACCCGCACGACCGTCAATTCCATTGACGCCGTGTCCTCCGTCACCATTGGCGGCACCACCGCCTATTATGAGAAGGACAGCAATACCGGCGACCAGATCTATATCCGCGCCATGGTGGCCGGCGGCTCCGAGTATGGCCTGAAGAGCACCGACGTGGTGATCAACCTGAGCAATGCCGGCGCCACCATCAACGGCGACCTTGCCTTCACGGGTGCGGGCAATGTCCGCACGGCGACGAATGTGAACCTGCTCAACAAGGTCTATACCGTGATCATCAGCACCTCCGAGGGCGGCGTCACGACCAGCAAGACCTATAAGCTGGCTGCCGGCTTGCCCAATGGCGCGGTTGCCATTGCTTCCGGCGATCCTCTGCGCATTTCCACACTGCAGTTCGGCGATGTGGAGGCTACGTTCACTGCTACCAACGCGCAGAATCCCCTCATGGGCAACACTGTGTCGAACACGGATGGCAAGTGGACCTTCGTGAGCTACAAGGCCGCTGCCACCATGGACAGTGTTATTAGCAATAGAACTGCGGTTTCTGCCTTCATCGGAGTACCTACCGGAAGCACTGCTTCTGGCGGATGCCTGGGTGAAACGACTGTAAGCGGTGAGGCTGAGGTTACGCTGAATCTCAGTGATGGCACTCCCTTTGTGAATGTGACAAAGGGCAGTGAGACCCGTAAGTACTTTGTTTTTGCCACCGACCCCGGTACTTTCACGGTGAAATATGGTATTGATTTTACCGAGGCCATGGCTGATTCCCACTATACCGGCACCGTAAAGACTGCGGTGGATACTCTGAATACGCAGGCCAAGGAATTCTTCGGTATTACCGATGGCCACGCTTATGGTGAGCGTGTTGTTAATTCCGGCGAGACTGTGATGGATATCATGCACAAGTTTGCTGTCAAGTACAGCTATACTTCCGAGGTCCCCGAGGGCTGCACCTATATGGCGACGCTGAACGGCATCGGTGAGTTTACTTTTGGGCAGTACTCCGGCTGGATGTATACCGATGGTCCCACTTGGGTCAATGGTGCGGCTGACTTTACCAAGTGGAACACTCCCGCTGTGGGTGGCGCCAGCTATACCCTGAGCGCGGGTGACGAGATCTGCTGGTTCATTTGCTGCAACTATATGCATCATCCCTGGGGCTGATGCACAGGTAGAAGATAAAAAATGAACAGTAAGGAGGGCGGGGCTTTCCGCCCCGCTCTCCCTACATTAGAACTGGAGAATGTTTATGAATAAATTGAAGCGCATATTGATTCTCGGCCTGATAGCCATTTTGTGCTTCAGTGTGATCCCGACAACGGTTGCCTATGCGGACTCTCAGCCGTTTTCCATCATAGGAAGTGACGGAACTGCTTATACTCCGGTCAAGACGGACATCAAATATGATCCTGTTGGCGAGATATATCCTACTGTATACTGCCTGTGGGTTCCCGAAGATGTTGCGACCCTGACGATTCGAGCATCGGACACCTATCAAAAATTGCATTGCGCATGTAATAAAGGCGGTACTTCCACGACAGAGAACGGCGAAATAGTACTTTCTCTATCCACGAATAACCACACAAAGCGGTGTTTATCTACAAAATTAAAAAATATCCCTGATGTTGGTAAGTATATTGATTCCAGCACGGATGTTGCTCATTTGATGCTCGTGAAGCTATATGACGACCAAGCCACGAAGATAAGCTACATTCTTATCCAAGCTGGTGGGACGAAGCTGATTGCAGACCCTCAGCCGTTTTCCATCACAGGAAGTGACGGAACTGCTTATACTCCGGTCAAGACGGACATCAAATATGATCCTGTTGGCGAGATATATCCTACTGTATACTGCCTGTGGGTTCCCGAAGATGTTGCGACCCTGACGATTCGAGCATCGGACACCTATCAAAAATTGCATTGCGCATGTAATAAAGGCGGTACTTCCACGACAGAGAACGGCGAAATAGTACTTTCGTTATCCACGAATAACCACACAAAGCGATGCTTATCTACAAAATTAAAAAATATCCCCGGCGTAGGTAAGTATATTGATTCCAGCACGGATGCTGCTCATTTGATGCTCGTGAAGCTATATGACGACCAAACCACGGATATTAGCTACATTCTGATCCAAGCTGGTGGTTCTGCCCCAACGGAAGATACAACGCCTCCGGAACTCAGTTTGGTTGCAAACGGTGTGCAGCGCACAGGAGAAACAACAGCCACCGTCAAGTTTACCTCCAGCGAGGCCGGTACGGTTTACTATTCTCTCGTTTCTGCCGACGCTGTGGACACGTCCGGCGCTGGTACGCCGATGGTCAGCGGCGAGAATACGCTGAATATCACCGGATTGACCGCCGATGCGGCAACAGTCTATATTAAGGCGAAAGATAGTTCGGGTAATATTAGCGAATCTACGTTGAAAGCTGCGGTTCCTGCCTACGAAACCACTTATCAGATTTATCTGGGCCTTTGGAGCCATACGCAATACTACGATTTAGGCTATCGGGTCGCCAGTGTGACCGCGGACGGGAAGCTTCTTGACATAAGCGGACAACAGGTCGTTGAATGCGGCGGCATAAAAGCGGGACAAACGGTCAAGGTCACGCTTTTCATTCCGGAGGCCGGTAAGGAACTGGCATCGGTTTCCCTGATCACGAATGACGGAAACAAAACGCCGATCGATGCGACCGTTGACGGCACGGAGAACAGTTTCACCTTTACCATGCCGGCAGCCAATGTACGCACGGCGATTGGTGAAAGCCTTACCCTCAAGGACTCTTCAATCGTGCGGTATAGCCTGAAATCGGGCGTTTCCCTGCTGTACAGCAACGTTGGAGATATCGAATCGAACCGTCAAGGCACAGTGACCTTCACTGATGCCGACGGAGTGACGTTGATGCAGGCACGGCCCGGTCAGAAGGTAACTGTGACTGCCCAGCCGGTGCCATATAAAGCAGGCAACTTGTTCCATCGGGAATTTGTGCGCTGGAAGGACATTGAGGGCATCAAGGTCAGTGCCGAGGATCAGCTGAAACCGTCCTTCACGT
>ERZ773181.1013-NODE-1013-length-25731-cov-3.442553_pt1 | contig 25731 bp, 25 predicted proteins | sample MGYA00581001_ERZ773181 | MGnify/ENA primary metagenome ERZ773181 (study PRJEB29015, sample SAMEA2737780) | human gut metagenome | biome: human gut; feature: human-associated habitat; material: faeces | place: China | collected 2012 ...
TTCAAGATTTAATAGATGAATGGTGGGAAAACGATCATTTAACTGAAGAACAGCAAATTAGAAAAAATGAATTATTCCCAAACGGAAAACCTAGTGCTGACGAATTCATTTTAGATCTTGTGAAACACGCAAGAAAAGACCCGAAATTTAAAAAGTTGAAAGAGGAAGCAGAAAAGAAAGAGCGTAAACGTCAAATAATTAAGGATGTGCTGCTTGGAATATTTATTTTTCTTTCATTATTACTCGTGACAATTCACATATCTATTATGGAAAAAAATGATGCCAATAAATTCTCTCAAACAGAAATATCCTCATTTACAAAAGACTGCTGGTAGTAGTTTTGATTTTATAAAGTTAATGGAAATATAGAAATAACAAAATCCGTCAATTCTTTAATTGATGGATTTTTAACTGTTTAGATTATTAAATTGTGGGTGCAAATTTGTAACGATTGCTCATCTTATGTAACGATTATATTTTTTAGAGACAAAAAAATTAACGATTATTCCCAAAATTAAAGAAGTAATCGTTACATAAAAACTACATTGTATCTAATTTGAGGTATCGGTATGGTGGAGGCGAGGGGAGTCGAACCCCTGTCCGAAAAGCATTTACCTAAGCTTTCTACGAGTGTATCCGTTGATTAAATTTCCTGCACCGAGAGTCCAACGGAAACCTCAACAATGCAGTATCCTCTAATTCATGATCAAAGCCGAGGAAATCAATGATTCACGTTCACCGCTAGTTAGTCACCTTAAGTTAGTCGCGGTAATCTAAAATAAGATGTCGCCTAATTATTAAGGCTAATTAAGCAGCTGCAGCAACTTCGACATTTCTTCTAAAGTTACCATTAATTACGTTGCTTTCGTTGCTTTCGCTGTTATTTGGCTTATCGCCATAAGTTGTTTTTCCATTTAATTGAAAAATGCGACTTTTAAAGCAGTTCCGCCTTGCTACTCGCTTACTTAAACTCGTGCTCCCCGTCGAAGCCATTACGCCCCCATTTAATTAAAATCCGCTACGAATTCTAGACGTTATAAACTCATTGTTTATAACATCGAAAAGAATGGTAACCGCACACATACACAAATCTGTGTACTTTTCATTTTGAAATTCAAAAGTATAATGAGAACTAAAAATACCTTCTGAAAAAGCTGTAAGCAACAACTCTTTGCCCAAGTATATTTCAAAATTTCTCTTTAAAAAATGTCTGGTCAACACTAATGCACAAGATTCATTTTCTAAGAAAATATAAATTTTTCTTCCCTTACAATATGCATACTTCGAAGAATAATTTACGAAATCATCAATAATGTACTCACTGCGGAACCTTTGAGATTTTTTAGTCATCCAGTACAGCAAATCTCCAAACTTATCCTTCAAATACATTACAGGACGTGAGCGAAATTTTTTTAATATTTCCACGCTGTAAATAACATTTTCGTATGAATCAAAAAAATCCAAATCTTTTTTTAATAAGCCTGAAAATTCGCATTTCAAAATCATTATCAAAAGGCTCCTTCTAAAAATGATTTCTCTCTTTAAATGCCCTTTCAATATCACGCTGAGCAGATTTTCTTGCCATATCTTCTCGTTTATCGTAAAGCTTTTTACCTTTGCACAGTCCAACCTGAATCTTTACATTCGAACCTTTGAAATAGGCAGACAAAGGAATCAACGAATAGCCCTTCTGTTTGGTTTGACCATAAAGTTTAGAAATTTCACGTTTATGCATTAAAAGCTTTCTCACTCTGCGAGAATCCACATTAAAAATATTTCCCTGCTCATATGGGCCAATATGAATTCCATTTGCAAAAATTTCTCCGTTAACAACTGAACACCAAGCATCTTTAAGATTAACATTTCCTCTACGAAGTGATTTAACCTCGGTTCCCTTCAGCTCAATTCCTGCCTCTATACTTTCAATTACAAAATAGTCATGAGAGGCTTTTTTATTGCGAGCAATAGTTTTGATTGATTCTTTACTCATATTACACCCCTCCGACAATTATTTTATCACAAATTTATATAGATGTCAAACCTATAAAATTCAAAAAGGAATATTTTTACAAATATTGCAGTGAAATCAAATCTTTAATTTTGATTAAATGGCGAAAACAGATATTCATAATTTACATATTTTTACTTAACTTTTTTTGAAAATATATTTCCTATTTCCCCTTTGATTCTATTTAATGTAGAAAATTTTTTCAATTTTTCTTTAACTTCAGATTTCTTCAAAAATTTAGTATTTAGGTTTTCTAAAAACCATTTATTCCACTCCTTTTCTTTTTCATCGAGCTCAACAACGATAAATTCTTCGCTGAAATCCCCTTTAGACCTACCAGTTTTAATTAATGCCGATATTTCGTTTACTACTTTTTTTAATTCTTTGGAATCGGATACACTGTCTTCGTGATTAATTATATCAGGATAAACACAATACACATTACTAAATCCTTTTGGGACATTTTTTTCTGACTGTAAAATAATTGCTTTATCACAATCCTTAATATATTTTGAAACTTTTACTTTATACATTAAAGACACAACTCATAACTCCTATTTTACCCGTTTTCGCCATTATAGTCATTATATATATGTCAATAATTTTGTTTATTTTACAGAAGAATTTTATTTTGAGTCCGTATAAAACACCTAAATTATTACTATTTAAAAAACATTTTTATAAATAAACATTCACCTACACAGCGGGTAGTGTTTCAGCTTTAGGCAACGCCCTAATAATATCCTACAAATCTCAAGTTGTTTATCTACCGCTATGACAGCCATGTATTTGATTTCTTGTGTAAAATAAATTTAATTTATAAATTTTTCTACCATGTTTTAACTGATTTCTCATATATTAATTTATCAACTTTGTGTTTTTACTCGCAGGAGATACATAGTATTCTTTGTATCAAAAATTTCTATTTCTGTATGCAATTTTCAAGTTTGCAAATCTCTCAAGCATCATTTAGCTGCTTTTTTCTTCTTGCTATGTGATAAACTATTTGTGCTATTAATTTTGAATGTTTATATTTTGATTTTCCCTTAGCAACTTACAAATCATCGGTTTATTTTAAATCAAAAAGTTCTTGCCGTTTTTACACCGACTAAACTTTACCCATTCACGCAGTTATCGCCCGATTTTCTATATACAAAAAAAGAGCCCTTTTAGGCTCTTTTTAATTAACTTAATAAAACCAAACAACAAACTATGCTATAAATTCCGGTCTTGTGAAAATTTCATCTTGAATTTTTCCATCTTTACCGTCTTTTCCTCTACCTCCCGAAGAATATACAATGTAACTAAAAGCAAAATAACCACCTTTTCCGCCTTTTCCCGGAATACCATTAATCAATTGTGTTTTTTCATCTGCAACAACTTTACAACGCTTATCATAACTTACTGCACATCCGCCGTCGCCGCCGTTACCGCCATTTCCACCTTTTATATTCAATTCACGAAGCATTTTTAAGTGAGTTATAAGTTTAAATGGATTGAAATACATCCTTCCGCGAAGACCATTTCCTCCATTTCCACCGTTACCACCTTCTATTTTGATATTGGATAATACAAGTCTTCCGCAATAAAGTCTAACGGGTGGATAAGGAGTATAGCCGTTACTTCCACTACGAAGCAGAGTATAAGAAGCTACATATCCATCTTTACCATTTTCTCCGTCTGCTCTCTTAATAGTTCCGTTTTTCATTGTGACTTTAAGGTTATCATCATATATTACCTGCGGATTTTTACAACGCTTTGATGCTTCCATGTCATATTTAGATGGCAGATCAGGCAATTTATCAATATCTCCTATGCGAGGTAAATTAGTTTTACGTACTTTAATAATACCTTGTTTTTCAATATTTCCTCTATCATAATCAACTAAAATATTGTGTCCATTTAAATCCAAACATATTGATGTTTTAATTTCGAGGTTGGTTCTCAAAGTTATATCATTTTCTAAAATTACGGTATCTCCATTTTGAGCTTTATTAATGCAACTTAAAAGTTCTTCTTCATTTTTGACATGAAACTTGTTTGCACAATTTTTATTAACTATTTGACTCTCCGAACACGAAGGTAAAGTTTCAGCACCTGCAAAATTCAAAGTGCCTACTGCAAATGTTAGAGCTACTGCCGCTACTGAAAAAATTTTAGTCCATATGTTTTTCTTCATATTATTAAATCCTCTTTCTTATCCTCTCAAACCAGTTTTTTAACTGATGATAACTTTACTTAATTTTTCTATTTGTCTTAATATACACATTTTTAAAATCTTTTTCCAAAATATTCAAGTTCCAACATAAAAGGTCTTCTCGAAAAAACTTCAGGGCAATATTTATCTTTTAAAGAAATTATACCGTCTTTTCCATCTTCACCATCTATATCTTTTCCTCCGAAAAATTTCGCAAAACCCTTAAATTTATAACCTTTTCCGCCTTTTCCCGGTGCACCTTCGATTAATTGAGTTTTGTCGTCTTTAATAATTTTACAACGTTTGTCATAACTTATAGGAAGGCCTCCGTTACCACCATCGCCACCGTTTCCGCCTTTTATTTTTGATTTAAAAAATTCTTTTAGACTCATTTCAGGTTTTACACCGTCACCGCCGTTGCCGCCATTTCCTCCCTCTATTTTAACGTTGGATAAATTAAGTGTTCCGCAGTAAACCATAACCGGCGGACTAACTCTTTCTCCATTTCTTCCGTTGTGAAAACGATAACCGTTATGATTTTTAAAGCTTCTACCGTCTTTACCGTTTTCACCATTTTGTTTTTTAATACTTCCGTTTTTTATGGTAACGTTAAGATTATCATCGTATTTTATGTTTAATCTGCTATAACCTTCTATTTTTTTCATATCATAATTGTAACCAGGCCATGCTTGCTTATCAATTACTTCCAATCTGGGCAAATTTGTTTTTCGTATTTTAATAACACCCTCAACCATTTCTACACTATTTCTATGTTTAATCCAATTTCGATTCATAGCAAAAATCTGGTGTCCATTTAAATCCAAACATATTGATGTTTTAATTTCGAGGTTGGTTTTCAAACGTATATCGTTTTTTAAAATTATAGTATCTCCGTTTTGAGCTTTATCAACACAACTTAAAAGTTCTTCTTCATTTTTGACATGAAACTTGTTTGCACAATTTTTATTAACTATTTGACTCTCCGAACACGAAGGTAAAGTTTCAGCACCTGCAAGACTAAAAGTAATTGATGCACATGCCAAGATTGATGTTGCCATTGAAAAAATTTTAAGCAATGTTTTTTTCTTCATTTAAAATCCTCTCCTTTAACCTTTCATTAACTATATTATACACCTTTTTTAATTAAATGTCAATATTTTCAAATAATAAATATGCAATAAATTTTTTATACATCAATGTTCTATTCGTTAACTAAAGCAAACTATTTAAGTATTAGTAGAATTTATGTGAAAAATAAAAAAGAGCCATACAGCTCTTTTTATTTTACATGTTACAAGGATCGGATTCCGGTCCGTCTTTTCCGTCTGAACCTGCATTCCCCGAATACACCCAATAATTAGGATTTGGTTCTCCGCCGTGACCTCCTTTTCCCGGATTTCCTCCTTCTAATTCTGTGCCTTCACCTTTAAGAAGTTTACATCCTTTTCTACAAATATAAACTGCATAGCCACCCTTTGCACCATTTCCACCATTTCCGCCGTCTCCACTGCCAAAAATAATGTGAACTAATTTTTCATAACCGCCGTTTCCGCCATTTCCTCCTTGACCACCTTTTATCTTTATCTTTGACAATCTAAGAGTGCCTGACAAAATTTCCACAGGTGCCGCTGGCGTTTTACCTGATTCACCGTTACAATGATTCGAGCCTTTTTCACCATCTCTACCGTTGTCTCCGGGTAACTTTTTAATTTTTCCATTTTTTATAAGAACGTCTATGCTATCATCATATGTATAAATCGGCTTTAAATACGGCTTATATACATCAGGAATCCATATTCTTTGAGTAGTACTTACAGTTTGCCACGAAGCCGGAACATGTATCCTTTTCCCTTTTATAATTATAAGCCTTGCAGGAACCAAAACAGACGTAGTTCCCGGTTTAAATTCATAATGCCCCTTAATATGTTTAAAATGCTGTTCATTACGTTCAAATTTTGAATAACCTATAACGATTTTTGCTCTATCACTTCTAGCCGAAAGAGTATGACCGTTTAAATCCATGCATACAGATGATCTTATATTTAACTCACTGTCAAGAACTATATCCTTTTCCAGTATTACGGTATCTCCATTACGAGCTTTATTAACACACACTGTAAGCTCCCAAGCATTATTCACACGGAATTCTTTAGCGTCGATTTTTGAATTCACTTCAGGTTGCGACTCCAAAGATTGGGCAAGTGCAATTCCTGTTAACCCGGGTACACCCATAAATACCGATGCTGCCAAAGAAATTACTTTAATCCATACATTTCTCTTACTCACTCTGAATCCTCCATACTTTACAATCTAACTGTAATTATATCACTTTTTCAACACGGTGTCAACTACAATTTAATTCTTCTTTAAAAAACTTTCCAACTCATCCATAAACGCCTGAACATCCTTAAACTGACGATAAACCGACGCAAAACGCACGTAGGCAACCTCGTCTTTATCACGCAAAGCTTCCATCGAAAGCTCTCCTATATATGAAGATTTAACTTCACGGTCCAAAGAATTTTGTACTTTAAATTCTATATCGTCCACCATCTTTTCGATTTCTTCAAGAGAAATCATTCTTTTTTCCGAAGCCTTCATAAGACCGTTAAAAACTTTTTTTCTTTCAAATTTTTCTCTCGAACCGTTACGTTTTATAACTATCATGGGAATATGTTCAACTTCTTCATAGGTTGTGAAACGACGCAAACACTGAACGCATTCTCTACGCCGCCTTACCTTGCAACCGTCTTCGGTGCAACGTGATTCTATAACTTTACTGTCTGCATGACCGCAATAGGGACATTTCAATTTCTTTTCCTCACAAAATTATATAATATTTTCAATTTAACTTTAAACTTAACTCTGGTTCTCCGGTAAGATGAATATTACCTATATTAAATCCATCGTGTTTTATAATTAAAGTCGAAATTCTGTCTTCTACTTCTTTACGGATAAGATTTCTTAAATCACGAGCACCGTTTGTTCCTCCTATGGATTTTTCAGCAAGCTTTTTAAGAGCGGATTCGTCGTAAGTAAGCTTTATACCGCGTTCCGAAAGCGTCTCCATATACTCGTTTATCATAAGTGCTGCGATTTTTACAAAATCATCTTTTGTAAGTTTGTTAAACACAATTATTTCATCCAACCTACTGATGAATTCAGGGCGTAAAAACTCTTTCAAAGCTTTTATCGCTTTATCTTTGATAAGTTCGTTTTGAGTTTTTCCAAATCCCAAAGAACCGCCTTCTTTATTGCTTCCCGCATTGGAAGTCATTACAATAACGGTGTTTTCGAAATTTACCACTCTTCCGTGAGAATCGGTAATTCTTCCTTCATCGAGAACCTGCAAAAGAATATTTAAAACATCGGGATGAGCTTTTTCTATTTCGTCAAAAAGAATTACACTGTAGGGACGCTGCCTTACTTTTTCGGTAAGTTGACCTGCTTCGTCATATCCGACGTATCCCGGAGGAGAACCTACTATTTTTGCCGCTGAATGTTTTTCCATGTATTCTGACATATCGAGGCGAATAAGAGCATCTGGGTCGTCAAAAAGTTCGTTTGCCAAAACCTTAACCAATTCGGTTTTTCCCACTCCTGTAGGACCGACAAATATAAACGAAGACGGCCTACGTCTGGGGCTTATTTGTACACGGTTCCTTCTTATCGCCGCAGCTACTTCTTTTATAGCTTCGTCTTGCCCGATTATTTTTTCATGAAGCTTAGACTCGAGATTATCAAGTTTTCTGAATTCATTTTCAGTAATTTTGGAAGACGGAATACCTGTCCAGAGCTCAATAACGTGTGCAACATCTGATTCGGTAACTTCCTTTCCCAGTGCCGAAGAACGCAAGCTTTCGAAATCTTTTTCGTGTCTTGCCATATCGCACCGAATCTGTGCAAGTCTTTCATAATCCGCTTCTTCGCCCGATGCTAAAATGTTTTCTTCTTCGGTCTTAAGTTTTTCTATCTCGGAGACAAGTTTATCGTAACGTGCCAAATCTTTGTTTTCCAGAGCTGCATAAGTGCAGGCTTCGTCCAATAAGTCTATTGCTTTATCGGGCAAAAATCTGTCGGTTATATAGCGTTCCGACAAGACTGTCAAACGACTTACAAGCGAATCTGGCACAACAACTCTGTGGTGTTCTTCGTAATAATCTTTTATTCCTTTGAGGACATCAATAGTCTCTTTTACTGATGGTTCTGAAATTTTAACCGACTGGAATCTTCTTTCAAGTGCAGAATCTTTTTCTATGTGTTTTCTGTACTCTGCAAAGGTTGTGGCTCCGATAACTTGTATTTCTCCGCGAGACAGTGCTGGTTTTAGAATATTTGCGGCACTCATGGAACCTTCGGAATCCCCCGCTCCAACCAAGTTGTGAACTTCATCTATGAAAAGTATTACGTTTCCTTCTTTTTTAACTTCGTCAATAAGGCCTTTTATACGGCTTTCAAATTGACCTCTGAACTGCGTTCCCGCGACGAGAGCAGTTAAATCCAAAAGAAATATCTCTTTGTTTTTTAATCTGTAAGGAACATCGCCTTGAGCAATTCTGATTGCCAAACCTTCGGCTATAGCGGTCTTTCCTACACCCGGTTCTCCGATAAGACAAGGGTTATTTTTGGTTCTTCTGCAAAGAATTTGAATAGTACGGTTAATTTCTTCGTTTCTTCCTATTACGCGGTCGATTTCACCATTTTTGGCTTTTCCTGTAAGATTTGTGCAATAAAGATTAAGATGTTTTCTTTTTGATTTCTTTTTTGATTTTGATTTATCGCCTTTTTCGGATTCTTGAGAAGATTCTTCAGTAAGATTGTCTTTACCCGAAAAAAGCATATTCGAAAAAAGTCCCTTTATAAACGGAAATGTAGCCGCTCCGCCTTTTACAAAATCTTCTTCATCGTCATCGTCGTCTGAATCGGTTTCTGCGGAATCCATGATATCGGAAAATTGCTCGCTCATTTTTTCCATTTCTTCTTCAGACACGCCCAATTTATCTATTATATTTTCAAGTGGTTTTATACCGATTTCTTTCGCACAAGGAACACACAATCCTTCTGCATTCGAACTGTTCATTCCCGAAGATACGAAAACCACAGCCGGTCTTTTTTTACACCTGGAACAAAGCATAATAACACTTACTCCTTTATCATTTTATAGCTTGCACTTAAACACAATATCATTAATTAGTCTTCTGTCTTGTCATTTTTTATCATTGAAATAAAAATCTTAAAATAACGCCACATCGCGTAAAGCATAAAAATTGCGGTTATTATCATCAATGTGATATCTATGGATTCAATATCTATATTGTAAACAGCTTTAAGTCCTATTATAGTCACAACCGAAATGTAAAAAACCACAGTTGCGGCTTTTCCGAACCATTTTGCGGAAGGAGGAGTTTTTTTGTGTTTTAATAAAAACACACTCGCAATAAGCATTAGCACTTCTTTGGAAACGAGCAAAATCATAAAGGGAAATATTTTAGGAAATTTCATTCCCACACAAACCATAACAGCCATTAAAGTAAGCTTATCCGCAGTAGGATCTAGCATTTTTCCTAGTCGTGTTACTTGGTTAAACTTTCTCGCAATTATCCCGTCCAATAAATCGCTGAGCCCCGAAATTACAAGAATTACTCCGGCTGCAAAATAATTATTTTTAATCACGTTTATGACAAACGGATAAATCAGAACTATTCTTATCACAGAAAGAATATTCGGAATAGTTAAAAAATTATCTTTTACATGTGATTTTTTCATCTGTAATAAAATCCTCACTAATTAATATTACTCAAAAATTCATATACGGGATTATGATTGTAGAATTTTTTAAACACAATGCTTCCCGATACGGAATCCTCCGAAAATATTTCGGGAACGTTACTCCAAAACGGTAAAGCAGATTTAATACAACACATACACACTGCTATTACAACGTATCCTTTTAAAAATCCGAAAACTCCTCCTAAAACACTCGACGTACATTTGAAAAGCGAAGAACGAAAAAGCTTAAAAATATATTTTGAAAAAAATCTCGCAACCGAAGAAAATACCGCCGATGCACAAAGTATAAAACAAGATTTAAGTACGCTTACAACGCCCGGTTTTAAAATATCGGATATTTTTTGAGGAATCGCAGCAGGTGTATTACTATTCATAATATGGTTTAAAACGGTCGGTGTTATTTTTTGAGTAATCAAAAAATTTGCGATACTATTTGGAATTTTATCTAAAATTTTATACGTATTCAATCCGCTCGCTGCCATGGTATTTTCAATTGTTTTTTCAAGATACCCTGATATAAAATTATCATACACATATTCAGAAGCTTTTCCTGCAACAAATATCGACACAATCGACACAAATATAGAACACGCAAATCCCCAAAAAGACCTAAATGCTCCTTTTCGAAAGCCCGCAGCCACAAAAATAATCAAAATCGCCGTCACAGATAAATCCAGTATCAAACTGTTCAAAAAATTTCACCGCCAAAAAATACAAATAAACATCTATGATAAATATTTGTAACAAATATTACTATATCACAACTAATTCTTTTATACAACTTATTTAAATATGTTTTAATTATTAAAAAATATATCTTTTTCTTAATTTTTTTATAATATAATTTAAGACACATAAAAATCCGCTTAACCGTATCGTGCTCGAGATAACCTGCCACAATCAGCAGGTGGGTGCCCTCCCCGTAACTTCACGCTCCCTTCGTTCAGCTTACGCCGAGAGGTCTGCAATCAGTTACAGGATCCGGACTCCCGATTAAATAATGTAGGGTTATATGAACACAGTCCGCGAATTAAGCAGATATCACAATAGATTTAAAAAAATATACTAATAACTGTTGCCTAATCTTCTCTCAAATTCCTCGGATAAATCGTCAAGGAGTTTGTCGTCGTCAACTTCGACAAGTTGTTCTTCGCCGTCTTCTTCTATTATTTCAAATATAAAATAAGTCTCTTCTTTATTCAAAGATTCATCAGAAAGCTCAAAATTCGGCATCAAAGCATAAAATCTTCCTTGAGCGTTTTCAATAAAATCCAATACTTCGAATTCTCTTTCTACTCCTTCGTCATCTACAAGAGTTACAATGTCAGTAGGTAAACTGTCTTCCATCTAGGAACCTCCCATTAAATATGTTCTGTAGGTATCATTTTAATTATATTATACGAAAGAGTCAACAGATTTATTTATTATTTTTCAAATATAATTTTTTAAAAAATAAATAAAATATATTAGATAAACGCTTAAATATGATAACTAATGCTCACTATTTTTAATAATTTAAAGGCGAATTCAACAGAAAATATATTTTTATTTTGATATTTTATGAATTACACCGGTAAATGAATTTCGAAAAGAAATATAAAATGAACAAATAAAAATTTTTAAAATTTTTTTGATGAATAAAAAATATATTAACAGAAGTAAACATCAAGTCGAAAAAATCAAAGCAAAAGCGGCAGTGTCCTTAAAAATTATATATAAAATCAAGTACTATATCTCTTATGAAAAATACTTAAAATAAACTTTTTATTCTGTCAAAAAAAGATTTTCTTTTTTGATAGTTTTTTTCCGTCATGCTTTTTTCAAAAGTTCTTTTTGAGAAGCACTTAAATTTCGGGGAACTTCTATATGAACTCTTACAAACTCATCTCCGCAGCCTCTGGAGTGGAGTTTCGGAACGCCTTTTCCTCTGAGTTTAAATATATCCCCATTTTGGGTTCCTTCATGAATATGATACTCGGCTTTGCCGTCTATGGTCGGAACAACTATATCCGCACCAAGAGCGGCCTGAGAGTAAGTTATAGGCACTTCGCACCATATATCACAGTCTTTGCGTTCAAAAACAGCGTGAGGAGTTACGTTTATGTAAACGTGTAAATCTCCTGTGCTTCCGCCGTTTTTACCGGCGTCTCCTCTGCCCGGAACATTTAAAATTTGCTTGTTGTCGACTCCTGCGGGAACATTTATTTCTATTTCTTTGCGGACTCTTACTTTTCCTTTTCCGCCACAGTGCGTACAAGGATCTGATATAACCTTTCCGCTTCCCGAACACACGTCACAAGTACGCGTTGTTTGCATTACTCCAAAAGGAGTTCTTTGATTTAAAACTACCTGTCCCGAACCTCCACACGAAGAACAAGTTTTCGGAGAAGTACCTTTTTTAGCTCCGCTTCCCGAACACTCCGAGCAATTTTCCACGTGGTAGTATGAAATTTTCTTTTTACATCCTTTTACGGCTTCAAGAAAAGACAGCGTCAGTGTTACTTCTATATCGCCTCCACGACGTGGAGCGTTTGAGTTGGAACGAGAACTCCTGCCGCCTCCAAAACCTCCGAAAAAGCTACTGAAAATATCTCCCAAATCAATGTCAGGGCCAAACGGACTTCCTCCGTAATAACTATATCCGCCTGAACTGCCACCACCACCGTATCCCGGGTCTGTTCCGGCATGACCGAATTGGTCGTAACGAGCTTTTTTGGATTTATCTGAAAGCACGTCGTAAGCTTCGTTTACTTCTTTAAATTTTTGTTCTGCACTTTTATCTCCCTGATTAAGGTCGGGGTGATATTTTTTGGCAAGTTTCCTGTAAGCTTTTTTTATTTCATCGTCTGACGCACTTTTATTTATGCCTAACACTTCATAATAATCGCGTTTGTCTGCCAACGGATTCACCTCTTAATCTAAATTAGTTCCCCTGCCCCTTAAGGCAGAGGAACGCAGTTTAAAAATTTTATTTGTTTTCAGGGTTTACGTCTTTATAATCCGCATTGTATACATTTTCAGAACCCTGAGCTGATCCGTTGGGTGCCGACTGTTGTCCTGCAGCTTCGCCTTGAGGAGCAGCTTGTTGATAAAGCTTTGTGGAAACGTCGTACATATTCTTTTGAAGTTCTTCCATATCTTTTTTGATGTTGTCGGTATTTCCTGATTTTAATGTTTCGCGAAGTGCGGTAACTTTTTGAGTAAGGTTTTCTTTGTCTGAAGAATCCATTTTGCCTTCGCTGTCTTTAACGAGTTTTTCAACTGCATAACAAAGATTTTCAGCTTCGTTTTTGATGTCTACTTCTTCACGGCGTTTTTTGTCTTCAGCTGCATAACGTTCTGCGTCTTTGACTGCTCTTTCTATATCTTCTTTTGACATGTTGCTGCCTGAACTTATTGTTATGTGTTGTTCTTTGTTGGTAGCACGGTCTTTTGCACTTACGTTGACTATTCCGTTGGCGTCTATATCAAATGTGACTTCGATTTGAGGAATTCCTCTCGGAGCAGGAGCAATGCCGTCAAGTCTGAAAAGCCCGAGTTGTTTATTGTCTCTTGCAAATTCACGTTCACCTTGAAGAACGTTGACTTCTACTTGAGTTTGACCGTCTGCTGCGGTGGAAAATACTTGACTTTTCTTTGTAGGAATAGTTGTATTTCTTTCGATTATTTTAGTCATTACTCCGCCCATGGTTTCGATACCGAGTGAAAGAGGCGTTACATCGAGAAGAAGAAGTCCTTTTACGTCTCCGCCAAGAACACCGCCTTGAAGTGCCGCTCCGATTGCAACGCATTCGTCGGGGTTAATGCCTTTAAACGGTTCTTTGCCAATAAGTTTTTTAACAGCTTCTTGTACTGCCGGAATTCTTGAAGAACCACCAACCATTAAAACTTTATCGATTTTCGAAATATCAAGTCCCGAATCTTTAAGTGCCTGACGAACAGGTACCATTGTGCTTTCTACCAAATCTCCCGTTAATTCGTTAAATTTGGCTCTGGTTAAAGTGAGGTCTAAGTGTTTCGGACCTGTTGCGTCTGCTGTTATGAATGGCAAGTTAATTGAAGCTGAAGTCATTCCCGAAAGTTCTATTTTAGCTTTTTCAGCTGCTTCTTTTAAACGTTGCATTGCCATTTTATCGGATTTGAGGTCTATTCCGTTTTCTGCTTTGAACGAAGAAACCATCCAGTCAACTATTCTTGCGTCGAAATCATCTCCGCCAAGACGGTTATTTCCTGCGGTTGCCAAAACTTCTTGTACGCCGTCTCCCATTTCTATTATTGAAACGTCGAATGTGCCGCCGCCCAAGTCATATACGAGAACTTTTTGGTCATTTTCTTTATCGATACCGTATGAAAGTGCCGCTGCTGTCGGTTCGTTGATTATACGTTTAACTTCCATTCCTGCAATTTTTCCGGCGTCTTTTGTTGCTTGACGTTGAGCATCTGTAAAGTATGCAGGTACAGTTATTACCGCTTCGGTTACTTTGTCTCCCAAATAGCTTTCTGCATCGGATTTAAGCTTTTGAAGAATCATAGCTGAAATTTCTTGAGGAGTATAAGATTTTCCGTCAATGGTTACTTTGTAATCGGTTCCCATTTCTCTTTTTATTGAGCTTACTGTTCTGTCTGGGTTCGTTATTGCCTGACGTTTTGCAACTTGGCCCACCATTCTTTCGCCTGTTTTTGAAAAAGCTACCACGGAAGGCGTTGTTCTTGCACCTTCTGCGTTAGGAATTACTACCGGTTCTCCTCCTTCGATAACCGATACGCATGAGTTTGTTGTTCCTAAGTCTATACCTATAATTTTTGCCATAATAAATTCCTCCAATTATTTATTTATATTTTTTTGTTTTATTTTTAATTTGTTACTTCAACCATGGCGTGTCTTACTATTCTATCGCCCATTCTATAGCCTTTTTGATATACAGTTGAAATAAAATTTTGCCTTTCTTCATCGGTATCTTTATGAGCTATAGCATTGTGAATGTTTGGATCGAAATCATCGCCACAATCACCGAAAGCCTCCACTCTTAGATTTTTAAAAGCCGATTCAATTTGATTTTTAAGAAGATTTATTCCTTTTTTGTATTCTTCATCACGACCTTCCGATGATTTAATTGCCGCGTCAAGGCTGTCGGCAATCGGTAAAATACTCAAAACCGTAAGTGCGGATGCATCGGAGTAAATGGATTCTTTTTCGCGTTCAGAACGTTTTCTGAAATTGTCATACTCCGCAGCAGTACGCAAAAGCAATTGTTTTGTTTCTTCCAGTTCTTTTTTTAAATTTTCTGATTCTTCTTGATTTTTGCTTTCTTCGGGTTTATTTTCCGAATGACAGCTCTTTTTGCAGTTACATTCTTTTTCCTCGAGGTTTTTTTTGTGTTTTTCTTTTAAACTCACGTACGGATCCCCTTTCGTAAAATAAACTAAATCAATAAACTAATTATTTTCAAGTATTCTTCCGAGCAAAACTCCCACAAGTGTCGAAACGTACTCAAGTTTAGAAGCTACCAATCCATAGTCCATTCTGGTCGGACCTATAACAGCTGCTATTCCGCATTTCTCTCCTACCGAGTACTGCGTTAAAACCACACTGGCGGATTTTAGTTCTTCGTAAATATTTTCTTCACCTATTATAAAATCTATGTTCCTTCCCGCATGACTTAAAAGTCTTAAAACTTTGTCTCTGTTTTCAAGAAAATTGAATATATCCGTTACGGACTCTGTAGTAACGTCGGGAATTGAAAGAAGATTTTTTCTCCCATAAATTTTTATCTCAACTTCGCACGCTTCTTTTGCTGCGTCCATTAAAACATCCAAAACCGGAAGAAGTATAAGTGCAGTTTCGGGGTTCCCACCCACAAGAAAATTTACACACTCGGGAGTAATTGATTTTAACAGTTCACCTCTGAATTTTTCATTTAAAATTTTTTCAAGCATTCGGAGTATGTCTTCGGTTAAGTCGTAATCGCATCTAAAAAGCTTATTCTTAACCATTCCGCCCGTAGTCATTAAAACTATCATGGCACTTTGTCTTCCGACTTTCACGAACTGTATATCTCTTACGCAACTCTCTCCCGCCGGAGGAGTGGTTATTACAGCCGTAAAATTCGTGACTTCCGACAAAATTTTCGCAGCTTGTTCCAAAAGACTTTCAGGATCTGTGGCAGCTACGCTCAGAACGCCGTTTATAAGGTTTTTGTCTTCGCTGAAAAGTGGCTTTTTAATCATTAATTTGTTAATATATAATCTGTATCCCAAATCTGAAGGCACTCTTCCCGAAGAAACATGGGGCTGAAATAAATATCCAAAATTTGCAAGGTCAGCCATTTCACTTCTTATCGTTGCGGAAGAAAATGATGAATTTAAATCTTCGCATACAGCTTTCGAGCCCACCGGATCTCCGGTAGAAACATATCTGTCGACTATTGCAGATAAGACTTTAAGCTTACGACTAAGAAGTTCCAGTTTATTTCACTCCTGTTTTTTATTTTATTAGCACTCTTGACCTTCGAGTGCCAACTAATTAAACTTTACCACTATTTTTCCTCCCTGTCAATACTTATTTTAAAATTTTTTTATTTTTTTCAGAAAGGTTTTTTAATCATGGTAATATTAGCAGTAGATCTCGGAAAAGTCAGAACAGGACTCGCCGTGTGCGACAAAAATGAAATTCTTGCCTCTCCAATAGGTACTTTAACCGAAAAAAACGAAGAAATACTTCTTAATAAAATTATCGATAAAATTATCGAATTCAAAGCCGAAACAGTAGTAGTAGGCTTGCCGAAAAACATGGACGGTTCAATCGGAGAAAGTGCTTTAAGAGCTCAAAAATTCGCTGAAACTCTTCAAAACAAAGCAAATGTCCCCGTAAATTTATGGGACGAACGAAAAACAACCGTAACCGCTCACGAATATTTAAACAAAACAAATGTAAGAGGTAAAAAAAGAAAAAGTATAATCGACACCTTAAGTGCATCGATTATACTTGAAAATTATCTAGAGTTCCGAAAATCATGCGTTAAACGAAACTAGGTGTCATAAATTTTTATAAAAACAAAATTACCTCGGCATTTTGCCGAGGCTTTAAGATGTGTTTCGTATACTTTATTATCAAGAGAACTCTTTTGTATAAATTAAACGCGTACAACAGTTAATATATTTTAATTTCGATTCAACCAAATCTTTAGAAATTTTCGTACAGTTACCGTCAAACGAATGTTTGTACCACTCACCATCCTCGTGCCTTATGTAAGATTCAACGAAAGACCAATCTCCACTACTGTATAATACCGATTTCAAATTATAAGTTACTTGGTGATTTGCCGAACACTTAAATCTTTCAAAATTATTTACGATACACGGGTAATAACGGCTTCCCGGTACAAAGATACTGATTGTATCACGTTGGGTATCAAAACAACATTCTTTACTAATGTCAATAGGTCTGCAATCATAAACTTGGTCTCTATAAGCGTCAGCACCCTTAATAGCTGCTCCCAAATCATCAAAGCAACTCGCACCTGGATCAAAAGTATGATCCATAATATATTTCAAGGATTCTTCTACACGATACTTATTTAATCCTTCTTTTCCGTCCAAAACACCAAATAGATACTTAAAAGCACGTGACGACTCTGTTTCTCGTGTTTTAGAAAAATTTTCTATACATTCTCTGATTTTAGGAACAGAATAACAATACATAACCCAATCCGAAGCATAGTGAAGTTCTTCTTTACGTTCATCACAAGCTTTATTCTCATCATCTTTAGATAAAAAATGAACTAAACCAAAAATTCCACCAGCGGCTAGTGCCGTTACAGCCCCTGCAGCCAACACTCCTTTAAGTATTTTGTGTTTTGATCCTGGTTCTTCATTCGTTACATTCGCAGACACAGCAGTTGGTTTTTCAATTTCTACCGGTTCAGTAGCACTTACTGTAAAAGTACTCGCCACTGCCAAAGCCCCTGCTAAAATTTTCTTCGTTATTTTCATATTCATAATACAAACTCCTTTGCACTTTAAATGTAATTCTATTGTATCATATTTTTTATTAAAAATCAATATCATTTTAATAAATATCAAATATTTATTTTTTAAAAATAAAGCCATCGAAAAAATTCGATGACTTTTTTTAAGCTATTTCCCGTAATAACAATTCAAATAAATTTCTTTTATCTCGTTTATGAGAGGATACCTCGGATTCGTGCCAGTGCACTGGTCTTCGTGAGCAAGCTTGGAAAGCATGTCGACTTTACTTAAAAATTCTTCCTCGGAAATACCGTAGTCTTTAAGGCTTAGCGGTATGTTGAGTGATTCGTTCATCTTTTTAATCGATTGTACCAGATTATCAACGCTCTGAGCAGTGTCTGCTCCTGCAGCGCCTACTATTTCTGCAATTTCGGCATATCTTTTATCTGCTTTGTAGCTTTCGTATTTGGGGAATGCAGCAAATTTAGATGGAAGAGATGCGTTATATTTTATCACATATGGCAGCAAAATCGCATTGGCTCTTCCATGAGGAACGTGGAATTCACCGCCGAGTTTATGAGCCATAGAATGATTAAGTCCCAAAAATGCATTTGTGAACGCCATTCCGGCGATGCATGAAGCATTGTGCATTTTTTCACGAGCCTCTGGGTCGTTGCTTCCGTTTTCATAAGCTTTTTTTAGATATTTAAAGACCAATTTTATGGATTTTTCGGCAAGGGCATCTGTGTAATCGCTCGCCATAGTGGAAACATATGCTTCAATGGCGTGAGTCAGCACATCCATGCCGGTGTCAGCTGTAGGAGATTTTGGAAGAGACGCTACAAAATCAGGGTCGATTATGGCAACGCTCGGAGTAAGGAAATAATCAGCGAGAGGATACTTTATATTTTCTTTCTTATCCGTAATTACCGCAAATGATGTTACTTCCGAGCCCGTTCCCGAAGTGGTTGGAATTGCAATCAAAGGAATTTTATGAGAGTGTGGGTATTTGAAAGCACGTTTTCTTATATCCATAAATTTGAGTTTTAAGCCATCAAAACTAAGTTCTGGATATTCATAAAACATCCACATGGCTTTTGCGGCGTCTATAGGTGAGCCTCCTCCTAAGGCGATTATCGCATCAGGCGAAAACCTCTTCATAACTTCAAGCCCTTTCCAGACAGTTTCCACATCGGGGTCTGGGCTTACGCTCGAAAATACTTCGACTTGGCAATTATTATTTCTCTTGTTCAAATGATACATAACTTTTTGAACATTCCCGAGCTTTACCATTGTTTCGTCGGTAACTATAAATACACGATTGATGTTCGGCATATCTTCGAGGTACGAAATCGAGCCTTTTTCAAAATATATTTTTGACGGAACTTTGAACCACTGCATATTAACCCTTCTTTTGAATACTCTTTTTATATTTAGAAGATTATTAACAGAAACATTATCGGTTGTGGAATTTTTACCTTTTGAACCGCATCCGAGAGTGAGAGACGGAGTTGCACAGTTATATATGTCTCCGATTGCGCCTTGGGAAGACGGAGAATTTACTATTATTCTCCCGGCATCCATCATTTCTCCGAATTTTTCAATTATTTGCTCATTTTGCGAATGAATTACCGCAGTGTGACCTTCGCCGTTATATTTCAAAACTTCTTTACATCTTTCAAAGCCTTCAGAAGAATTTTTAACAGTGTAGTACGAAAGTACGGGAGACAATTTTTCTACGGACAATGGGTAATCTTTTCCGACACCATCAAGTTTAACTATAAGAATTTTAGTGCTTTCCGGAACATTTATTCCTGCAGATTCAGCTATTTTGGATGCGCTTTTTCCAGCAACAGCTCCGTTTAACGTTCCTTTTTCAGGATTTATCATGTATGCTGTAAGCTTTTCGGTATCTTCTTCACTTAAAAACGCACAACCGTTTTTAATCATTATGTTTTCAAATTCGGAAGATATATCCTCATCTACGACCACAGACTGCTCAGAAGCGCAAATCATTCCGTTATCGAAAGTCTTGGAAAGAATCAAATCATTGCAAGCCCTTTCCAAATTCGCACTTTTTTCAATATAGCACGGCACATTTCCGGGGCCTACTCCCAAAGCGGGTTTACCGGTGGAGTAAGCGGATTTAACCATTCCCGAGCCACCGGTTGCAAGCACGATATCCACGCCGGAGTGATTCATGAGCGCAGAGGTAGCCTCGATTGACGGATGTTCTATCCATTGGATGCAGTTTTCAGGAGCCCCTGCTTTTATTGCAGCGTCTCTTAGAATTTCCGCCGCGAATGTGCAGCATTTTTGAGCTCCGGGATGAAAACCAAATATTATCGGATTCCTTGTTTTTGCACATATAAGCGATTTAAACACAACCGTAGAAGTAGGATTGGTAACAGGAGTTACTCCCGCAACCACGCCGAGAGGTTCTGCAATCTTTACGTAATTTTCCTCATCGTTTTTATCTATTATTCCAACGGTTTTTTTATTTTTTATTGAATTGTAAATATATTCAGACGCGAACATATTTTTTATTATTTTATCTTCAACTATTCCGCGTCCGGTTTCCGAGGCAGCTTTTTCAGAGAACAAAACGTGATTTTCAACAGCTGCAAGCGCCATGGCTTCAACTATTTTATCAATATCCGCCTGGCTCATTTTCATGTACTGTGTTAAAGCATTTCTCGCTTTAAGAACCAATTCATCAATCATTTTATCTGTGCTAATACTTTCCATTAAATTCCTCCGATATTGAGTGTTTTATAAAATTTATGCAACACAATGCAAGTTTTATTATTTATTTTGCTACGACATTTAGTATTCTTCCGGGAACATAGATCACTTTTATGATATTTTTCCCTTCAATAGCTCTGTTGAAGCTTTCTTCTTTTTTTGCAGATTCCAAAATCTCTTCTTGAGAAACTCCAAGCGGAGCAAGCACTTTTCCTCTCATTTTTCCGTTAACCTGAAGAACTACAGGTACTTCGTTTTCAATACATTTCTTTTCATCGTAGCGAGGCCACTGAGCAAGTGATGCAAAGCCTTCTCCAAATCCACATTCCGACCACATTTCTTCCGCGACATGAGGAGCAAAAGGGCTCAAAAGAAGTGTAAAAATTTTCAAATATTCAGATGTTATAAATCCTTCGTCGTATATGTTGTTTATGAGTCCCATAAGAGCGGCTATAGCGGTGTTAAATTTAAGGCTGTCGATATCTTCTTGGACTTTTTTAATCGTTTTATGAAAGGCGGTCTCCAATTTGGAACTTATCGAGCCTTTGCTATCATCAAGAATTTCTTTTAAACCCCAGTATCTTTCGATAAATCTGCGGCTACCTTTGATTCCTGCGGTATTCCACGGAGCCGGTTTTTCAAAATCACCGATAAACATTTCGTAGACGCGCAAAGTATCCGCGCCAAATTCTTTCACGATATCATCAGGGTTAACAACGTTACCTCTAGATTTGCTCATTTTTTCATTGTTTTCTCCAAGAATCATTCCGTGGCTAGTTCGTTTTTTATATGGTTCAGGGTCGGGTGCGATTCCTATATCGTACAAAAATTTATACCAGAAACGACTGTAAAGCAAGTGGAGTGTAGTGTGTTCCATTCCGCCATTGTACCAATCTACAGGCATCCAATATTTAATTGCATCAGGATCAGCAAGATTTTTATCATTATGAGGGTCAAGATAACGAAGGAAATACCACGAAGAGCCCGCCCACTGCGGCATTGTATCGGTTTCACGTTTGGCTTTTCCTCCGCAATGAGGACAAGTTGTATTTACCCACGAAGAGATATTATCCAAAGGCGATTCGCCGCCTTCGAGAGATTCAAAATCTTCTATATCAGGCAAATTAAGAGGCAATTCCGATTCAGGAACGGGAACATATCCGCATTTTTCGCAGTGAATTATCGGAATCGGTTCTCCCCAATAGCGCTGGCGTGAAAACACCCAGTCACGGAGTTTATAATTAACTTTGGATTTTCCGATACCGACTTTTTCAAGATAAGAAATCATTTCTGATTTGGCTTCTTTTGAATCTTTTCCGTTTAAAAACTCTGAATTAATCACTTTTCCGTTTTCGTCGATTACTTCTAAAACCGGGAGATTATATTTATTTGCAAAAGCTTTATCTCTCTCATCGTGCGCAGGAACGGCCATTATTGCTCCTTGAGCGTAGCTCATCAAAACGTAGTCAGACACGAAAATAGGTATTTCTTTTCCGTTTACAGGATTTTTAGCGGTTATACCCTCTATCTTTACGCCGGTTTTGTCTTTATTGAGTTCGGTTCTTTGAAAATCGGATTTTTTGCTTGCTTCTTGTCTGTAATTTTCAATTTCGGCTATGTTTTTAATTTGATTTTTAAATTCTTCTATAATTGGATGTTCAGGCGAAATAACCATGTATGTAACACCGAAAATTGTATCAGGACGAGTGGTGTATACTTTGAGATTTTTCCCTACGCTGGTCGGAAAATCAATTTCTGCACCTGTTGAACGTCCTATCCAATTAATTTGCTGAGCTTTTACTCTTTCGGGGTAATCTACAAGCTCCAAATCGTCTATGAGCCTTTGTGCATATTCCGTAATTTTGAGCATCCACTGGGATTTAACTTTATGTACAACTTCGCTCCCGCATCGCTCGCAAACTCCGTTTACGACCTCTTCGTTTGCTAAAACGCATTTGCATGACGTGCACCAGTTCACGGTAGCTTCGCTCTTATACGCCAAACCTTTTTTAAACATCTGCAAAAATATCCACTGGGTCCACTTGTAATAAGAAGGGTTGGTGGTATCTATCTCTCGACTCCAGTCAAAAGAAAGCCCCAAAGCTTGCAGCTGGCTTTTGAATCTCGATATATTTTTTTCTGTTACAATTCTCGGGTGGATCTTGTTCTTTATTGCGTAATTTTCAGTTGGAAGCCCGAAAGCATCCCAGCCCATCGGATAAAGAACATTGTAACCTTGCATTCTCTTTTTTCGCGCGACTATATCAAGCGCGGTATAACTTCTGGGATGGCCTACGTGCAAACCTTGTCCCGAAGGATAAGGGAACTCCACGAGCGCATAAAACTTAGGCTTATCATATTCGTTTTTTGCGTGAAAAGCTCCTTTTTCTTCCCATTTTTTTTGCCACTTTTTTTCTATATTTTCCGGACTATATTTTTCTATCATACTAAATTTCTCCTCAAACATTCATTTCCATAATTTTTCCAAATCATATAATTCTCTGGCTTCTTTAGAAAAAATATGAAGCACAACGCTGTTATAATCGATAACAATCCAAGAATTAGAAATTTTGCCCTCACAGTGATCAGGGTAAATCTCTTCTTTTTCGAGTTCTGTTTCGACTTCATCCGCAAGAGATTTAATATGCGTACTGCTTGTACCGGTGGCCAGCACAAAAAAATCAGAGAAACTCTTTTTTTCTCTTAAATCTATAATTTCTATATCTATAGCTTTTTTATTATCAAGTATTTCTTTTATTTTATTTGCAAGTTCTTGTGAATTCATTTAACCCATCCTCGTAATTAATTCATTATAAAGTTCCGCTGTATTGATATTTATACTTTGAGAATTATTTATACATTTTTTGATCGCATAAACCAATTTTATAAGTACTGCTTCGTCGATATTTTTGAAAGCAACATTACGGATTTCTTCCACATCAGGCCAATCTCTCTCCGAAGAAATATAATCTGCGGTAAATATTATTTTCAAACAAAGTCATGTTTTTTCTGCCCGTAGTATGATATTTCACGGCGTTTAATATTTCGTTATCGGTTATACCGTACTTTTCTTTTAAAAAAAATGATGCTGCAGGGCCGTGTAAAATTTTAACAGAGTTAATTTTATCAGAAGATCCAAAATATCCGTTTTTTTTCAATATTTCAATATTTTCTTCATCGGTTTTTTCTTTGCATATATCGTGCAAAAGTCCTGCCAATTTGACTTTTTCCGAATCAACTCCATAATTTTTTGCTAATTTTTCAGCCATTAACGAAACATTTACGGAGTGATTGAATCTCTTTGGTGAAAGAATTTTTTCAAGTTCGTTTTTATAGTACTCGTAACTTTGCATTAATTTTTAGATTCCTCGCTTTCAAAAATCGCATCAACAAACTCTTTGGCATTAAACGGACGTAAATCTTCGATTCCTTCGCCGACTCCGATAAATTTCACAGGAACACCGAGCTTGTTCTTTATTGAAAAAACTATTCCGCCCCTAGCCGTTCCGTCAAGTTTAGTTAAAACTATGCCTGTAATATCAAGAAATTTTCCGAATTCCACAGCTTGATTAAGGCCGTTTTGCCCTGTTGAAGCGTCAAGTACAAGCAGCACTTCTTTTGAAGACTCGGGCAGTTCTCTGGAAATTATTCTGTTTATTTTTTCAAGTTCTGCCATTAAATTTTTCTTGTTATGAAGTCTTCCGGCTGTATCGCATATGACTACATCGATATTTTTTGATTTTGCGGATGATATTGCGTCGAAAACTACCGCAGCAGGATCAGAACCCTCAGGTTGTTTTACTATCGGGCAATTTGCTCTTTTTGCCCAAATATCCAACTGTTCCACAGCTGCGGCCCTGAAAGTATCGGCTGCCGCTAAAAGCACGGTCTTTCCTTCTGATTTAAGATTATTGGCAAGTTTACCTATTGTTGTGGTTTTTCCTACTCCGTTTACTCCCAAAACCAGTATCACAGCAGGAGTTTTTGAAATTTCAAGACTCGTTTCGCACTCAAGCATTTCAGCCATTATATCTTTAAGCACCTGCGTAATTTCAGAGGGTTCTTTTAGTCCTCGTTTTTTGATTTCCGCTCTGAGTTTATCGCATAATTCCGAGGAAGTTTCCACTCCGATGTCACTTGAAATCATAGTTTCTTCAAGTTCTTCAAAAAACTCTTCGTCTATTTTCGTGAATGAATTTACTATCAGGTTTATTTTACCTGAAATACTGTCTCTGGTCTTTTTTAAACCGTTTTTTATTTTTTCAAAAAATCCCATCTGCTTTCCTCCGTGTGAAAAATTAATATCCCATTAAAGCCAATGCTTCGCGTGCGGCATGTTGTTCCGCTTCTTTTTTGCTTTTTCCTGTACCGACTCCGACACTGTTATTGTTTATTCTTACTTCCATTGTAAAACGTTTATCATGATCAGGACCTGTTTCTTTAACCATTACGTATTCTATAGTCTCTTCAGGGTTTTTTTGAACAACTTCCTGAAGAATCGTCTTATAATCCTGAATTTCCGCAATAAGAGGGTGTTTTATTGCAGGAATGATAAAACGCAAAATAAATTTAGAAACTTCTTCAAATCCACCCGAATCCAAATATATCGCCGCACAGATGGCCTCAAAAACGTCAGCCAAAATAGAAGGTCGGTCTTGACCGTTACAGTGAATTTCTCCTCGGCTTAATTTAACATATTCGCCAATTCCCAATTCCCGAGAAAAAACACAAAGTTGTTTTTCGCATACGAGCGAAGCTCTGAGTTTTGTCAAATCTCCTTCGGGATACTTAGGGAAATTTTTAAAAATATAATCCGAAGTAATTACTCCGAGTATTGAATCTCCCAAAAATTCCAGCCGCTCATAACTAGAAAGTCTCCCTCCCGATTCATTGGCATAAGAAGAATGTGTAAGTGCTATTTTTAAAAATTTTTTGTTTTTAAAAGTGTATCCTATCTTTTTTTCCAGTTCTGTCATTGCCGCTATCCTCCTTGTTAGTTTTAAATATATTTATTCTTCGGCAT
>ERZ773181.1020-NODE-1020-length-25599-cov-5.725415_pt1 | contig 25599 bp, 29 predicted proteins | sample MGYA00581001_ERZ773181 | MGnify/ENA primary metagenome ERZ773181 (study PRJEB29015, sample SAMEA2737780) | human gut metagenome | biome: human gut; feature: human-associated habitat; material: faeces | place: China | collected 2012 ...
TAAAAGAAGAGAAGAAAGAAGATAATCTGGATTTTTTAAAAGAAATAGACGATTTTGTAAACAAGTTTAGAAAAGGAAAGTTGAGAAGGTACGTAGATTCAGACGACGCACTATCTCGAAGAAAGAGAATCGTCGAGCTTTCAGTTAATCCCGATATTCACGATTTGGACATTGTTGAACTTAGGGAACTACTGAAGAGGCTATTAAAGAAAAGAGGATATAAAGAATTTCCAGATGAATTTTCTAATTTAGATTTAAAGTCTTTAAAAAAAGAGCGGTTAGAAGAGATAATTAATACTCTTATAAAAATGAACTCGGAGAGTTAATAAATGTGCTTAACAATAAAATGAGGCTCATTTCCTTATTTTATATGTTAATAAATGGGAGAAGTCCCTTTTCGTTTTATAAAGTATAGTTCTGAATTATTTTAGAGCGAATACTCTGTAAAACGAAGTCCAATTTATATTTTTTATCGCAGAAAGGAGTTGAAGGGTTCTTGCTAATTATTAGTAGGGAACCGAGATGATTATGGCAGAGTATTTATCTCCGGGAGTCTATGTTGAGGAATTTGACAGCGGTCCTACCCCTATGCAAGGTGTTGGGACAAGCACAGCAGGTTTTGTTGGTGTTGCGGAAAAAGGTCCGGTATCGGGTGCACCTGTTTTTATTACAGGTCCTGCGGATTTTGAACGCAAATTTGGTGGTTATTTGCATGAAAATGAATTTGGTGATTACAGATTTTTGGCACATGCAGTAAATCATTTCTTTGTTAATGGAGGATCAAGAGCGTATGTTATGCGTGTAGCACCTCCAGATGCAACTGTTGCTAAAGCTTCTTGCAAAGAAGGCAAAGAAGGAATTATTGATATCGAGGCAAGCAGCGTCGGTGCATGGGGAAATTCTATAATTGTGACATTTTCGGATTCCATGGGAAGCAAGAGCCAGATACTCGAAGATTTAGGCGAAGGAAAATATCGCTTAAGAAGTGTTTCGGGATTTGCAGTAGGAGATGTTGTTGTTTTAAATGGAGCCGAAAAGGAACAGTTTAGAATTATAAAAAATGTTACAGGAAATTTTGTAACGTTTGATGAGCCTTTTGACGGCGACGTTGTTGATGACGGTCTTTTACCGAAAATAACTTTGAACACATGCGAAATGGATGTTGTTGTTGAATGCGGTGAAGAAGTTGAAAAATACAAAAGCGTTACATTCAATGTTTCGTCACCCTCATTTATTGAAAAGGCTGTATCAAAATCGCAATTGGTGGTTTTGAGTGCAAAACCGTCGGAAAATGCAGTATCTCCGATTGACATTGTTAAACAAGTATTCGGTGGTAAAGGCGATGAAATTAAGGTATTATTCTCAGGCGGGGCAACGGGAACAGCAGCAACTCTTACTGATGCTGATTTCATAGGAAAAGACGAGGGACCGGGATCGAGAACGGGAATTCAAGCTTTCCTTGATAATACAGAAGTAAGTATTATGGCTGTGCCGGGAATAATTAGTGCAAATGTTCAGCTTTCGCTGGTTGCTCATTGTGAAAAACTTGCAAGCAGATTTGCCGTACTTGATATTCCGATGAACGCAAAGACCGTGGCAGATATTATGAAGCACAGAGATATAGTAGACAGCGATTACTGTGCTATGTATCATCCTTGGCTACAGGTATTTGATCCTCTTGATAAAAAAGATACATTTATTCCGCCATCGGGTTCGGTGATGGGAATTTATGCAAGAAGCGATAATCAAAGAGGTGTTCATAAAGCTCCGGCAAATGAAGTTGTTGCAAACTGCACAGGATTGTTTGTAAATTACAATGTAGCAGAGCAAGATATTTTAAATCCAAAGGGTGTAAACCTTATTAGAAAATTCCCGGGAGCGGGAATCAGAGTTTGGGGAGCAAGAACAGCTTCGTCCAAGCCACTCTGGAAATATGTCAACGTTAGACGTTTGTTCATCTATCTGGAGGAATCTATTAAAGCAAATACAAATTGGGTTGTATTTGAACCTAATGATGAAGGTTTGTGGACAAGAGTAAGAAGAACCATAGAACTTTTCTTAGAAGGAATGTGGAGGTCTGGAGCACTCGTCGGAGGCTCGCCTGCAGATGCGTTCTTCGTAGATATAGGACCCAATACAATGACTAAAGATGATATAGATAACGGAAGATTGGTGTGCGTTATCGGCGTTGCACCTGTCAAACCGGCAGAATTCGTAATCTTTAGAATTACACAAAAAACAGGAGAATAAAGGTGATTTTTAAAAAGGAAGGAGAATGATTTAAATGTCAGATGCAGGTATACCGCAACTCGGTACTGAAGTATTGTCTACGGATTCGCAAGGATTGGCTACTCCTATCAGAGGTTTTAGATTTATAGCGGTTTTTGATGGATTGGGAACTTCTTCTTTTAAGGAGGTTCAGGGATTTTCCACAGAAGTCGGTGTAAGTGAATACAGAGAAGGAGGATTCGGATTTCTTACGGCACGTAAATTACCCGGTTTAGTGACTTATAATGAGATCACACTTACAAAAGGTATGTACAGCAATCCGGTACTTTATGAGTTTTTTAATAACTATCTTGAAGGAAGTAATTTTACTCCGGTCAACGGTAAGATTACCGCATTTAATAACGCCGGAGAGCCAACAGCAAGCTGGACCGTAATAAATGCTTGGCCGAAATCATACAGTTCAAGTGACCTTTCTGCGGATAACGGAGAAGTTATAATTGAAACTCTCGTTTTAGCCCATGAAGGAATAAAGAGAGATATGGTTGCAGGATAATTTAAAAAACAAAACAGTAATATTCGAGATACTAATGTTTACTTTCTCTCCTTGCATAATTTAGGTGTGAGGAGAGAGGTATTTAAAATTAAAGAAAGAGTGATTTTTAATGTCAGTTCCCTTTGAAACTCAAGTAGAATTCGAACTTCCCAAAGGATATATAGATAACAAAGGAGAAGTTCATAAACGTGGTGTAATGAGACTTGCTAACGCTGCAGATGAAATTGTTCCGCTCAACGACCCGAGAGTTAAGATGAATCCGGGATATTTAAGTATTCTTTTGCTTGAGAGAGTTATTACTCAGCTCGGAACTTTAAAAAGCGTAAACGCACACGTAATAGAGAGCTTATTTACGGCCGATATGGCGTACTTACAAGATTTATACCAAAAAATCAATTCGGTTGAGCCGCCTCAAGTTACGATTATCTGCCCTAAATGTGCTCATGAGTTTAGGTATGAACTGCCTTTTTTCGGGGAAGCCTAAAAAGTTATCCCAGCAAAATCCTATACGAAGAGATAGCTTTTTTGGCTTATTACTTCCATTGGTCTCGTAAGGAAATTATGCTCTTGCCTCATAGGGAGAGAGTCAGATTTTGTGAAGAGGCTTCCAGAATAAACAAAAAACTAAATGCGGAATCAAACGGCAATCGAGTAAACATATTTGATGTTGGTGACTAAAACCAAATGGCGTGAGGTGAAGAAATGAGCAGTGAGGAAACAAGCAATTTGACAGAAGAACAAAAAAATGATGATGATTCTGTAGAAGAAGCTTCTAAAGAAGAACTTCCTGAAGAAGAAGCTCCTAAAGAGGAAGCTCCCAAAGAAGAAGCTCCTAAAGAGGAAGCTCCCAAAGAGGAAGCTCCCAAAGAAGAAGCTCCCAAAGAGGAAGCTCCCAAAGAGGAAGCTCCTAAAGAAGAATCTAATCAAGAACAATCTTCTACAAATTCTTCGGAAACACCGAACCAATCCAACGATCAAAATTCGGAAAATTCTAGCGACGAAACTGCGGAAGATACTGAAGAGGAACCTAAAATACCTCTTGAAAAAAAGTATGCAACTCGTAGCGAGGATACGTCTAAATATGAAATGAAAATAGGCTTAAGTCCTCTCTTCGGAAAAAAGAAATCGAGATTACCTCTTGTTAAAGTTTCTCCAATGAATTACCTCACACAAGGATTTAATTTTATTGTTACTCTTAATGAATTTATGTTCGGGTTTAAGAGTGTTTCGGGGCTCTCTATAGACAGAGGATACGATTTTATTACAGAGGGCGGAGTGAACGACCACCCTGTAAAGGTCGGAAGACCCACATCTAACGATGGACACAAGCTTACGTTTGAACGGGGTCTTATGATACGTGTTTCAACAGTAATAGAAAGAGCTGCAAAAGCTGCAGCTTCGCTTATCCCTTTCAATTTGCCTCGAAAAGCAGCTCTTATGGGTTTGAGTGCTTTAAATCCTCAAGAAAGTCTTGAAACAGGACCGGCTTTAGGCACTATACAGGTATACAACAGAAGTAATGAATTGACAGCTGCTTACGAATTTTTATCTTTGGGAATGAGTGAATGGAGTGTCGATGACTTAAACGCTGATAACGGTGAAATTTTAATAGAACACATCACAATTGTTCATACAGGTCTTACTCGTTTTCCTCTTGGTCTAGGAACTATTGCTAAGAGGGCTACAGTGTTGGATTCTGAATATCAGGCCGCCGAGACACCTGAACGCATGGAAGAACTTAGAAAAAAACTCAAAGAGAAACTTGCAGCAGAAAAAAAGAGAATAGATGAACGAAAAGCTGCGGCGGATAAATTTTGGGGAGAATACGAAAAGAAACAAAAAGAGCTTAAAGAAGAAAGAAAAAAACAAAGAGAAATACTCGAAAAAGCCAGAGAGTATGCCAAGCAAGATATCGAAAAAGATCTCGAAGAAAATCGGAAAGAGCAAGAGGAGTTTAAAAATATTCAAAATCAGGCAAAAAAAGATTTTGAAGAAAAGCTCAAAAAGAAATTGGAAGAAAATCGGAAAGAGCAAGAAAGATTGCTTTTAGAACGAGAAAAAACTTCTAAAAAGATGCGAAAAGAATACGAAGATAAAATGAAAAAGCTTAAAGAAAGCGGTGCAAGCCAAAAAGAAATTGAAAACGCTAAAAAAGATTATAAAGAAAATGAAAATTATTTATTACTAAGTAATATGTTTTATAGTAAAAATATCACTTATTCTTATGAAGAATATAAAGAACATTTAAAAAGTACTAAAGAATATGCTAAAAATAATAAAAATTATAAAGTAATAGAAAACAGATTTACAACATTTAAAAATATAACTATTACAATTTGTGGTAATAATTATGTTATTATTCATAAAAATGCTAATCCAACTATTCATTTTGTTATCAGACACCCTAAACTAGTTGATGCACTTAAAAATTTTAATCTACTTGTAAAGGAATAAATAATATGAAAAAAAAAGAAAAGAACGCTTAAATTGAAGAATTTATTATTTATTTTAGTAATTATTACTCTTATTATAATTTTAACAATATCTATATTTAATATAGTTAAATGGAAGGTTGATTCAAATAAAACTAACGAAGAAATCAATAATATTCAAAAAAATATAAATGTAGAAGAAGTAGAAGATACTGATAATACCGAAATTATCACATATAACAGACGTATTGTAAGCAAACATTTTCTCTTTATCATTCTTGTATAAAATACCTGCATCTGGATCAATATTACTTACTATAATTTCCTTTTCTCCAATAACTTCTTCGGTATTAACTTCTTCATTACATTTTACTATTCTTTCTACTTCATCAAAATATTCTTCTTCAGTTAAATCTTTATCATGTAGTCCTTTTAGTGCTATTTCAAGTTCTAATTCCTTTTGATATTTCTTGGTCTCAATCTTAACCATTTCTTTATGATTCTTCTTTTTATTTGCATATGCTTTCGTATTGGTGGAATCTATATAAATAGCTGTTGTATCTAAGCAATCAAATTGAATTAATAAATCTATTACCTTATCAAACACAGTTTGTAATACATCTTTTTCTAGTTTACAAAATTTTCTTTTATAATTTTGAGAATATGTTGAATGGTTCGAAACTTCCTCATTTATTCCATAACCAATAAATCATCTGTATAAAAGATTATATTGTAATGTTTCATAAGTTTTTCTTAAACTATCTTCATGAAAAAGAAACTTTAATATATGTATTTTAAATAAAACAACATGATCTATACTTGGTCTTCCAAATACAGAATATTGTTTTTCTACTTCATCATATATAAAGTTCCAATCAAAATATTTTTCAATAACTCTCAAAAAATGATTTTCAGGAATCATACTTTCTAAATTAATAATTTCACTTGAATATTGTCTTTTTGGTCTTTTTGTTAACATCTAAATCACTTCCTTATCCTCAACAATATAATTATATCATTTTTCAATAAAAAAGCGAGGTATGTTAACTTATTTGTTGAGAATAAGAACCTCGCATATTCATTATATAACTTTTTTCAAAAAATAAAAAGACTATTTTCAAAATCTTACGACTTTGTCAACAGTCTGAAAGGAATGGTATGAATTAATCATAATATTCCTTTATTAAAATTTTTTCAATATATGCTACGATTAGATACATAATATATGATACTAAAAGTAAGATAATAATTCCTGAAATAACTAAATTTAAGTTAAATACTTGAGATCCATAGTTAATTAGGTAACCTATTCCTTTTTTACTTACTAAAAATTCTCCCATAATAACACCAATTAATGACATACTTACATTTATTTTTAAACTATTAATAATAACTGAATAATTACTTGGCATTACTAATATTTCTAGTATTTGAAATTTTGTTGCTCCTAGGCTTTTTAGTAATTTTATTTTATTCTTATCTGTGTTTGAAAAACCATTATATACATTAGATATAGTTATTATTACAGATATTAATAGAGCCATTATAATAATAGATTTCATATTAGCTCCACAAAGTATTATTATTATCGGACCTAGAGCTACTTTAGGCATACTGTTAATTATTGTTAAATATGGATCAAATACTTTATATAGAAATTTATTAAACCATAGTATTATAGCTACAAGTGTTCCTATTAGAGTAGCTAACATAAAGCTTATAAATGTTTCATATATGGTAATAAATATATGATTAAATAAATTATTACTTTTATATAGAGAAATAATTGTTTTTATTACTTTACTTGGACTTGAATATATAAAAGGATTTATCAATTCTTTTTGGGATAAATACTCCCATATTAATAAAAATACTATTAGAATAGTTATTTGTGTTATATGAACTAGTACTTTTTTTCTTTTCTCTTTTTTTAGATAATTTATATGTTCTTTACTATACATGGAAGTCTAACTCCTTCCATATTTCATCATAGTATTTGGAAAATTCTTTACATTTTCTGTTTTCTATTGGAGTTGACTTGTTAGTTAAGTTAATGTCATATACTTTTTTTACTTGACATGGTCTATTAGTTAAGACTACTACTCTATCTGCCATTGATATAGCTTCGGCAATGTCATGTGTTATCATAATTACTGTTTTTTGATTATCTTTAATCATTTTATATACATCTTCTGATAGAACTAATCTAGTTTGATAGTCTAGTGCAGAAAATGGTTCATCTAATAGTAGAATATCTGGTTTTATAGCTAGTGTCCTTATTAAAGCTACTCTTTGTCTCATACCACCAGATAAGCTATTTGGGTAACTGTATATAAAATCATGTAGTCCATAATCGTTAAGTAATTTTATGACATATTCTTTATTTTCTTTAGTTATTTCTTTCTTTATTTTTAATCCTAATAAACAATTTTCAAGTATATTTAGCCAAGGAAATAGACAATCTTCTTGGAGCATATAACCAAACTTTATGTTATCTTTATGTAAAATAATACTTCCACTACTCTTTTTTTCAATTCCTGATAGAATAGATAATAGAGTAGATTTTCCACATCCTGATGGTCCTACTATAGCTAAGTATTCACCTTCTTTTACTGATAATGTTAAATTTTTGATAGCTGTTGTTTCCCTTTTGCTATGATATTTTTTTGATAATTTATTAATAGAAATAATATTAGTCATAATTTGTAAAATACTTTGTATATATCAATTTGTCATAGTCTACATACTCGTCTAATTCATTTGAAGCAATAATTATATCTTGGATATGATTCCATTCAGATGGACTTATAGAAATATCTTTTTTCCAAGCATCACCTTTTTGGTATCTATCTATTATAGTGATTAAATCATTTAAAGATGTATCAGGGAAATAATCTATTATTTTTTCGGCTATATCACCACTTTTATTATTGTGAACATAAGATAGACCTTTATTTATAGCTTTTGAGAAACTTTTTATAATATCTTGATTATTTTCAATATAACTTTTTCTAGCATTAAATGCTGTATACGGAACTGGTCCTCCTAGTTCACCTATGTAAGCTACAACGTAACCTAATCCTTGTTTTTCTATAGCTGTGGCATTAGGTTCAAACAATGTAACAAAGTCTCCTATTCCTGAAACAAATGCTCCTTGCATAGCTGAAAAGGCAATTGATGTATCAATATTAACATCTTTTTGTGGATCTATTCCATTTTGTCTTAGAGCCCATTCAAAGGTCATTTCTGGCATTCCACCTTTTCTTCCTCCGATTACTGTTTTTCCTTTTAAATCACTTATTTTAAAATTATCTATTTTTTTTCTTGATACTAGAAAACTACCATCTTTTTGAGTTAATCCTGCGAAAGTCATGACATAATCTGTTTCGTTACCTTTGTATACATAAATTGTAGCTTCTGTTCCTGAAAAACCAATATCTACATCTCCTGATAAAACTGCAGCCATAACGTTGTCTGCTCCACTGGTTAATACTATTGATACATCTAACCCTTCTTCGTTAAAGTACCCTAATGAATCTGCTACATACATTGGTGCATAAAAAACGCTATGAGCTACTTCTGCTACCCTCACTTCGAGGACACATTGCTGTATTAGAACTGCCTATATAATTTATATAGACATGTTCTCCATCTGATTCAACAGAACTTACTAATAATTTAATCATAATTCTTTTATCTACTATATCCAGTGTATCAAAAGCATTCATATATTTGTTTATCATATCTAATGCTAGTGAAGCAATTTCTCTTTGATTCATTTCTCGATTTACTTCTTTTGTTAATTCATCAACTCTTTTTTCCATTTCAATGTTTTTAGATTTTAAATCTTTTATTTGTAGTGCTACATCACTAATTAACTCAGAATCAATAATTGCCATTCTATCAATTAATGATTCGATTTTCATTTTATTCCTAGTTAGTGTAGCATTTAAAGTTTGTAATTCATTTTGTTTTTTAGTAGTTTCTTTTTCTTTACCATCTGCAATAAGTTTTAGTCTTTGCATAAAGTCGCTAGTTGGTAAAGTTAACTCTTTAATTCTTTGTATTACAAGTTTATCGGTTTCAATACCATTTATATTTTTACATTTACATAATTGTTTTCGACTCTTATCTTTAAGTTCACAAAGATAAGAAAAGTTTCTTTCTCCATTAGGGGCAACTGAACTTCTAAGTCTTGGTCGCATATAACTTCCACAGTGTTTACATCTAATAATACCAGATAATATCGAAGTATTTTGTTGTGGTGTTCTACATCGTTTATCTTTGTTATTTTCTATTAAATTCCATACTTGAATAAATTGCTCACTTGAGATGATTCCTTGATGTTTTCCAATAGCTACAATCCATTCAGAAACATCTTTATAAGTTTTAGTTCTTCCAATCATTTCTTCTCGTTTATTATATGCCATTAAACCATTTTTACCATCACACTTTATTTCTTCACTTTCATAAATCGTAACATTCATTTTTTCAAAGAAATGTTTAATTTTTTCATCTGCTATTGCATAAACAGGATTTTTAAGAATAGTTACTAGTGAAAATCTTGTAAAATTATTTCCATTTCTTGTCTTGATTCCCTGTTGTAACAAGTATGATTCTAATTTTCCTAATCCTTTTAATTCGCACATTTTATTCCATATAAGTTTAATAATTTCTGCTTCTTCAGGTATTATTTCAAGTTTGTATAAACTTCTTTTTTTACCATCAATTGATAGGTTTTCTATTTTTTGTGATTTATACCCAAGAGGAGTATTACCACCAAGCCATCTTCCTGTTTTTGCAAGTTCATACATATTATCTTTTATTCTTTCAGCAATTGTATCTCTTTCTAGTTGAGCAAATACGGATGATATCATAAGCATTGCAGATCCCATTGGAGTAGAGGTATCAAAGTTTTCAGTTATTGATATAAAGTCTACATTATATTTTAAAAATTCATTCTTAAGATTACAAAAATCAGCAACATTACGACTAATTCTATCTAATCTATATACAATAATGCATTTAATTTTTTTATTTCGTATATCTTTCATCATTTCTTGAAATTGTGGTCTATTGGTATTATATCCAGTAAATCCCTCATCCTGATATACCTTAATATTATTTTCATCAATATTGTATTTGTTTATTAACTGATTTTTGCATAATTCTATTTGGTTTTCTATACTGTCACCTTTACCAGTAAATTTTGACTTTCTACTATATATAGCATAGTATGTTTCGTTATCCTTTTTGCTTTGATTATTTGTTTTTGCATCCATAATATCATCCTTTCATTCAATTATTACATCATTTTACATTTGACATTATATCACATTATGGAAATTTAATCTATTGAATAAGTGACATTTATTAGAAACAATTTAAATTAACTTGCAAAACTTGTTCTACAGAGTTAACATCACTAACGAGGTGATATTTAGTGAGGTTTTATAAAGACTTTTCGTCAGAAATTTGGTACAATATATAATGAAAGGCAAATAGTAAATTTTTAGTTAAATAAATATGAATTTGTTATAGAAGGAGGAAACAAATGAAAAATGAATTAATAATTAAGAAATGTCAAAAATGTGGTGCATTGGTAGAAATAATCAATGATTGTAACTGTGTGGATTGTGGAATAACTTGTTGTGGTGAACCTATGGTTAAGTTAATTTCAAATAGTGTTGATGCATCGTTTGAAAAACATATTCCAACTTTTGAATATGTTGATGATGAAATACTTGTAAAAGTAAACCATGTTATGGAAAAAGAACATTTTATTGAATGGATTGCACTTGTTAATGACAAAGATATTTATAAAGTTAAATTATCACCAGAGCAAAATGCGAAATGTAAATTTAAATATATAAAGGGATCAAAATTATATGCATATTGTAATAAGCATGGACTTTGGTCTTGTGATGTAGAATAATAGTTATTTGTATTATAATTGTTAAAAGTCTTTGACAAACTTCCAAAGACTTTTGGTAGAATGCAAATATCAACTCATATATAATTGTAAGTGAAAGGAGAGATAAAATGAAATTGGGAGATAACATTTTAAAATTAAGAAAAGATTGTAAACTTTCACAAGAACAATTAGCAGAAAAAGTTGATGTTACTAGACAAACAATATCAAATTGGGAGCTTGGTGAAACTTCTCCAAATCCTGAACAGTTAAAATTATTATCTAAAGCACTTAATGTTAGTATTGATGAATTATTAAATAATGACATTAAACAAGTATTAGTAGAAAAAGTAAATAATACCGAAAAACTTGCCGAAGTAATAATTAAAATACTAAAAGTCTTGGGAATAATTTTTATTGTTGGTTTTGCTATTACTATTTTCATAAATATTATGTTTGGTGCTAAAAAAGACTCTATGACTATAAAAGAAAATCAAACTGTTCTTCTTAATTGTAAACTTAATGATGAAAAGTACACTTATCTAATTGAATATGATAAAGATGATAATATTATTGATGCAAGTGGTAGTGATTATATTATAAATGTTGTTAAAGATAAGCAGTTTAACAAAGCTAAAATATTAGTAAAATATATCGAATCATATTTTGAAGATAACGGTGGGAAGTGTTAATTTAATAATATGTTTTATAGATAAGATCAATTTATATTGGTCTTTTTATTTTGAAGAAAGCGAGGGAAAAATGAGAAAAAGAACACATAAAAAAAACTTTTGGTTTAATGATGAAGAAGAAAAGAGAATAAAAGAATTATGTAATAAAAGCGGAATGAATGAAAGTGATATAGTTAGAAATCTTATAATGGGTAATGATATAAAAGAAGCTCCAAGTAATAAATTTTACGAAGTTGTTAGAGATTTAAGATCAATATCTAATAATATAAATCAACTTACAAGAAAAGCACATTCACTAGGTTTTATAGATGAAAGAGAATATAGAGAAGAAGTAATTAGACTTGATATTTTAATTGATGACTTAAAATTACAATTTTTAAATAAGAACATAGCAGGTAATAAATGATATTACTTTTTTTATATGCTTGTTTAAAGGTGTCTAGTGAATGTTCTAGGATAGAGGAAGAATGGCAACGACAGGAATATGGAAAGTTGAAAAAAGATTAGACCATGTTATTGACTATGTTATAAATCCTGAAAAAACAATGAAAGATGGAGATTATCAAGAATTACATAAACTAGATGGTTATGAGAAATTAAATTATGAAACTGAAGAAGAATGTTTTGTATCAGCTTTAAATTGTTCTACTCATAGACCATATAAAGATATGATGCTTACTAAAGAGTTATATGGTAAAAAAAGTGGAATACTTGGTTATCATGCTTTTCAATCATTTAAAGAAGGCGAGATAACACCAACACAAGCACATTTAATAGGAGTTAAATTAGCAGAAGAAATATGGGGAGATAGATTTGAGGTAATAGTTAGTACCCATACAAATTGTAAACATATTCATAATCATTTTGTTATCAATTCAGTATCATTTAAAGATGGAAAAAAATATCACGATAGTAGAGAAACTTATGCACTTATTAGAGAAGTATCTGATACTTTATGTGAGGAATATGGATTAAGTGTAGTTAAAGATAAGAAAGTTAAGAAAGTTAATTATGATAATTATTATCAAAGTTATGTTAAAAAGACAAATTATCATACATTTGCTAAACAAGATTTAGATAGAGCAATAGGTATGGCAGTATCCTATAAAGATTTTATCAACATTGTAGAAAAAATGGGATATGAGATAAAGGAAAGATATGGAAAGTTAAGTATAAGAAGAAGTCCATATAAAAGAAATATTAGAATTGAAAGAGCATTTGGTAGTGATTATTCTATAGATAATATAAATAGTAGAATTGAAAATACACACTTGCCAAGAATACCTTTTATTGAATCATATAATAATGACTACAATTATAAAAAGGAATATAAAAAAAATAAAGCACATGGATTATATGGACTATTCAAACATTATTGTTATATTTTAAAAGTTTATCCAACTAAATATCCTAGAAAAGTGCTTCCAGTAAATATTAGATTAGACTTAAATAAAATGGAAGAAATATCAAATCAAACAAGACTGCTTGTAAGGGAAAAAATAGAAACCAACGAGCAGTTTTTGTTTTATAAAGAACAGATAAATAGAGAGATTCAAGAGCTTATTAGTAAAAAGCATAATCTATGGATAAAGCATAAAAGAGTTAAAACAGAAGAAGAAAAATTGTTAATTCGTAGTCAAATAAATGAAATCACTAAAGAATTAAAGGCAAAACGAAAGGAGGTGGTTTTATGTGATGGGATAGAAAAAAGAAGTAAAGATATAGAAGAAAGTATCAAGGAACTTGAAGAAAAAAGAAAGGAGAGAGATAAATGAATTCAAGTGAAGCCGCAGAGCAAATGGTCAAGTTTTCTATTGAGGGAATTGAAATGTTATTAAGAGTAAGTGGAACTGGTGCAGAAAGAATAGCAGTTATGCTTTATACAATGTCCAAAGATAAACAAATGACAAAAGGTAAAACATCACTTAACAAAATGTTAAAATCTGGCAGTCCGCTTCAAATATTTTCAGTTAAAGCAAGTGAACTTAAAAAGTTTGAAAAAGAGGCAAAAAAGTATGGAATACTTTATACTGCTTTAATTGATAAAAATCTTCCAGATAATGATGGCATAGTGGATATTATGGTAAGAAGTGAAGATGCATCAAAAGTAAATCGTGTTGTTGAAAGATTTAAACTTGCTCAAACTGATAACATTACAATTAGAAATGAGATAGAAAAAGACAAGATGGAAGAAATGATGAAAGAAGCTAAAGAAAAAGGTATTCCAGTTATTTCTGATGAGGAAAAACTTGCTAATGATATATTAGCAAAACCAATTCAAAAGGAGAAAAGTGAAGTATCAAACCCCGAAGTGGCAAAGACACAAAAACCTCTGTCAGAGCCCAACTTAGAGAACTTAAAGGTACAGGAAGGTGTTATTAAAGAAAATAAACCTTCTGTTCGTAAATTACTTCAAAGATTAAAAGATGAAGTAAAGTATAGAAATGTTCCAAAGGATTATAGGGAAACTTTAAAAAAAGGTCAGGAGGCAGTAGAAATTGATGTTAATAAGAAAACAAAAACAACTTATACTCCTGATGGTAAAGTAAAAAAACAAAAGTTTAAAAATGGAAAGGAAAGATAAAAATGAAAGAAGAAACTAAAGTATCTTATGATAAAGAGGCATATATTAAGAAGAAAAGAGAACAGTTAGATAATGCATATAAAACTATTGATGAGGGATTAGAAGAAATAACTACTAATCCTGATTTTTTTAAAAAGTATTTAACAGTGCAAGGTAAATTTGATTTATATACACCTAGAAATGCTATTTTAATTGCTAAACAATTACCTAATGCAATACAGTTAAAAGAAATGAAAAAGTGGATTGAAGATAATATAAGTTTTAAAAGTAAGTATCCTAAAAAGATTGTTATACTTGATCCTAGAGAACCATACACTACCAAAGATGGTAGAACAATAAAAGGATATACTGCGAAAGAACTTGTAGATATATCTGAAACTAATATGAAACCATATACTAAAACTTATGATAAAAAAATGATATTACAAGCACTATTACATGAATGTCCTATGGATGTTAAAAGTGTTGATAGTTTGGAGAATGATTTATCTTCTAAATGGGATACAGAAAATAAAGTATTGTATTTATGTAGGAATGAAGATAGTAATATAGCATTTAAAACAGCAATAACAGAACTCGCTAAAATAAATATATATGATAATACAAAAGAAGTTGATAATGAAAAAGCAGAATGTGTAGCATACATGTTATGTAAAAAATATGGCTTTGATATTGAATTTGATAATATAGAAAAAATTACTGAAAGATTTAAAGATATGGAAAAGAAAGATGTTGTTAACGAACTAACATCAATGAAAGAATCAGTTAAGGAACTTAATAAACAAATTAGTGATTATGTGCAAGAGAATGTAAAGCAAAAGAATAGAGAACAAGAAAGGTAATTATGAAAGATACAATAAAGTATGAATTTACAATATTAGAAAGTAATTTAATCATAAAATCACTTAATTTATTAAGAAACTATTTATCAAAGCAAGAAAGATCCACAGAGTCTGTTGATGAAATAATTATTAAATTATCAGACTACGGAAAAACGGATATGGATAAGTATGAAATAGGTATAATTATAAATGCTTTAAATAATTATAGATATAAATTAAAAAGTATGAATGAGTCAAGAAATGAAGTAAATGAGCTTTTGTTAAGATTATTAGATGATAGTGAAAAAGTTAGTAAAAAAAAAGTCCTTTCAAGGATAGTTACGAGAGATAATGGAAGAAGATAAAAAAAGACAAATAATAATCTTATCAATTATAGGCATAATTCCAATTATATGGATTGCACTTTTAATAGCACCTTATTCTAATGAGGGAATATCAAGTATAATAAAAAACAATAATCAAATATTTAATAATCCATTTAATATTAAGATATGTGAGAATAGTTTGAATACTGTTCTTTTTTTATTACTTATATATATTGGTGGAATAGTTTTATATTTTTCTACTAGAAAAAATTATAGAAGAAATGAAGAATATGGAAGTGCTAAATGGGGAAGTGTAAAAAGTATCTGTAAGAAGTATCAAGAAAAAAATAGCAATAACAATAAGATACTAACTAGAAATGTTGAAATAGGACTTGATGGTAAAAAACATAGAAGAAACTTAAATGTTTTAGTATGTGGGGGAAGTGGTGCTGGTAAAACTAGATTTTATGCAAAACCTAATATAATGCAGTGTAATTGTTCTTTTGTAACATTAGACCCAAAAGGAGAGATATTAAGAGATACTGGTTATTTGCTAGAGCAAAAAGGTTATGAAGTAAAAGTCTTGGATTTAATCAATATGGATAAAAGTCATTGCTATAATCCGTTTGTATATTTAAAAAGTGATAATGATGTTCAAAGACTTGTAACCAACCTTTTTAAATCAACAACACCAAAAGGAAGTCAGAGTAATGATCCATTTTGGGATACAGCTGCATCAATGCTTTTACTATCACTAATATTTTATTTATGGTATGAAGCACCAGAGGAAGAACAAAACTTTACTATGGTTATGGAAATGTTAAGAGCAGGAGATGTTAAAGAAGATGATGATATGTATTCATCTCCACTTGATTTGCTTTTTGAAAGACTAGAAGAAAAGAATCCAGAACATATTGCTTTGAAATACTACAAAGATTATCACTCTGGAAGTGCTAAAACATTAAAATCAATTCAAATAACATTAGCATCAAGATTAGAAAAGTTTAATTTAAGAAGTCTAGCAATGCTTACTATGACTGATGAATTAGATTTGCCAAGTTTAGGAGAGAAGAAAACTGCATTATTTGCTTTAATACCAGATAACGATACATCATTTAATTTTATAGTAAGTATTTTATACACTCAATTATTTCAACAATTATTTTATTTAGCAGATCATAAATATGGTGGAAGTTTACCTATTCCAGTTCATTTTGTAATGGACGAATTTCCAAATGTAAGTCTTCCTGATGACTTTGAAAAAATTCTTTCCGTCATGAGGTCAAGACAGGTTTCGGTGTCTATTATAGTTCAAAATATAGCTCAAATTAAGGCACTTTTTGAGAAACAATGGGAAAGTATTTTAGGTAATTGTGATGAGTTTTTATACCTAGGTGGTAATGAACAAAGCACTCATAAATATGTGAGTGAACTTATGGGAAAAGAAAATTTAGATTTAAACACTTATGGTAAATCACATGGAAGAAATGGTAATTATTCAACAAATTATCAACAAACTGGTAGAGATTTAATGACACCAGATGAAGTTAGAATGTTAGATAACAAGTATGCAATTTTATTTATAAGAGGAGAAAGACCAATAAAAGATTTAAAGTATGATATTTTGAAACATCCTAACATAAGTCTTACTGCTGATGGTCATGCTCCATCATATGAACATGGAAAAGTAAATAATGCTATTGCAACTATAACTGTTGATTATGATGCAATAAATTATGATTTCAAAGATATAGAAGTAGTAGCAAATAATTATGAGGTAATATCTAGTGAAGATATGGAAAGTTATTTAAATAGAAAGAAAGGAAATGATAAAAATGAAGAACAAAAATAAAAGTATAGAAAAGAAAATTAAAAAAGGATATAAGATTTATGTATTAGCACTTGTTGGAATAAGTAGTTTAAGTATGTTTACTCCAAATGTTTTTGCAGCTGATGATCCTATAACAGTTGTAAATAATTTATCAGACTTTATATTCCAACTAACAAAAGTAGTAGGTGGAATTATAGCAGGATATGGTGTTGTCCAAATTGGACTATCTTTTACAAATCACGATCCATCCCAAAGAGTTAATGGAGCATTGTTTTGTGTAGGTGGAATTATTGTTATGTGTGCTAAAGCTATACTAACAAGAATTGCTGGTTAAAAGTATGGGTAGAAAATAATTTCTACCCCTTTTACTTTAATAGGAGGTGGAAAAATGTTAATATTAGCCAGTGGTAATTGGGTAGTAAACAATTTAGAGAATGCTATAGATACTTGGAATAGTAAATTAAGTGAAATATGGCAAATAATTACACAGTCCCCAGAAACATTTAAAGGTGGCACGATATGGCAAGTAATACTTAAAATAAATGGAGCAGTACAAGCGATAGGACTAGCATTATTAGTTTTATTTTTTGTTATTGGAGTAGTAAAAACTTGTAGTTCTCTTGCAGATGTTAAAAAGCCAGAACATGCAATCAAATTATTTGTAAGGTTTGCTATTGCAAAGGGAATAGTAACTTATGGACTTGATTTGATGTTATCTATTTTTAAAATAGTACAAGGTGTGATGTCAACAATAATGAAATCGGCAGGTTTTGGTACTGTGTCTAAAACAATACTACCACAAGAAATAGTTAAAGCTGTAGAAAGCTGTGGATTTTTTGAATCTATTCCATTATGGGCAGTAACTTTGATAGGAGGATTATTTGTAACAGTATTATCATTCATAATGATACTTACTGTATATGGTAGATTTTTTAAATTATATTTATATACCGCTATTGCACCAATACCCTTATCAACAGTAGCAGGAGAACCTACGCAAAGAATATGTGCGAGTTTCTTAAAATCGTTTACTGCAGTATGTTTGGAGGGAGCGATTATAGTATTGTCTTGTATTATTTTTTCATTATTTGCATCTAGTCCTCCTGTTGTTGATACAAATGCAGCTGCAGTTACTCAAGTGTGGAAGTATATTGGAGAACTTATTTTTAATATGCTAGTTTTAGTTGGAACTATTAAGATGAGCGATAGAGTTGTAAGAGAAATGATGGGATTATAGGGAGGCACTATGAATTATAGAATATTAAAAGTAAAAAATGATATTGAATTATTTTTAAAAGATAATATAGAACATCAAAATAAACATATTGATTATATATTGTTTAATCCTAAAACTAATGATACCTATGTTTTGGCAAGTGATGGATATGATGAGGCAATAGAATTTACTCCATATTCTAAAAGTGAAAGTGGTGGTTATATACAAGTACCAGAGTGGGATTATAACTTTGACTATTATATATATAACTATTTAGAGGAAGGTTTAAAAATAGGATATATGACTGATAATGTTCATTATTCTATTTGGAACTCAATAAATGAATTATATCCCACAGATATTGAATATAAAAATGGAGTTCAAGAATACCTGCAATATTGTAAAGATAATAATATTACGAAAGAATATCTAGATATTAAAACAGGACTAGATACACCAGATGTAATGAAATATTATAAAGAAAAATATGTTAAAACTTTTGATTACTGGGAAACAGATTATGGTGATTTAAGATGTAGTGCAATTCTTTATGGAAAGGGAAAGTCTAAGGCATATATTATTGCTAGTTATGATGAAGATATAGAAAATGTAGAAGATTTAATTTATAAAGATTTTGATAAGTATTTAGAATTACCAAAGATAACTAGATGTTCTAAACTATTACAAAAAATCTATGATAATGTTTGCGAGTCAAATGCTTCAATATGTTATATTTCAAAAGAAGATTGGAATAAGTATTATACCAATTTTAATGATAAGGACATTGAAAAATTAAGAGAAGATATAAAAAAATATCATTTAGAAGATGTTATTACAATAAATGATTATAATTACAAAATTATAGGTTGGGGAGATTTAGAAACTAGATTTAATGATGATAGAAAATTAGAAAAAAATAAAAATAAAGATAAGGAGAGATAATTAAATGAATAGAAAATTAGATAATGGAATATTTGTAGTAGATGTAGGTTATAGAAATGATATACCTGTTGCACTTGTAGAAAAGCAATATAATAATACAGTTGAATATATAATTGCATTCAATTATGAAATTGAAAATAATAAAATGACTTGGGGATATGGATACTACTATGACAAAAATCTAGGTAAAGCTATGGAAGATTTTAAGAAAGTATTAGCAGGTGGAAATCTTGCTGATACTTTTTCTAATAAGAAGAGGAGTGATAAATCATGCAATATGAGATAAAAGATAACAAAGTAATTATTGATAAAGATGCCTTTAATGAAGAAAATGAAATACAATATTTAAACTTCGTTTTAGGTTATGATCTTCTTAATAATTTTTATAAGGACTCCATATATCCAGAATGTGATGTTAATTATGATTTTAGTGATTACTTATCAAGAAAGTTTATTAAAAGTAATGAATATCAAGATACAAAGTATTCTACTTATGAAATGTTAGAGAAGTGGCTAAAAAGTAATATGAAAACAATAAAGAAAGAATATGAAGAATTTATAGGTGAAACAAAAGACATATATATTGTTGGCAACTATATTTGTACAGTAGATGATTATAACTATGATAATCCTAAAGAAAGTATTGTTATGATTTATAAGAATAATAAAGATTATAGGAATGGAGATTATTTAGAACAAGTATCATTATCAAATGACAATATAAGAAAAAATATAAAAGATTATATAACTGATACTTATAATGTTAAAAACTATAAGGATTATGAGAGGTAGTATATGAGTAGAGAGTTATTTAAGAGTATGGTTTATAAAGATGGTAAAGTTTATACAAGACAATGTAGTAATAATGTTTATCCTAAAAATTATGATAGAGAAGAAAATAAAGGACTTACTAGATTATATCAAGAAAAGGGACAACAAGATTTTGAAAAGTTCTTTATAACAAACTTACTATTAGAAGGTAATGTAGAAGTATTAAATGGTAGTAATAATACTTTAAGAAGATTAAACTATATTGCTAACTTATTATGGAGAGATAAAGAATTCATAAAATTAAGAAATACAGAAGATGAGATATTTACTAAATCTCTTCATGCTAAAACAGAAGAAGAAAAAAGTAATATTCATATAGAATACAAAAATATTAAGGAAGATATAGCAAACTATGTATCTTCCTTTTATGATAATCACACAAGTCTAAATAAAAATATAGAAAGGAGCAGGTAAATATGGAAAACAGAAGAAAGGTTGAAATGATTAAAAATAAATACCCGGTAGGTACACGAATTAGACTAAATTATATGGATGATAATTATTCAGTTCCTAGAGGTACTTGTGGAACTGTTGAATATGTAGATGATGAGGGACAAATTGGAATGAAATGGGATAATGGAAGTTCGTTATCTTTAATTCATGGTGTTGATAGTTTTGATATTATTGAAAGTAAAGAACTAAATCATAATTCTACAAAAAAGAAAGATGAAAGGGGAAGATAGAATTGGAAGTAAAGATAAACAGAGAAATAAGAAATTACACAGAACATTTATTTTTTGGATTATCAATAAGACAATTTATATGTTCTATATGTGGTTGTTTGGTAGCAGTAGGACTATATTTTATATTTAGTCCTATTTTTAATAAAGAAATAACATCATGGATTTGTATTATAGGGGTCATACCTTTTGCAGGTATTGGATTTTTTAAATACAACGGAATGAATTTAGAAGATTTTGTTATAACATGGATAAAATCAGAAATACTTATACCTAAAAAATTAAAGTTTGTTTCTAAAGATATGTACTATGAAATGACTAAAAACATTATAGAAAATAAAGAAAGAGAGGAGTTTAATAGAGATGATAAAATCAATCAACAATTTAAAGAAACAAGAAAAAGATAATTTTAATATTCCACAGTCCATTCAACAAGTAATACCTATTCAAAGAATATGGACTGATGGAATATTTTTAGTTGGTAAGAACAAATACTCACAAACATTTAAGTTTAGTGATATAAATTATGCAGTAGCATCAAAAGAAGATAAAGAGGCAATGTTTTTAGAATATGGGGAATTGCTTAATTCTTTTGATAGTGGAGCAACAACTAAAATAACTATAGCTTTAAGAAGAATAAATAAAAAAGATTTTGAAAAAGAAATACTATTACCATTTAAAGAAGATGGATTAGATATTTATAGACAAGAATATAATCAAATGCTACTTGATAAAGCAGTAAATAGTAATGGAATGGTAAGAGAGATATATTTAACTATTTCAGTGTTTAAAAAAAGTATAGAAGATGCTAGAAATTATTTTAGGAGAGTATCAACAGATATTGTATCTCATTTAGCAAAACTAGGAAGTAAATGTATAGAACTTGATGCTAGAGAAAAGTTAAGAATATTACATGATTTTTATAGAATTGGAGAAGAAGTAAATTATAATTTAGATTTAAAAGATTTTATAAAAAAAGGACATAACTTTAAAGATTATATATGTCCAGATGGTTTTTCATTTAAAAAAGATTATTTTGAAATGGGAAAAAAATATGGTAGGGTTTTATTTTTAAAAGAGTATGCAAGTTATATAAAAGATTCTATGATAGCAGAACTTACAGATATGAACTCTAATATGATGATGAGTATTGATATTATACCAATACCTACTGATGAGGCAGTTAAAGAAGTAGAAAATAGATTACTTGGAGTAGAAACTAATATAACTAATTGGCAAAGAAAACAAAATGCTAATAATAACTTCAGTGCAGTAATTCCATATGATTTAGAACAACAACGAAAAGAAAGTAAAGAATTTTTGGATGACTTAACAACAAGAGATCAAAGAATGATGTTTGCTAATTTAACTTTGGTTATAACAGCAGATACTAAAGAAAAGTTGGATGCAGATACAGAAACAATACTTATTACAGGAAGAAAACATTTATGTCAAATAGCACCTTTAACTTATCAACAAATGGATGGATTAAATACAGCACTTCCTATTGGAGTTAGGAATGTAAAAATATTAAGAACTCTTACAACCGAAAGTTTATCTGCTTTAATGCCTTTTAGAGTACAAGAGATTATGGATAAAGGAGGAATATATTATGGCGAAAATGCTATTAGTCATAATTTAATAATGGTAAATAAAGAAAATCTACAAAATCAATCTTCCTTTTTACTTGGAGTACCTGGAAGTGGTAAAAGTTTTAGTGCAAAAGAACTAATAGTGTTTTTAGCTTTATCAACAGATGATGATATTATGATTTGTGATCCAGAGGGAGAGTATTCAGCACTTGTCAAAGCACTTGGTGGGGAAGTAATAGAAGTATCAGCAAGTAGCAAAGACCATATAAATCCTATGGATATGGTAGAAGGATATGGAGATGGACTTAATCCTGTTATTGATAAATCAGAGTTTGTTCTTTCACTATTTGAACAGTTAGACAAAACAGGATTAGGTCCGAAAGAAAAATCTATAATAGATAGATGTACTCAATTAACATACGATGAATATCATAAAACCGGTACTGTTCCGACTCTTATGACTTTAAGAGAAAAACTATTAGAACAACCAGAAAAGGAAGCAGGATCACTTGCTTTAACTCTTGAAATGTTTACTAATGGGAGTTTAGATGTGTTTGCTCATGAAACTAATGTAAATATTAGTAGTAGAATAGTAAGTTATGATATTTATAAACTTGGTAAACAATTAAAAACAATGGGGCTTTTAGTTATAACAGATGCAATGATAAATAGGGTATCAGATAACTTTAAGAAAGGTAAAAGAACTCATATATTTATAGATGAGATTCATGTATTATTTGAAAATGAATATTCAGCAACATTCTTTAATAGTGCATGGAGGCAATTTAGAAAAAGAAATGCTTATCCAACAGCAATAACACAAAATGTTCAATATTTACTAGCATCAGTAGATGCTACTACAATGTTATCTAATAGTGAGTTTATAGTAATGTTAAACCAAGCATCAGCTGATAGAAAAGAGTTAGGGGAATTATTTAATATTTCTAAATTACAAATGTCTTATATAACTAATTCAGATATTGGCTGTGGACTTATTAGATATGGTAGTAGTCTTGTTCCTTTTGTTAATAAATTCCCAAAGAATACAAAGTTATATAAACTAATGACTACTAAACCGGGCGATTAGTATGAAAGAAATTAAAAAGAAAGAAAAAATAAAAGGAACAATAAAAACTCTTGATAAAGGTAAAATAGCAACAGATAAAGCAAAGTCTAACATAGTTAGTATTAAAGAACGAGGAGAGAATAGTTATGGTAATACTAATGAAAATAATGCAAATGAGTATGCAGTTAATAGATTAAGTGCTGGTGGAAAACTTGCAGTATATAATTCTAATAAAATTAAAACAAGAGGTAATGAGGCAGTAAGAGATACAAAAGATAATTTTATTAAGACAAAAAATAAGATTAAAACTATAAAATCTAAACTAACTGAAAAAAAGAATATTAAAGAAGTTAAGAAGAAGATTAAAACAAGTAAAAAGATTGTTAAAGATACTCCAAAAGTTGTTAAACAAACTGTTAAAACAACTGAAAGAGCAAAAATGTTAGCTGTTAAAACTGCAAAAACAACTTATAAAGGAATAAAAACAGCATTTAAAGCAACTGTATCAATGGTAAAAGGAATTGTTGCTGGAACAAAAGCACTAATCTCTTTACTACTTGCTGGTGGTTGGGTTGCAATAATTATAGTTGTAATTATTTGTTTAATTGGTCTTATTTGTACTTCTTGGTTAGGAATATTTTTTTCTAGTGAAAGCACAGGAACAGTTCCTATGAGTAGTGTAGTAAAAGAAATAAATAAAGAAATGGCTGATAGGATAGTTGAGATACAAAATAGTAATATCCACGATGATTATAAAATAGAATCAGATCGTGCAGAATGGAAAGATATTCTTGCTATTTATACTGCTAAAGTAACAAAAGGTAATAATTCAGCAGATGTTATTACTATGGATGATAAGAAAAAACAAGAATTAAAAAAAATCTTTTGGGATATGAATACTATTAGTTATGAAGTTAAAGATGAAAACAATAATACGAGCTATGAAATAAGTTTTGATAATCCACAAGATAAAATAACTAAAAAAGTATTATATATTAAAATAACTCACAAGACAGTAGATGAAATGATGAATATGTATTTTTTTAATCCAATGCAAAAAGAACAAATTAAAAATGCTTTAAGTGATGAATATGCAAGTATGTGGTCATCTGTAATATATGGGACACCAGTTGGTAGTCCTGATATGGTACAAATAGCATTATCACAAGTAGGTAATGTTGGAGGAGAACCATATTGGAGATGGTATGGTTTTAAAGAAAGAGTAGAATGGTGTGCTGTTTTTGTCAGTTGGGTTGCAAATCAAAGTGGATATCTACAAGCAGGTGTTATTCCTAAATTTTCTGGTTGTCAAACAGGAATTGACTGGTTTAAAGCAATGGGAGAATGGCAAGAAAAAGGATATACCCCTAAAGAAGGGGATATAATATTTTTTGATTGGGAAGTAGATGGAAAAGTAAATCATGTAGGAATAGTTGAAAAAGTAGAAAATGGTAAAGTTTATACAATAGAAGGTAATTCTACTGATGATACTTGTAGACAAAAAGTGTACTCATTAAATAGTAAAGTTATATTTGGTTATGGAACACCGGCATACTAAAAGGAGAGCTTGTTTGCTCTCTTTAATTTTTTTATTTTCAATACGAAATTTTATAATTTTAGATTGCTCGTATGATATAATAAATGTATAGTAGTAAATTTTATTTTTAGTAAAATTTGCTTGGAAAAATTAATATTAGTACATTATACATAATATGAATTAAGTATTTTTGATGATATAAATTTGAAGATATAAAAAAACAGGCAAAATATTATTTGACAATAAATATATTCTAATGGATTATAGGAGGTTATAAAATGAGTAATGATGATAAAAGAGGAAAATTATTATCTGAACTTCGTAAAGGAAAAAATTTAACTCAAAGAGATTTAGGA
>ERZ773181.1031-NODE-1031-length-25391-cov-7.552731_pt1 | contig 25391 bp, 17 predicted proteins | sample MGYA00581001_ERZ773181 | MGnify/ENA primary metagenome ERZ773181 (study PRJEB29015, sample SAMEA2737780) | human gut metagenome | biome: human gut; feature: human-associated habitat; material: faeces | place: China | collected 2012 ...
AGGAGTTTGCTTATCACGAAGATATAAGTAAAAAATTAAGGAGTGAAATATACTTTGCACACCCATACACTTCTTACGAAAGAGGTCTTAATGAATACACAAATAGATTGTTGAGACAGTACTTTCCGAAGGGAATGGATTTGCGAAAAGCGACAGAAAGGGAACTAAAATTTGCGTTGAACGAGATCAACTCTCGACCGCGAAAGAGTTTAAATTGGAAGAGTCCAAGCGATTATCTTCACGAACTAAAGTGCGCCGCCCCCTAGGGGGCAATTAGTAAATGAATCAATAACTTTAATCTTTACAAACAATCAACAATATCTAAAAACATCTACCGTCAGTTATGCACTGGCGTTTTGAAAATAAAAAAAAAAAACCTCTTACTTAAAAAGGAATGTACAATGAAAATAACGAAAAAAAATCTACTTAACCCAAAGTGCAATTTATATTCATCCCTTGCAAGGTGCGCTGCTTTATTTAGCGCAATAACTTTCGGCTACGCTTCATACGGGCAGGAAGTCAGCCAAATATATTTTAAAACCCCGACCAGCACGCAAACATCGCATCTAAACAGGGTGACAAACTGGTGCACAGACGCCGATAAAACCACTCCTTTTGAAGGGTCGTTTACAGACATGGGCGTCCAGTACGACGCCAACGTGACAACTCATGGAACCGAAGAGACCATGGTGACGGGGACTCTCGAAAGCATATTAAATTGGCGCAATCTAAACCAGTCCCTCTTGGATTTTGATGGTTGGAGGGATAATTTTCTGACTATGGGAGGATCTGTATCTTTGAATATAACGGGAGATTGGAACCTACATATAAAAGCGGTATCCAACGCGACAAACTATCAAAAGACTGCACAAATATTTTTATGGGAAAATTCAAAAATTATTGTAGGCGGAGATTGGAATATCTCGACCGATAAAAACGGCACAGGCGCATGGTTCGGCGTAAGAATTCAGGACGGGTACGACGACAGATTCGGTGACGTCCACATAAAAGGTAATGTTGTATTTGCAAATTCGGGGAATATTACCGGGGCGATACTTTCAAATGCGAATGTAAATTTTACAGTTGACGGCGTTATAGATCTAAACGGAACCGGCTCATGGGGCGTTTTTGATAGAGAGTATGCTGCGACCCCAAGTGTAATGCGCACGATAGGTGGATTGGGCGATGCCGACGGCAACGGCATAAGCAAGGGAAATTTGTATATTACAAGCCGTTCGCCGGCAGAAGCTACGATTTTATTTACAAATTCAAAATCTTACGAATTTGAAGGCACTTACCGCAGCGACCCCAATTACGAGGCCAAGTTGAATTTCACAATGATGGCAAACGACGCCAAGAACGGAAGGCAAATATTGCGCTTCACCAAAGGCGGGACCGGTTGGCCAAACGGCTATACAGTCACCGACAACAATATAAACAATGTTGAAATAAGCGCAGGCAGAATGGATATAGGAATGTATGAAGGCATGAAGGGCAACGACCTATATTTGGCTTCCTATACAGGCAATTCGGCGGACGCGGTTTTCAGCGCGACAGGCACAAGTCTCGGAAGCGAAGTTGGGAAGGTTGTATTTGATACGATGTCGTTTTACAAAGGAACTATAGTTTTCGATATTCTCGAAGAGGAGTATGACTTTATAAAAATCAACAATGGAGTCACTTGCACGCCAGGATCTTCGGAATTGGTATTTGACATAAATATTACAAAGTCCGACTTGGAAATATATCTCGATTCCTTAGGAGTCGAAATCCTTGAGCGAGACTTGATGGAATTTAAAACTTCTGATTCCAATATAGTAGCCGACGACATAATCGTAAAGACCCAGGACGGAATCGACGGGAAAATCAGCTTCATAGAGAATCTGGAATCCGGGCTGACGACAGTCCAGATAGGGCTTACGGTTGTTCCCGAGCCCGCCACTTGGGCCGCGATATTCGGCGCGCTTGCGCTTTTAGTTGCGGTTGCAAAAAGGCGCAGAAGGTAGAGCGTGCGCGCCATTGGCGCGGCATGCTCTTAGGAAACGAAAACCGCCTCAGTTTCAGCAAAGAAATTTGAACGTATCGGGACGGCGTGCGTTAAAAAAAATTCTTTTTAAGTTAGAGTTCAAAAGATTCGCCTTGTGCGAGTCTTTTTTTTCTTCCGCATTATGAGGATGGGAGTGATGCTGTTAGGTTATTTTTAAACTGTCTAACAAATAAAAATTCCAATATACTTGACCAATGGGGCGTTAATCCCTAACTTTTAAAACGTATGAATATGCGCAATATACTTATGATAGGGGCGGCCGCGCTTGCAGCGACACCGTCGTTTGCCGAGGAATTGGAGATAGCTGTCAACCCTCAGCAGAAATTCCAGACGATAGACCACTTTGCCGCAGCCGACGCTTGGAGCGGAAATTTTGTCGGAAAACATTTCCCGGAGGAGCAGAAAAACCAGATAGCAAAATGGCTGTTCTCTCAAAAGCTCGGGCCTGACGGAAATCCCGAAGGCATAGGGCTTTCTATGTGGAGATTCAATATAGGCGGCGGAAGCTTTGAGCAGGACGGGGCAGATATTGAGCCTTACCAGCGCAGGGCGGAATCCTTCCTTACAAAGGACGGTTCTGCGTATGATTGGACAAAATGCGCCGGACAAATGTACTTTATGAAGAAGGCTAAGGAATATGGCTGCGATAAATTCCTCATATTTTCCAACACTCCTCCCGTTCAGTGGACTAAGAACGGCAAGGGCTGGGGCGCCAAGGAAAATTACGGAGCCAACTTAAAGCCAGACTGCTACGGCAAATTTGCCGACTATATGGCGACAGTCGCCAAGCATTTTACGGAACTCGGCTACAATGTGCAATATATAAGCCCCATAAACGAGCCGCAAGTCCCGTGGGATTCCCCCCGCCAAGAGGGCAGCAGATGGCGCAATTCCGAGATGGCAAAGCTTGCGCGCGAGCTCGACAGTTCAATCGAAAAGTCGGGGCTCAAAGGTACTAAGATTTTGCTCGGCGAATCGGCGAGCCTCACGGCGCCCGTGGACGGTGCGACGAGCTGGTATTGGAAATTCGACAAGTGCCCGAAAGAAGAGCAGCCGTTTGGCCAGCTTAAACAATTTTTCGACAAGGCCTCGCCGAATTATATAGGCGACTTGAAACATCTCGAAAGATATTGGGCGGCGCATACATACCACTCCGGAAAAAAGATTGCCGACATGCCGAAAATCAGAAAGGCGCTCGCGGCGGAGGTCGGCAAATACGGTTTGGAATTTTTGCAGACCGAATGGTGCCTGCTGCCGAACTACAATCAGAAGAATAGCGACGGATTTTCAGCCGACCGGTTTAGCGACAACAACGGGGATATCCAAGCAGCACTGTGCATGGGGCGCCTGATAACGGCAGACCTTTCGATAGCGCAGTCGAGGGGCTGGGGATACTGGAAGGGAATGGAAGTAAAAGGCGACTTCGCCCTCACTGGCGTCTATCCCAAAGACGGAAAACTCGAAAACGGCGGCGTCGTGCGCGACAACAAGATTCTGTGGGCGCTTGGAAATTGGAGCTTCTTTGTGCGCCCGGGCTTCAAGCGCGTTGAAATATCCGGAGCCGACGATCTTGCGAAAGTTTCTTCAAGCGCGTTTGTGTCGCCCGACGGCAAGAGGGTTGTGGCGGTGTTTGTAAACTCTTCGTACGAATCGTATCCGGCGAAGTTTAAGGGAGAGCTTGCTGACAAAGAGTTCACGGTTTACAAAACAGATTCAAATTCGAGCCTCGCAAAAATCGCGGAATCCCTCTCCGGCGGGTTTACGTTTACCCCGCGCTCAATAACGACTCTCGTCTGGGATCTAAAATAGATTTCCGAAAATCTACGCAAATTTTTCGGGCGGGGCGCGGTTTCGGGTTCCGCCCTTTTTAGTTGCTGATATGGCAAAGTATTTGCTTGCCGTGGATATTGCGATTGTCTATCTTCATCGGGATTTTTATATATAAATAAAGCCGGCGGCCGGCGACGCCGTAAAAACAACTCCGCATTACCATGCCAAAACGCACAGATTTAAAGACGATTTTGATTATCGGTTCAGGCCCGATTGTAATAGGGCAGGCTTGCGAATTCGACTATTCGGGAACGCAGGCGTGCAAGGCCCTCAAAGAAGAGGGATACAAGGTCGTGTTGGTAAACTCCAACCCGGCAACAATTATGACCGACCCCGATTCTGCGGACGTCACCTATATCGAACCCCTGACGCCCGAAGTTCTCGAAAAAATCATAGCGAGGGAGCGCCCCGACGCCCTGCTTCCCACGCTCGGCGGCCAGACTGGGCTGAACCTGTCGTTGAAGCTTTCAAAGCTCGGCATTCTGAAAAAATACGGCGTAGAGCTAATCGGCGCAAAAGAGGAGGCTATTGAGAAGGGCGAGGACAGGGAAAAATTTAGGGAGGCAATGCTCAAAATAGGCCTCGATATTCCCCAAAGCATAGTCGTCCACGACATAAAAGAGGCGATTGATTGGATTGAAAAATGGGGGAAGTTCCCGGTTATCATACGCCCAAGCTACACGCTCGGCGGAACGGGCGGCGGCATAGCATACAACCGCGAAGAATACGAAAATATGATTTCCTTCGGGCTAAACGCCTCTCCTGTGACGGAGGTGTTGGTGGAGGAGTGCCTACTTGGCTGGAAGGAATTTGAGATGGAGGTAATGCGCGACCACAAAGACCAGTGCGTCGTCATCTGCTCGATAGAAAATTTTGACCCGATGGGTGTCCATACGGGAGACTCTATAACAATCGCGCCGGCGCTGACGCTTACCGACAAGGAGTACCAGCTAATGCGAGACGCAAGCTTCGCCGTCATAAGGGAAGTAGGCGTCGAGACGGGAGGGTCTAACATACAGTTTGCGGTTGACCCAAAGACGGGCAGAATGATTGTAATCGAGATGAATCCGCGAGTGTCGCGCAGTTCGGCGCTGGCGTCGAAGGCGACGGGCTTCCCGATAGCAAAGATTGCCGCAAAGCTCGCAGTCGGCTATTCTCTGGACGAGCTGCGCAACGACATAACGCGCGAAACGCCCGCGAGTTTTGAGCCGACAATCGACTATATCGTGACAAAAGTCCCCCGCTTCACTTTTGAAAAATTTGCCGGCAGCGACAACACCCTAACTTCGTCAATGAAGAGCGTGGGGGAGGCCATGGCAATCGGCAGGACATTTAAGGAGTCCTTCCAAAAAGCCCTTAGATCCCTTGAAATAGGCTGCCGCGGATTCGGCGGCGGCGGAAAGTTCGGCGGAAGGGAGTGCCCGAGCATAGAGAAAATCCGCAAGGGGCTTATAAGGCCTACGGCGGAGCGCGTATTTTACATACGCTACGCGATGCTCGCTGGAATGTCTGACGATGAAATACACGAGGCCACAAGCATAGACATATGGTTCTTGCGGCAGCTTCGCGGAATAATAGAAATCGAAACGGAACTGTCGCACAAGGGGCTGTTGAACCTCGATGAAGACTTGCTGCGCCGCGCAAAAGAGGCCGGTTTTACCGATCTTCAAATATCGGAGATTTGCGGAACAAAGATACGCAACATAAAGCAGCTGCGCCGCGAATTCGGCATAAATACCGTTTACAGGCTTGTCGATACATGCGCCGCCGAATTTAAGGCGGTCACTCCGTACTACTATTCCACGTATGGAGCCGAGTGCGAAATAATGCCTTCGGACAAGAAAAAAATAATGATAATAGGCGGCGGGCCGAACAGAATCGGGCAGGGCATAGAGTTCGACTACTGCTGCGTGCATGCGTCTTTCGCCCTGCGCGAGGCTGGGTACGAGACGCTCATGATAAACTCCAACCCCGAGACCGTTTCCACCGACTACGACACCTCAGACCGCCTGTATTTCGAGCCGCTAACGCTCGAAGACGTGCTTGAAGTATACAACCAGGAGAAGTGCTGGGGGGCAATAGTCCAGTTCGGCGGGCAGACCCCGCTAAACTTGGCATCGGAGTTGAAGGCAAACGGCGTAAACATAATCGGAACGTCTCCGGAGTCCATAGACGCCGCCGAAGACAGGCGCATATTTAAGAAAATCCTCGAAAAGCTGAATCTGAAACAGCCCGTAAACGCCACGGCGACGACCCCGGAAGAGGCCTACGAGCTTGCCGGGCAGATAGGCTTCCCGATACTTCTGCGCCCGAGCTTCGTGCTTGGAGGCAGGGGAATGTTTATAGTCTATGAAATGGAGGAAATGAAGCGGGTTATAAGGGAGGCGTTCGACGCCGCCCCGGGCAAGCCCGTATTGCTCGACAAATTCCTCGAAGACGCGATAGAGCTTGATGTTGACGCCATAAGCGACGGCGAAACGACAGTAATCGGCGGAATGCTCGAACACATTGAGTATGCGGGCGTCCATTCGGGCGATGCGGCGATGGTAATTCCACCGCATACGCTGCAAAAAAATATCCTCGACGAAGTCCGCAGCGCGACATACGCGCTCGCAAAGGAGCTGAAAGTCGTAGGGCTTATGAATGTCCAATACGCGATAAAGCGCGGAGAGCTATATCTAATAGAGGTCAATCCGCGCGCCTCGCGCACGATACCGTTTATATCGAAGGTCATAGGCGTTCCGCTCGCAAAGCTTGCCGCGCGCGTAATGGCGGGCGAAAAACTGAAAGATTTGGGATTTACAAAAGAGGTGACGCCGGACTATATCGCAGTCAAGGAAAGCGTATTCCCGTTTGTTCGCTTCTTGGGCTCGCAAATAATGCTAACTCCCGAGATGCACTCTACCGGCGAGGTAATGGGTCTCGACACGTCTTTGGGAATGGCTTTCGCAAAGAGCCAGATGGCGGCGCAGCCGGGCTTGCCGACTTCCGGAAACGTCTTTATATCCGTAAAGGACCACGATAAAGAGGCGGGTGCGGCAATAGCGAAATCCTTCCACGAAATAGGCTTCAAAATATTCTCGACGGCGGGGACAGCGGCATTTTTGGCGGCGCGCGGCATACCGGTCACAAAAACTTTCAAGCTCAGCGAAGGCGCGCGGCCAAATGTCGTCGATATGGTCAAGAACGGGCAAATGCAGATAATCATAAATACTCCTTCCGGAATGAATCCGCGCCTCGACGAAAATAAAATCCGCGAGGCCGCCCTGCTTGGCAGAGTCTGCATGATTACGACAATCATGGGCGCGTATGCGGCAATAGAAGGGATAAAGGCCCTCAAAGGACAGCCCTTAAAGGTTAAGAGTCTCCAAGAGTACGGCGAAATAATGCGTAAAAAACGCGAACTTTTGGGCGATATATAAATACTAAGGTTCGTTGCCGTCGGTGAATATTCGCATTGGCGGGCGGACAATTTATAGAAATGAACACGAGAAAATTTCAAAAGACCTTGGAGACGATATTGAGGGACGATTCGCGGTACGCTGCAGGTGCGTATATTTTTGTGCGAATGGCTCTCGATTTTACAGTTAAGCGGCTTTGCGCAATGAATCCCACGCGCAAGGAGCGGCATGTGTCGTCGAAAGAGCTTTTGGAGGGGATAAGGCTGTTCGCGCTTGAAACGTTCGGCCCGATGGCTATGCCGCTGTTTGAGGAGTGGGGGGTGCGCTCGTGCCTCGACTTCGGCCAGATAGTTTTCAATCTCGTGGACGCAAAGGCATTGACAAAGACAGACGACGACAAATTGGAGGACTTTGCCGACGGATACGATTTCCGCGAGGCGTTTGTCCTTCCGTATTTGCCCAAGAAAGGAAAACTGTAAGATGCGCGGTTTGGAAATAAAAAATCTCACCGTGGAAGTGGCGGGAAAAAAGGTAGTCGACGGGCTGAGCCTGTCGGTTCCCGCCGGGCAGGTGCACGCGATAATGGGGCCGAACGGAACCGGCAAAAGCAGCTTATCGAAGGCGATAGCGGGGCATCCGGAGTATCCGATAACCGGCGGCGAGGTTCTCCTTGACGGCGAAAACATCGTCGGGCTTCCGCCGGACGTGATAGCGCGCAAGGGCTTCTTTTTGGCGTTTCAATATCCCGTTGAGATACCGGGGGTGAGCATAGCGAACTTTATACGCGCATGCCTTTCGGCGCGCCTGCCGGAGGGGCAGACCCTGAATCCTGTCGAGTACTACAAAAATCTGCACGCCAAGATGGACGAGCTGAAAATGGACAGGAGCTTTACTACAAGAAGCGTCAACGACGGTTTCAGCGGCGGCGAAAAAAAGCGCTGCGACATTCTCCAAATGCTGATGCTCAACCCAAAATTTGCGATACTCGACGAAACCGACAGCGGGCTGGATATCGACGCCTTGAAAATAGTATCCGAGGGCGTAAATTCGGCGCGTTCGCCCGACCGCGGAATGCTGCTAATCACCCACTACCACAGGCTACTTGAATACATAAAGCCCGACGCCGTGCACGTCATGAGCGGCGGAAAAATCGTCCTCAGCGGCGGGCCGGAATTGGCCGTGGAATTGGAGCAAAAGGGATACGATTGGATTAAAGAAATTCAAAAATGAGCGACGAACGCACAGTCCGCGGAGAGCTCAATCTCGACAGGAGCTCCGGCGATTTCCACTATGCCGAGGATTACGCATACAATGCGGGGGTTGGCCTCAACGCCGATGTTGTAAGGTACATTTCAAAAGTTAAGGACGAGGACCCGTGGCTTTTGGATTTCCGCTTAAATGCGCTCGCGCAATTTGAAAAGATGAAGAATCCGACGCACTGGGCGTCGAAAAAGCTGGACGAGCTGGACTTTTCAAAAATCCGCTATTATCTCGCAAAGGGCGAAAAGAAGCGCAAGTCGTGGGACGAAGTTCCGGAAGACGTAAAAAACACTTTTGAAAGGCTCGGAGTCCCTGAGCAGGAGCGCGCATTCCTGGCGGGGGTGGAGGCGCAATTCGATTCGGAGTCGGCGTATTCAAACATGAAGGCGCACCTTGAAAAGGACGGCGTCATATTTGTCGATTCTACAGAGGGCCTTAAAAAATATCCTGAGATTTTTAGAAAATATTTCGGCAAGATAATACCGATGACCGACAATAAATACAGCGCCCTAAACAGCGCGGTATTTTCCGGCGGAAGTTTTATATATGTCCCAAAAGGGGTGAAGGTTAAGCAGCCATTGCAGGCGTATTTCAGGATAAACGCGGAGAGCTTTGGGCAGTTCGAGCGCACTCTGATAATCGCCGACGAAGGGGCTGAGCTAATGTACATGGAGGGCTGCACTGCGCCAAGATTTGAGACGGGAACGCTGCATTCGGCGGTTGTGGAGCTCGTTGCGCTAAAAGGCGCCAAAATACAGTATGTCACGGTTCAGAATTGGTCCGACAATGTATTCAACCTCGTCACGAAGCGCGGTGTCGCCGAGGAGGACGCCCAGATACGGTGGATTGACTGCAATATCGGAAGCGGAATAACGATGAAATATCCGGCCGTTCTTTTAAAGGGCAAGCGCGCGCGCGGAGAGGTTATATCGATAGCGCTTGCGAACTCCGGACAGCACCAGGATACAGGCGCGAAAATGATACATCTCGCCGACGACACCACTTCAAACATATTGTCAAAGTCGGTGAGCATTTCAGACGGGCGGGCCTCTTACAGGGGGCTTGTTCACGTGTCCGGCAAGGCAAAAAATTGCCGGAATAAGACCGAGTGCGACGCGCTTTTGATAAATTCAAACTCCCGCACGGACACTTACCCCGCAATAGTATGCTCGGGGGCGAGCAACAGCGTGCAGCACGAGGCGAGCGTCTCAAAGCTCGACGAAGAACAGATTTTCTACATGCGCCAGCGCGGGCTTTCGGAGACCGAGGCGGTCAGCCTATCGGTCAACGGATTTGTCAACGACTTGGTCAAAGAATTCCCGTTGGAGTACTCCGTGGAACTCAGAAGGCTAATCGAGCTTGAAATGGAGGGATCGGTCGGATGAGCGAAACTTTGCTTGAAAAAATTTCAAACGCGGCGAAAGAGCGCTTTCAAAATATCGCCTTCCCGACGCGCAAAGACGAATATTGGCGGTTTGCCGATTTGGATACGTGGTCGGTTGACACACTTTTCCCGTACTTTACGGGAAGGCCTCCGGAGGAGGGGTGCAATTCGGAATTTGAAGACTTGGAGCACGAAGAGTCTCAAGGGGGTTGCGTGCTTCTGTTCGACGGGCAGCTGCTCGACGGCGAGGCCCCAAAAGGGGTGGAAATATATTCGAGCGGCGCGGCGGCGGACGAATTTCCGGAAATTGTGGAAAAGTTCCACTCTAAAGCCTCGGGCAAGTTCGACACTCTCGTTTCAACCCGTCCGGATTTCGGAATTTTAATCCGCGTGCTCGACGGCGAGTCGGCAACTCTCGATTTGAAGATTATATCGAAACTGACAGTTTCGGCGGCAAGCGTCATTGTATGGCTCGGCAAGGGTTCGAGCCTGCGCTTGCGCAAGACAAATCTCGCCTTCGGAGGGAGTTTTGCCGCGCTAAAATGCGGCTATGTGCTTGAAGAAAATTCCAGCTTGGAGTTGGCTTCTTTAAAATATTCGAGCAAGTATTCAATAGCGTACGAGCGCGAGGATTTTAGCCTGGCGGAAGGCTCGTCTGTGGTGGATGCCGTCGCGCTCAGCGCTAAGGGACCAAGCAGGCAGGAGCGCAATTTTGAAATTTCTTCCAGCGGCTGCAGCGCGGACTCGCGCATTTTTGTGTCGGCGGATTCCGACGCAACGCAAGATATACGCACGTCGCAAATACATTCCAAGCCGATGTCGGACAGTAATATGGAAATTAGGGCTACGCTGGGCGGGCTTGCGAAACTCGCGTTTACGGGGCTGATAAGCGTCGATAAAAACGCGGTGAAAACGCGTTCTTACCAGTCTTGCAGGTCGCTGATGCTCTCCGATACGGCGAAGTGCCAGGCTTCCCCCGTACTTGAAATATCTTGCAACGATGTGGAGTGCTCGCATGGATGCGCCGTCTCAAAGCCGTCCGACGAGCAGATGTTTTACATGATGCAGCGCGGCATAGGGGAAGAGGCGGCGAAGGGGCTGATTGTTCGCAGTTTCGCCGAGACGAGCTTTGAAAAAATATCCGATAGAGACCTTGTTGACAAGTGGCTTGGAAGGCTCTTTTAAGTGTTATTTTTGCAAACTCTTTGCAGAGACGCTGCTTCTGCGGCAGGCAGAGTGGTGAAAATTTCCCGGCTCCTTTGGTGTAGCATGGGCTTTGGCAATGTGTGAAGCAAATAGCTTTTTGGGGCGAGCGGAAATTTTGGAGTTGCGGCTCCCGTATTTCACGCCGCAAGGCTTGTTGTGGAGCGCAGGACTTGTCGGAAATTTTATGTGGAAAATTTAGAGCCCAGCTTGCAAATTGCGGCGGATATAGAGATTGTTTTCTCTTGTTTTCTCTTTAAAATAAACTAAAAATATTTTTATATAACGGCGCGAAACAATACAATATCCCGATGAAAAACTTCCGAATATTTATTACGTCAATTCTCGCGCATCTCATTTTGTGCGGAGGTTTTTGTTTGTCCGCAGGGGCTTATAATTTTGCTTCCGAATCGGCGTACAACGGTTTTTCAGGAATATTTGCGCTTGGTTTTGATCCGCCAAAATCGGGAGGCTCGCGCTGGCAAAAGGGAGGGGTTGAAAAAAGTGCGGCGTCGGAAGCTTCTGAAACGCGCAATAAAGCCGGGGAACAAACTAAAACTCTTAAAGACGTTTTTAAAATGCCAAAATCGGGAGGTTCGCGTTGGCAGGCAGGGCAAAGTAGCGGCGTTCAAAAACTGCCGGCCGAAAGAATATCGCTATTTTCCCCGCCGAAATCAAGCGGCGGTTCGCGCTGGCAAAGGGGCGGCGAAACCGAGAGCGCGAAAGGCGGCGAAGCAAAGAGTTCGGAAATCGGCAAAACAAAAAATGCAAAGGGCGGAGAATTTAAAATCTGTGTATTCCCTCTGGAAGGCGCGATATCGTCGCCGCAGGTTAAGTTCGTAAAAAGGGCAGTGGAAGCGGCGGAATCGACAAAGGCGGACGCCTTGATTGTCGATATGAACACCCCCGGCGGCGACCTCGATTCGACCATAAAAATAATGGAAGAGCTTTCGTCGTTCGGCGGAATGACAGTCTGCTATGTTAATCCAGACGCGATTAGCGCGGGGTCGTTCATAGCGGTTGCTTGCGACAAAATTTTCTTTTCGCCAAAAGGTGTAATGGGTGCGGCGGAGGCCGTAAATGCGGGCGGGGGCGACATAGACGATTCTATGAAGCGCAAAGTGACGTCCTTCATAGGCGCGAAAGTGCGCGCGATAGAGCCCTCCGGAAACCCGCGCCGCGCGGCGGTGCAGCGGGCTATGAACGATCCGGATTTTGAGCTTAAAATAGACGGAAAAGTCTTGAAGCAGAAGGGCGAATTGCTGACGCTGACGGCTTCCGAGGCCGCCGCCGTTTACGGAGATTCGCCGCTGCTTTCCGACGGAACCGAAGATAGCGTCGAGGGGGTGGCGGAAAAAATTTCAGGCGGAAAGCCTTTTGAAATAATGCGGATAGAGCATACTTGGGCGGACGGGGCGGCTATATTTATGTCGTCGGTGGCTCCTATACTTTTCGGTCTCGCGATATTTCTTGTCGTAATGGATTTAAAAGGCGGCGGAATAGGCGTTTTAAGTGCCGTGGGGTTCGGCATTGCAGTGTGCGTATTTTTGGGCATAAATATGTCGGGCCTTGCGGGCTACGAGGGGATTTTAATTCTAATCGCCGGGGCGGCGCTGATAGCGCTTGAAATATTGTTTTTCCCGGGAACATTGCTCCCTACGGTGCTTGGCGTATGCGCCGTCGTGATAGCGGCGGTCTGGACTTTCGGCGGAATCGACGCTTCCGAGGGCAGCAAAATCTGGGGAGAGTGGGAGGAATCGGTATTTCCAAGCGTGTGTGTCGGGATTACGCGCCTCGGGATAAGCGTGCTTGTGGCGGGAGTTTGCGCGGTTGTCTTGGGAAGGTATTTTGAGCGCGCCCCAATTTTCGGGAGGCTCGTGCTAAAACCGTGTCTCGACGGGAATGCGGATTCCAGAGGGGCTGCGCAGGTATCCGCGGAAGGCGGGAAGCAGCTTAAGCAAGGCATGGTAGGCGTATGCATTACCGACTTGACCCCTTCCGGAAAGGCGAATTTTGACGGAACGATAGCCGATGTACGCTCCAACTTTGGCTCTATTAGCCAAGGGGAAAAAATAGAAATTATCGAAAAAAAAGATTTTAATTTTATAGTAAAAAAATACTCTAAGGACAAATGACGATAATCGCCGTTCTCATAGCCATAGGCTCATTGCTGATATTTGCCGAGACCCTCCTGATGATGGGGGTTTTGTTCGCGATTGCCGTTTGCATGTTCGCGGTTGCGGCCGCGGTGGCGTTTTCCAAATTTGGGGCGCTGTCTGCAATGGAAGTGGGCGGGGCTTTCATCGCGGTGTGCGTATTTGCGATGCTCGTGTGGTCGAAAGTTATCCCAAAGACAAAGTTTGCAAAAGAAATTTACCTAAAAAATCCGACCGATTCCAAAGCGCCTTCCCAAAATGCTTCGTGGTGTGTCGGGCGGGAGGCGACTGCGAAAACGCCCCTATGCCCGTCCGGAATTGTGGAAATCGACGGGCATTGCTTCGACGCCTATTGCGAAGACGGCCATTGCCCAGCAGGAGAAAAAGTCTCCGTAGCGGCGGCGACTTCTTTTGAGCTTAAAGTGCGTAAAATCCCAAACAAATAATGAATATGTCAGTAGCAACAATAGTGATGATAGTTGTAATAGTGGCGGCGATAATCGCGTTTTTCGTGGTGTTGTCGTTCATAAATACATGGCTGAAAGCGCTGCTTGCGGGGGCGCCTGTGAGCATGCTTACGCTAATAGCAATGCGCCTGCGCGGAGTCCCCTACGGAATGATAGTGGATTCCCGCATAATGGCGGTCAAGGCGGGGCTCGACCTCACTATAAACCAGCTTGAAGAGCACTATCTTGCGGAGGGGTCTTTGATACCGACGATACAGGCGCTCATCGCTGCGGAAAAGGCCGGAATGGATTTGACTTGGAAACAGGCTTGCGCGATAGACCTCGCGACAAAAGGCACGGGCAAGACCGTTGTGGAGGCTGTCAGAACATCTATAAATCCGAAGGTAATAGACTGCCCTAATCCAAATTCGGGGCGCAAGTCGATAGACGGTGTTGCCAAGGACGGCATTCAGGTTAAAGTCCGCGCGAGGGTTACGGTGCGCACGAATCTCGAAAGATTTGTGGGCGGTGCGCAGGAGGAGACGATTATAGCGCGCGTAGGCGAAGGCATCGTGACTACGATAGGCTCGGCCGACACGTACAAATTCGTTCTCGAACACCCCGACAGAATTTCAAAGGTAGTTCTCGAGCGCGGTCTCGATTCCGGAACCGCATACGAGATTCTCTCGATAGACATTGCCGACGTCGATGTTGGCGAAAACATTGGGGCGAAGCTGCAAGAAGCCCAGGCAATCGCGAATAAGAATATGGCGCAGGCGCAGGCTGAAATCCGGCGCGCGGCGGCGGTCGCGGCGGAGCAGGAAATGCGCGCAAAGGTTGTCGATATGCGGGCGAAAGTCGTGGAGGCGGAAGCGCAAGTTCCGCTTGCGCTCGCGGAGTCTTTGAGGAGCGGCAACATGGGGTTTATGGACTATTATAGAATGAAGAACATTCAGGCCGACACCGCCATGCGCGAAAACATATCTTCGGCGGACAAACCTAAAAAATAGGCGGAACGGACGGCATGGGTGAGGCGCGTTTTGGAATTGATACCACGCGCGCAGCCCCGTTCCCCTCTTGGGGGTTGCGATGCAAAGTGCGCGTGCGCGCAGGCCCAGTCCGCCATGAGGCTTGCGCTCAAAGGCGCCGCGCGCAATGCGGCTAACATATTTTTAAACTGCAAAAAATGGATATATTTTCCGACATTCTTCCGATTCTGATAATCGTTCTGGTGGCGTTCGTAAATTTTGTGAAGGCCTCTAAAACGGATAGTTCGGCGCCGCGCGGGAACGAACTTTCCCCAGACGAAGACTCAGACCCGGATTTCGATGCCGCCGCGGAAATGGTTAGGGAAATGAAAGAGCGCGCGGCAAGAAGCTCCGCGAGCGGGCATTCGCGCGGGGACTCAGACGGGCTGCCTCGAACTGTCGGCGGCATAGAGCTTGCGTACGACGACGAAAGCGGCGACGAAAAAATTGACGCGGCGGATTTTCCGGGCGAAACTTTTCAAGAGGCGCCCGAGCCCCATGAAAGAGCTGCCGCCGCGCAGCCTTCAAATGGTGGCGGAAGCATAGACTACGGGGCGAGATTGCGCGATGTGACGGAATCCGACGCATATAAAATGGGCTCTCCGGCGTCTATGGTACAGCGCGAATCGGAGAATTTTGTGCCCCGCAGTTGGGACAGTTTTGCGGAGGGAGATTTAGAACATTCTTCGGAAAACGGCGGCGGAGTTTTCGGAGTTGCGCTCGACAGCGCCGACGATCTCCGAAAGGCGTTTGTAATGTCCGAAATAGTATCAAAGCCGCTCTCTCTGAGGGACGATAGTGAAAGGTTTGCCGTATGGTAATATCGAAAGACGAGCTAAAAAGCATAGTATCGGCGCGGTGCGGTTTGCCGCAGGAGTTTTTGGGAATGCACAAGTGCAAGGGCGGCATAGTGGTGCGCGCATACATAGTAAACGCCAAAAGCTGCCATCTTGTCGATTTGCGGAAATCCGCGCGGAAATCCGCCGAAATGGAAAAACTCGACCCATCAGGATTTTTCGAGCTTTTTATAAAGGGCGCGCGCAAGCCTTTTCCGTACCGCTTCCGCGTTGAGAGGTACGACGGCGAAATCCGCGAGTTTGCCGACGCGTACTCCTTCCCGCCGAGCCTCACTGACGAGGAATTGTACCTGTTCGGGCTTGGAGACGACAGAAAGGTTTACGAGCACCTCGGATCGCATTTGCGCGAAATAGACGGGGTAAAGGGTACGGCGTTTGCAGTGTGGGCGCCGACCGCGCGGAGAGTCAGCGTTGTAGGCGACTTCGACGAATGGGACGGAAGGTATTTTCCGATGCGCCCGCTCGAAACTTCCGGCGTTTGGGAAATTTTTATTCCGGGGGTTGGCGAAGGCGCAAAATATAAATACGAAATACTCGCCGCCAATAACGACACCCCGTTTTTAAAGTCGGACCCGTACGCCGTGCGGTTCGAGCCCCCGCCGCACAACAGCTCTGTCGTTTGCGACATTTCCGGATACGGGTGGTCGGACGAAAAATGGATAAAAAGCCGCATGAAAATCGATTGGGCTAAAAAGCCCGTCTCTGTTTACGAGGTTCATTTGGGCTCTTGGAAAAGAGTCCCGGAGGACGGTTTTAGGCCGCTTTCCTATGCCGAAATAGGGCGCCAGCTTGCGGAATACTGCGTGCAGATGAACTTTACGCATGTAGAATTTATGCCGCTTACCGAGTATCCGTTCGACGGGTCGTGGGGATACCAAGTGACGGGCTTTTACGCGCCCACGCACAGATATGGAAGCCCGCGCGAGTTTATGGAGATGGTCGATGTCCTCCACCAAAACGGGATAGGCGTGATAATGGACTGGGTGCCGGCGCACTTCCCGCGCGACGCATTTGCGCTTGCGGGCTTCGACGGATCGTGCCTGTACGAACACGAAGACCCGAGGCTCGGGGCGAATCCAGACTGGGGGACCCTCTGCTTCAACTACGGGCGCAAGGAGGTCGCAAACTTCCTGCTTGGAAGCGCGCTCGCATGGCTCGACCGCTTCCATATAGACGGATTGCGGTTCGACGCGGTCGCCTCCATGCTCTATCTCAATTTCTCGCGCGACAACTGGATACCGAACAAGTACGGCGGAAGCGAGAATCTCGACGCGATAGATTTTCTGAAGCACGTAAACTCTGTAATTCACTCCGACTATCCAGGCACAATTACAATAGCGGAGGAAAGCACGACTTTTGCAGGGGTGACCAAGCCGGTTGGCGAAGGCGGCTTGGGGTTCGACTTCAAATGGAATCTCGGCTGGATGCACGATACACTCGACTACTTGAAGGAGGATCCGATAAACCGCAAGTACCACCACAATAAAATGACTTTCCCATCGATGTTTCAGTTTACGGAAAAGTTCATGCTCGTGTATTCGCACGACGAGGTCGTACACGGGAAAAGCCCGATGGTTGGCAAGATGGGGTCGGGGTACTGGGACGACAAAATAGCGACGCTTCGCGCGCTTTACGCGTACATGTGGATGTGGCCCGGCAAGAAAACTCTGTTTATGGGCGACGAGATTGCGCAGGGGCACGAATGGCGCTATGACGAATCGCTCGAATGGTCGCTTTTAAAGTACATACAGCACGAGGGAGTGCGCGAGTCTGTGCGCGATGTCGCGAAACTGTATCTGTCCGACGCCGAGCTTGCCGAGAACGACTTTAACAGCATAGGGTTTGAGTGGATAAATGCCGACGACGGCGACAACAGCGTATTTTCTTTCCTGCGCTTTACGAGCGACGGCAAGAGGTGCTACGCGACAGTAAGCAACTTTACGCCGGTCGAGCAGCGCGCGTACCGGCTGGGTTTACCTTGCGGCGGCGTATGGAAAGAGGTGCTAAATACCGACGCCAAAACTTATGGCGGCGGAGGCAGGGGAAATATGGGCAAAGTTGAGGCTGTCGCGGAGAAAGCGACAAATAGGCGGCCTTTCGGTTGCGATATGGTCGTTCCCCCGCTTTCGACTGTCGTCTTGCTTGGATACTTGTAAAGCCTGTCAAAATTTTTTTCGTGTGTTGAGAATATGCCGGCGGACAAATGCCGCATGGGTGTTGGAGTGCGTATGTATTTAATGTACGCTATCTTGCGACTGCATAAAGCGCACGCAAAACTTCCGCAGGCAACTAAAAATAATAAGACCGAACTCTCGTAAAAATATCCCTTGCAAGGCACGTTTTTTTTATAATTGTAATAAATTGTGCGCGAATAGTTTAGGTTTATAATAAGAAAAAAATTCGCGCGAATGGTTCAGGTTGATGTAAGAAAAAATTGTGCGCGAATGTTGGTGGTAGCTAGCGTAAGAAAAATTGCGCGCGAATAGAGCGGGGGCACACGTAAAAAAATAGGCTTAAACTTTCTAAAAGCAGTGGGCGATAATTAATGAAACTTTTATTCTGATTATCCGTTATACTAAGTATGAAGACAAAAATTTTATCAATACTTGTATTCGTTATGTATCTTGTTTCCTACGGAAATCATTTCCAGTCGGACGGCAACGGCGGATACTGGCTTCCGAACGGCAATGGCCGCGTTATGTCGGACGGAAGCGGCGGTTTTTGGCTTCCAAACGGCAAGGGGCACATAATGTCGGACGGAAGCGGCGGTTTTTGGCTTCCAAACGGCAAGGGGCACATAATGTCGGACGGAAGCGGCGGTTTTTGGCTTCCGAACGGCAAGGGTCGCATAATGTCGGACGGCAACGGAGGGTATTGGCTTCCTAATGGGAAAGGACGTATAATTCCTGACGGAAGCGGCGGTTTTTGGAAAAATAATTGATAATCTATCCATGGATTTTATGCGTCGGAAAAATGCGCCCGCATAAAATTTGCATTAAGTTAAAATATAAATACGCAAATTATTTATTGCCGCAAGACCGCCTGCTGAACCGATTGTGATGATTTTCATAATTGGCGTAAGGGGGGGCTAGCTTAAATGCTCAACTGCCTGTCTATGAATGAAAAAACTCCCGTTGTCTGCGGGAGTTTTTTATTGTGAGATGTTGCCTTTAAAGATTTATTACATGCCTCTTATTTTCCCGGACGCAAGCTCCGACAGGAAACTTCCGTATGCCGCCTTAACGCCCGAGCGGATGTCGTACTTCGGCTTCCAGCCAAAAGAGCGCAGCAGGGAAGTGTCGCACAGCTTGCGCGGAGTGCCGTCCGGCTTTGAGAGGTCGTGAACTATTTCGCCCTTGTACCCTACAGTTTCGGCTACAATTTTTGCGAGTTCCGCAATGCTCACTTCCTCGCCGCTTCCGAGATTCACAAGATCCGGGGGATTGTCGAGATTAAGGAGCATAAGGCATGCGTCTGCGAGGTCGTCAACATGCAGAAATTCGCGAAGCGGAGAGCCTGTTCCCCAGAGCTCGACTTTATCGAGATTTTTTTCTTTTGCTTCGTGGAAACGCCTTATTAACGCTGGCAGCACATGCGAATTTTTTTCGTGGTAGTTGTCGCCCTCGCCGTAGAGGTTTGTCGGCATTGCGCTATGGTAGCATACGCCGTATTGCTTCCTAAAAAATTCGCACAGTTTCAGCCCTGCGATTTTTGCGACGGCGTAAGCTTCGTTCGTCTTTTCAAGAGGTCCGGTTAGAAGGGCGCTCTCCGGAATCGGCTGTGGGGCCATTCGCGGGTAAATGCAAGTGCTTCCCAAATATAGAAGGCGCTCGACGCCGGCTTTATATGCGGCAGTAATCGTGTTTAGCGCGATTGACAAGTTTATTTCTATAAATTCGGCCGGGAAGGTCGCATTGGCGTATATGCCGCCCACTTTCGCCGCGGCGATTACCGCTACTTTCGGGCGCTCTTTCATAAAGAAGTCGAGCGTCTGGGCTTGGTTTGTGAGGTCGAGCTCCTTGTGGGAGCGCCCTATAACGCAGTCATAGCCGTTGCGGCGCAAGGCTCTTTCTATTGCGGAGCCGACCATTCCGCCGTTGCCGGCAACGTATATCTTGTCAGTTTTTTTCATTGCTCTATTTCAAGGCGGCCTCGCGCTCGGCGAGCTTGAAGTCGGCGTCTGTCATTATCTCGACGAGGCGCTTAAATGTAGTCTTGGGTTCCCAGCCGAGTTCCCTCTTTGCCTTTGATGGGTCTCCGAGGAGAAAATCCACTTCGGTCGGGCGGTAGTAGCGCGGGTTTACCTCTACGAGAATTTTTCCTGTTTTTTTGCATATGCCCTTTTCGTTCTTCTCTTTGCCGACCCATTCAATTTCCATTCCCAGCCGCGCGAAAGCAAGCTCCGTAAATTCCCTTACGGTGTGGGTTTCGTTCGTGGCTAAGACGTATTCCCCGGGGGTCTGCGCCTGCAAGATTCTCCACATGCCCTCGGCGTATTCCGGAGCGTATCCCCAGTCGCGCTTGGAGTCCATATTGCCGAGTACGAGCCTATCTTGAAGCCCGAGCTTGATCCTTCCGGCGGCTCTTGTGATTTTGCGCGTGACAAAAGTTTCTCCGCGGCGTTCGGATTCGTGGTTAAAAAGAATGCCGTTGCTTGCGAATATGCCGTACGCTTCGCGGTAGTTTATGACAATCCAGTATGCGTATTGCTTGGCTACCGCATAGGGGCTGCGCGGATAGAACGGCGTTGTCTCCTTTTGGGGAATTTCCTGGACTTTCCCGAATAGCTCGGAGGTGGAGGCTTGGTAGAATCTTACCTGCCTTGTTAGCCCCATATCTTTTATTGCGTCGAGAAACCTCAGGGTTGCGACGGCGTCAACATCTGCGGTGTACTCGGGAACTTCAAAGCTCACTTTGACGTGGCTTTGGGCGCCGAGATTGTAGATTTCGTCGGGCTGGGTTTTTTCGAGTATTCTGTTTAGGTTCGAGGAGTCCGTCAAATCCCCGTAATGCAGGAAGAACCTGTCGTTAAGGGATTCGTCGTTGTAAAGGTGGTCGATTCTGTTGGTGTTGAAAGAGCTTGAGCGGCGTATTATGCCGTGGACATCGTAGCCTTTTTGCAGAAGTATTTCCGCAAGATACGAGCCGTCTTGCCCAGTTATTCCAGTTATTAGAGCCGTTTTATTTTTCATAATTATACGAATAAGGTAATTGGAATCTTATGTTTTTCAATTCAAAAAGAAACGGCAAGTCGCGAAACGTTATTTAGCTGATTTTTTAAGTCGGGAAAAGTTTATAAAATGCGGTGCGGATTATTTTTTTTATTATATTTTAAATAATATAATTTAATCGACATTTGAGCCATATAATGTAATAATTGCTGTATGAAAAGGTCGTTAATGTTGGTTTTGTTTTCTACGGCGTTTATTATTGCCTGCGGGGCTAATAAATCCGTGATTAAGAACAATGTTAGCGGCGGGGACGCCGAGGCTAAATTTATATCGGAAGAATGCTGCGTAAAAAGCGAAGAAGTGTATAAGAACTTTGCGGAGGCCGCAAACCGGATCGAAAAACTTTTTGAACAAAATAATGCGGACGCGCAGTATAAATTGGGAATACGCTATTACACGGGAGACGGGGTTGAGAAGAATCATTCCGAGGCTGTAAAGTGGTTTAGGAAGGCGGCGGAGCAGGGGCATGCGGAAGCGCAGTATAATTTGGGTGTATGTTATGCTAAAGGCGATGGAATTGAAAAAAGTTTATCGGAGTCGCTAAAATGGATTAAAAAAGCCGTAGTGCAGGGGGATGCGGACGCCCAGTATGCATTGGGAATATATTATTATTACGGCAATGGAGTTGAGAAAAATTTAACAGAGGCTGTAAAGTGGTTTAGGAAGGCGGCGGAGCGGGGACAGGAGAGTGCGCAGTTTAATTTAGGCTTATGCTATTACAAAGGCGAAGGAGTAGGGAAAAATTTAGCAGAGTCTGCAAAGTGGTATAAGAAGGCGGCGGAGCAGGGGCATGTGAAAGCGCAGTCCGTTTTAGGAGGATATTATTATAATGGCGAGGGGGTAGAGAAGAATTATTCCGAGGCCGTAAAATGGTACAAGAAGGCAGCGGAGCAAGGGTATGCGGAAGCGCAGTATAATTTAGGTGTATGTTATGAAGACGGCGAGGGAGTAGAGAAGAATCATTCTGAGGCGATAAAATGGTACAAGAAGGCGGCGGAGCAGGGGCATGCGGAAGCGCAGTATAATTTAGGCGTAAGCTATTACAAAGGCGACGGAATAGAAAAGAATTTGTCCGAGGCTGTGAAGTGGTTTAGGAAGGCAGCGGATCAGGGACATGCGAGTGCGCAGCATAATTTAGGTGTATGCTATTACAAAGGCGAAGGCGTAGGGAAAAATTTAGCAGAGTCTGCAAAGTGGGAGAAGAAGGCGGCGGAGCAGGGGCATGCGAAAGCGCAGTCCGTTTTAGGAGGGTATTATTATATTGGTAAAGGTACGGAGAAGGATATCGTCGAAGCTATAAAGTGGTTTAGAAAGGCGGCGGAGCAAGGAAATGCGGAAGCGCAGTATAATTTAGGTGTATGTTATAAAAACGGCGAGGGAGTAGAGAAGAATCTTGCAGAAGCGATAGAGTGGTACAAGAAGGCGGCGGAGCAGGGGCATGCGAAAGCGCAGTCCGTTTTAGGAGGATATTATTATAATGGCAAAGGAGTGGAGAAGGATATTGTCGAAGCTATAAAGTGGTTTAGAAAGGGTGCGGAGCAGGGGCATGCGGAAGCGCAATATAATTTAGGTGTATGTTATGAAAACGGCGGGGGAGTTGAGAAGAATCTTGCGGAAGCGATAGAATGGTACAAGAAGGCGGCGGAGCATGGACATGCGAGAGCGCAGTATAATTTAGGCGTAAGCTATTACAAAGGCGAGGGAGTAGAGAAGAATCATTCTGAGGCGATAAAATGGTACAAGAGGGCGGCGGAGCAGGGGCATGCGGAAGCGCAATATAATTTAGGTGTATGTTATGAAAATGGCGAGGAGGTAGAGAAGAATCTTGCAGAAGCGATAAAATGGTACAAGAAAGCGGCGGAGCAGGGGCATGCGAAAGCGCAGTCTGACTTAGGATTATTTTATTACGAAGGCGACGGAGTGGAGAAGAATATTGCCGAGGCTGTAAAGTGGTTTAAAAAGGCAGCGGAGCAGGGTAATACGAAGGCGCAGTATAATTTGGGCGTATGCTATTATAGTGGAGAGGGGGTTGAGAAGAATCTTGTTGAGGCTGCGAAGTGGATTAAGAAAGCGGCGGTACATGGGCATGCGAAAGCGCAGTCTGACTTAGGATTATTTTATTACGAAGGCGAAGGAGTGGAGAAGAATGTTGCCGAGACTGTAAAGTGGTTTAGGAAGGCGGCGGAGCAGGGAAATGCGGAAGCGCAGTATAATTTGGGTGTATGTTATGAAAACGGCGAGGGAGTGGATAAGAATCTTGCGGAGGCTGCAAAATGGTATAGGAAGGTTGCTGAACAAGGGGACGCGAATGCGCAACGCAATTTAGGCATGTATTATATTCAGGAAAAGCGCGACAATGTAAGGGGATATGCGTGGATTTTTCTGAGCGTCAAAAACGGATTGGAAGATACAACTTCCAAACTTGCCGAGCTGGAAAAACAGATGGACAAGGGGGAAATCGAGCGCGCAAAGAAGCTCGCCGAGGAATATTCCAAGGGTAATTTCGATAAATAGAATCCTAAAAGGCCCGATTATGGCCGCGTATGCCATATTTTTATGGCATATTTATTATTTATATGAAAATTAGACTATACAAAGAAGGAATTTTTTAAGAAGCAATAGTCATGAAAAAAATAATGCTCAGAATATTTTTTCTTTTAGTGGCGTGTTTGCCAGTCTCAATTTTTGCGGAGACTGGCGGCATCAAAATTGAAAATTTGCGCGGGGGCGTATTCGGCAAAGCGGTAAAAATAGAAGGCATTGCCCCCAACGCAATGGCTCTTTGCATAGAGGGCAAGATACTTTACGCAGGCAGCTCCCACTACCTCTACACGGTCGATATTTCCGAGCCGATGAATCCGAAAGTATTGGGGAAAATCGGCGGACTTGGAAATGTCAGGCAGATTGCCGTTCAGAACGGAATTGCGTATGTGGCGGCGCGCGAGAGCGGCTTGTGGATAGTTGACGCGCGCAATCCTAAATCGCCAAAAGTTCTGTCGCGCTACGATTGCATAGAGCTTGCGACTGGCATAGATGTTGCGGGCGATGTTGTCTTTTTGGGACAGCGAAACAACGGGGTCGAGTTCATCGACATTTCAGATCCGGCGAATCCGGAGCACATCCGGATTGTGAAAACTCCGGAGTCCCAGTCTGTGAAATACCGCGACGGTTATTTGTTTAGCGGCGAGTGGCATTCGGGGGAGGTGACGATTTTTGACGCGCGCGACATGGCTGATATAAAAGTGGTGTCTAAACCGCAAATGGACGGCTATGGCGACGGCATCGACTTGTGCGGGAATCTGCTATTCGCCTCTACTGGCCACCATTCAAAGACTCTTGGAAAAACGAAGGAGGAGCGCTTCGGGCTTGGGCACGGACTTGAAATATTCGATATTTCCGACATCTCAAACCCAAAAAAGCTTTCGTCTATAAAATTTCCGAAATTTTACAGGATAGGCAACGACTATTGGACGCCCCGCTGCTCGGGCAATGTAGTTTTTGCCGCGGACACCTACAATGGGCTTTATGCGATTGACATATCCGACGTTAAATCCCCCTCAATAGTAGGCCGGATTACCGTTCCGCCCGCCGACGGAAAAAGCCCGTCGGTTCCGATAAGCTCGATTGCTCTCGGAGACGGCGTGGTATATTTGTCGGCTCTAAAAGGAGGGGTTTTTGCGGTCGAGTCGAAATCTGCGAAGGCGCCTACTGAAAAGAAGGGTATTCTCCCGAAGAATGTCGCGTTTCGGGCGGAGTATCCGAGCGACAACAAAAAGTTTTTCTCTTGGAATCCCGATAGAAGCGTGCAAGTGCGCGCCGTCGCTATTGACGGCGACTACGCGTACGCCGCATGCGGCTCAGAGGGGATTGTGACGTTAAAGCTTTCGGATTCCGGGTTTAAAAAGGTAGCGCAGATGAAAATGCCATTTGCGGGCGACCTTAAAGTAAAAAACGGCAGGCTTTACGCCGCGGAAGGAATGGAAGGACTTGCGGTTTACGATATAAAATCCCCCGGAAACTTTTCTGAGATTGGAAGGCTTAAATCATTGAGCGCGGCCTCGTCGCTCGTCTTGTGGGTATGGGTTCCGAAAGGAAATTTCATTGCGGCAACCGACAGGCAAAGCGGCATATTTTTTATAGACGCGCGGGATTTAAAAAATATGAAAGTCGCGTTCAACAAGGGCGGATGCCCGGGGTGGAACAAGTATTTTTCGGGCGATGTCGTAGGCGGAAAATACGCGGGAATGTCGTACGCAAACAGCCGCTTTGAATGGTTTGACTTGTCTGGCGAAAAGCCGAAGCCTGCAAACGCGAGCTATAAGAATAACCCCGGTGTTTCAAACGGCTGCTGCGTTTTTAAGGATAGGGTTCTGTGGACAAATCGGGCCGGCGAGGCTGTGTTATTGGAGGCGAATTGCCCTGAAAATCCGGACGGCAGCCAATGGAAAGGCGTGAAGGTCGGCGGCGAAAAAGTTGCGGCGCTTCCCGCATGGGACGGGAAGAACACCGTCGCATTCACCCATAGGATTAACCGCGACATATGGCTTT
>ERZ773181.1047-NODE-1047-length-25049-cov-161.903817_pt1 | contig 25049 bp, 23 predicted proteins | sample MGYA00581001_ERZ773181 | MGnify/ENA primary metagenome ERZ773181 (study PRJEB29015, sample SAMEA2737780) | human gut metagenome | biome: human gut; feature: human-associated habitat; material: faeces | place: China | collected 2012 ...
AGGCAGGTCTCATAAGTCATTCCTTAATCAATGTCGCCTTAAGTTAGTGACATTGAGGAATCCCTCTACTTTTTTACTCAATCGACTAAATTACCAAATGGTTATACGCTTGCTAGGTTCGATATACATCTTGTCGGTAGGCTTGACATCGAAGGCCTCGTACCATTCAGCAAAGTTTCTAGGCTGAATGTTTGCACGGAGCTTATGAGGTGCGTGAACATCGATAGAAAGCAAGAGCTTCTCATATTCAGGACGCATCTTAGATCCCCAAATTCTACCAAATTGTTTGAAGAATGATTGATAATCTGGATGCTCTTCATGAGATTCGATTTCGAGTGCGCATCCGACACCACCGTTATCAGCAATGTTTTCAGATACGATCAACTTTCCATTGACCTTTCCACCTTCCATTTCAATTCCATCGAATTCTTCAATCATCTTTTGGGTCAATTCTTTGAACTTCTTGAAATCTTCTTCGGTCCACCAGTTGTTAAGGTTTCCTCTTTCATCGCATTGAGCGCCATTGTTGTCGAATGCGTGAGAGATTTCATGGCCTATTACAGTTCCTATTCCACCTAAGTTTTGAGCCCTGGTTTGATTCAATGAATAGAAAGGAGCTTGGAGAATTGCTGCAGGGAATGTTATATCATTGACATAAGGGTTGTAGCAGGCGTTGACCATATGTCCAGGCATAGGCCATTCATTTCTATCGACAGGTCTTTCGATGTCTTGAATGTTATAGGCGATTTTAGCTTTAGATATATCTTTAAGAATGTCGTATAAGGACTTAGAAGTGTCTACGATAAACTTGTCGTAGATCTTTCCAGGCTTATCGGGATAACCCATCTTGATGACGATCTTAGATAACTTCAAGATTGCTCTTTCTCTTGTGGCTGGGGAAAGAATGGTGTTAGTGGCTAAGCGTTTCTTATAAGTTGCGATTACTTCCTTAACGATTGAAACTGTATCTTTCTTAGCTTTTCTTCCAAAATAAGTACGTCCGTAGTAGATTCCTACGGGTTCGGAGAAGATCTTATCTGAAGCTAAACGATATGCTGCTTTTTCTTTCGAAGCAGCCTCTCTTTGTCCGGACAATGCACGGCCGTAGCTTCCACCGAGAATTCTCAATTCATCAGAAAGGTAGCTGGTGGCAGATAATAATGTCTTTACATAAGCCCAATGCTTGAACAATTCAAATGTATTTTCGTTGAATAATCCTTCAAATTCATTGAAGAAACGAGGATCGGCGACGATGACTGTTTGAGGATTGAATCCAAAGACATCAAATAAGAACTTTTTAAATGCAAATGCTCCGGTCTTCTTGGCGACGACAGTTGCGAGCATGGGATTGTACATTGCAGGATAGTCGGCCCATTCCTCTTGGCTCTTTACTCTAGCAGCAATTAATTTATCGTAAGCCAAAGTATCATCTAAGAACTTAGCTTGATTTTCTTCTGATAAATTTGTCTTTGCTAAAATTTGTTTGACCATAGTAGACCACATGCCGATGAGCTGAGGGCCTTGTGGGTTGTCATCGGCATAGTAGGTTGTGTCGGGCAAAATTGTAGAAGGACCAGTGATCAAGATGGAGTGCTTCTTAGTGTTCTTCATATCGGCTTCGACACCCATGTTGAAAGGAAGTAATATGTCATCCTTGAATAACTCAGCGGAATGCTCATTTAAATCGTTTATATCTTTCAAAGCTAATATTTTATCGAGATCTTTTTGAACTGGCTCTAATCCTTCTCTATCTCTTCTATCAAAGTCTAATGCGACTTTGTATAAATCGATAGCAGAACGAATGTAATGGTTAGGAATCTTCTTAGTTCCGTTAGCCATCTCTTTAAAATCATTCATCAAGGTCTTTTCGACACCGATGTCGAGGTCAGCAAATCCACCTACTGATGTGCGATCAGCAGGAATTTCAGCTTTGGAAATCCATTCGCCGTTAACAGCTTCATACAAGTCATCTTGAATTCTAACTTTCTCTTCTTCCATAATCTTTGCTCCTTTTCTTTCAGCTTTTCTCAGCGTATTAATAACATTTTAAAGCAATATTAAAAATGTTTGTTTGGTTTTAGCGTATTAACAATGAATAATGCAATTATAATTGTAAAGATAAAATAAAGATTTTATGGAACCTATAGAAAAAGAACCTGCCATTAATTATTTTCCTGGTCATATGAACAAAGCTCTGTATCAAATTAAGGATACAGTTCATAATGCAGATGCAGCTATTTTAATCTTGGATAGCAGAGCTCCTTTAGCATCTTTTCCATATGGATTAGAAAAAATAATCGGTGATAAGCCCAAAGTCATACTATTGAGTAAAAGAGATCTAGCAGATCCGATTAAAACTAAAGAATTTATTGAATATTTCAATAATAAAGGCTATTTAGCATTTGATGCCAATTTGAAGAACCCCAAGGAAGCTAGTAGGGTAAAAAATGAATTGGGTAGAATAAGAACTTCAAGAGATAATAAATTTATCAAACTCAATCTTCCACTTCCACCAGTTAAGTGTTTGGTTTTAGGAATTCCAAATGTCGGAAAGAGCACAACAATCAATGTTTTAGGTGGAAAGAATAGAGCAGCAACTGAGAATGTCCCTGGAAAGACTAGGAAGACAACTATGTTTAGGGCAACACCAAGGATTTGGCTCTATGATACTCCGGGAATTCTAGAGCCGAATGTTCACGATAGGGACAGTATGATAAAACTAGCCTTGTTAGGCTCAGTGAAAGACGATATTTTGCCTCATGATTATTTGGCTAAAAAATTATTGGAGATGCTCTCAAAGCTTTATCCTGATGCATTTGAAAAACGTTATGGAATACCTCAATCACCTAATCCCACACAAGCTTTGATAGATTTAGCTGACAAAAGAGGATTTATTCTATCTAAGGATAGACCTGATATAGATAGAGCACTTCATTGCTTGCTTCAGGAATTCAAGGACGGGAAGCTAGGAGGAATCACTTTAGATGAACAAGGATAGACATTCTTTAGAACAATTTGATGAAGATATAAGAATTAAAAACAATGTGGTTAATATAGCTGGATTTGACGAAGCTGGAAGAGGTCCACTTTGTGGACCTGTAGCATGTGGTGGATGTGTTCTACCCAGAGATTATTATTTTCCTTTTATAGATGATTCAAAAAAACTTACTCCCAAAGAAAGAGAAAAAGCGTTTGAAGAGATAAAAAGAGTAGCTTTGGCATATAGCGTTCAACTTATAAGTCCAGAAAAAATAGATGAGATTAATATTTTGGAAGCTTCTAGATTAGGAATGGAATTATGTCTAGAAGATATTAAAAAACAATTGAATGTCGATTATATAGTTACAGACTATATGAAACTTCATACTGATATTCCAGTTTTAGCTATTCCTAAAGGAGATGCTACTTCTCAATGTGTTGCAGCTGCTTCAATCTTGGCTAAAGTAACTAGAGATCATTATATGGAAGAATTGGATAAACAATATCCAGAATATCTTTTTAAGAAACATAAAGGTTATCCTACCAAAGCTCATATGGAAGTGCTGATGTCTAACGGTGTTATAAAAGGGCTCTATAGAGAAAGTTATAAACCAGTTCAATTAGCTTTGGAAAAGAAAGGCTATCATCAATAAATTTAGAATTCACTTATGAAAACGACAATCTCCTTCTCATTTCTTATGAGAGGAGATTTTTAATGCGTAATGAATTTTTGTTAGCTTTATCGATGAGAGAAAAAGGAGATTGGTCTGGAATATTGAAAGAGATGAAAGATAAAAAAGAGGTTAATCCTGAAGAAATATATAAATGCTATAGTAAGGTTAAAGGAGATTTAATACTGTTCAAGGATCAAGACTATCCCGATAAATGGAATCATATTGTTAATCCACCTCTTTGTGTATATACACATGGAAATAAGAAACTATTATCAAGTCCAAAGATTTTAGCAGTGATAGGGTCTAGGAAAGTAAGTCAATATGGAGATTATATCTGCAAAAAACTCATAAATGAATTGTTGGATATAATGCCTGATATCGTTATAGTATCAGGCTGTGCTATGGGAATAGATAGTATCGCGATGAGACAAGCGATGAATAAAGGTGGAAAGGTTATTGGTGTATCAGGTGCTGGAATTGAATCAGTTTATCCTTTGTCATCAAAAGATATCTATGACTATTGTAAAACGAATAATGGATTACTTTTGAGCGAATACCCTTGCTTAGAACCTCCAGAGAGTAAACATTTTCCGATGCGTAATAGATTGATTAGCGGGATATGTGATGCGATATTAGTCATAGAAGGTGATGAAAGAAGTGGAACTTCCATTTCTGTCGGTTATGGAATAGATCAAGGAAAAACGATAATGGCTGTCCCTAGAGATATAAGCACAGAAAAACAATTGACTAATAAGTTGATAAGAGATGGAGCAAATCCTGTCCTTTGTGGACAAGATATAGCAGATTTGTTGGTAAATGAAATTTAATAAAAATTTCTAATACCTTATAGGTATTAAGGATGATATATGAAAAATTACCTCTTGACTAAAGGGACTTAGATTTAAATAATAGGTAGGCTTTTTAGGGGGATAACTTATGAAACTAGTGATTGTTGAGTCTCCAACAAAATCAAAAACTATAGGTAAATTTTTAGGACCTGACTATAAAGTTATGGCTTGTGTCGGTCATATTTCAGACCTTGCCACCACCGGCCCTGGTGGTTTAGGAGTAGACGTAAAGAATGATTTCAAGCCAACTTATGTAGTTCAACCAGACAAGGTAGAAGTAGTCAAAGAATTGAAAAAAGCTATTAGCAAGTCAGATGAAGTCATATTGGCAACCGACCCTGACCGCGAAGGAGAAGCTATAGCTTGGCATTTAGCAAATGAATTCAAACTTCCTGTGGAATCCACACCTCGTTGGCAGTTCCATGAAATCACAAAAAACGCTATAAAATTAGCTAGCCAAAATCCTGGATTGATAAATATGAGCTTGGTCGAATCACAAGAGACAAGACGTATTATTGATAGAATCATGGGATTTCGTCTTTCTTATCTTCTTCATAAGAAGATTAAATCTCGTTCAGCTGGAAGAGTTCAATCTGTAACTCTTAGATTTATCGTCGATCGAGAGAACGAAATTAGAAACTTCAAACCGGAAGAGTACTGGGAGATTGCAGGTTCTTTTGGACCTAAGAACTTAGAAGCTAATTTGAGTTCTTATCAAGACAAGCCTGTCAAGATTACAAATCAAGAGCAAGCCGATGCTATAGAAGCTGCTTTACCTAAAGACTTCATCGTTAATTCTATTGTAGAATCTTCTAGAAGTAGAGAGCCTAAGCCTGCATTCACAACCTCAACTATGCAACAAGAGTCGTTTAACCAATTCCGTTATTCTACAAAGAAGACTCAATTGATTGCTCAGCATCTTTACGAAGGTAAGGAAATCGAAGGAAATGCTGTGGGTTTAATCACTTATATGCGTACTGATGCCAATCGTTTGGCACCTGAATTCATAGCAGCAGGCGAAGGATTCATCAAAGAAAAATATGGTGCTTCATTTGTCGGACATGCTCATGTAACTTCAAAGAAATCCGAAATGGTTCAAGATGCTCATGAAGCTATTCGTCCTACTGATGTAAATATGACACCTGAGAGAGTTAAACCATATTTATCTAAGGATGAATATAATGTTTATTCTTTGATTTATAACAGAGCAATAGCTTCTTTAATGGCTCCAAGAATTGAAAAGCTAGTCACTTTGAAATTGAATGGAAACGGATATATTTTCTCGACGGATTCAGTTACTACACAGTTTGAAGGTTATTCAAAGGTTTATGGACAATATGAGAGTAAGACTGCTAAAGCCATAGATTTCTCTAGTTTGAAGGAAGGAGATACTATAGCTTGTAATAAGATTTCTAAGACTCAACACTTTACCAAGGCTCCAGCTAGATACACCGAAGCTAAAATTGTTAAATTGATGGAAGAGAAAGGAATTGGAAGACCTTCAACTTATTCTTCTACGATTTCAACCTTGGAAGAAAGAGGATATGTTACAGTTGAAAAAGGTGTTCTTTCTCCTACTGAACAAGGAGAGTTGACAGTCAAGAAGCTTGAAGATTTCTTCCCTCAATTTATGGATGCTAAATATACAGCTGAAATGGAAGACAAACTTGATGCTATCAGTGAAGGAAATTCATCTAGACATGATTTGTTGACTTCATTCTACACTGACTTCTCCACTTGTATGGAAAAAGCTGAAAAAGATATGGAGAAGCTTCCTGATGTTAAGACAGGCGAGAAATGCCCTAACTGTGGAGCAGATTTAGTTATTAGAAAAGGAAGGTATGGCCAATTTGTCGCTTGCTCAAATTATCCTACATGTAAGTTTATTCAAAAGGAAAAACCTGAGATTGTCGAAGGAAAGATTTGCCCTAAATGTGGTTCTCCTTTGGTAAAACGTAAAGGTTATGGAGGAAAAGAATTCATTGGTTGTTCTTCATATCCCAAGTGCAAATATATAGAAGGCCAGGAAGAAAAAACTAAAAAACAAGTTGTTATTCCTGAAGATGCACCCGAATGTCCTAAGTGTCACAAAGGTAAATTGATCTCTAAGCATGGAAGATTTGGTGAGTTTATAGCTTGCTCTAATTATCCAAGTTGTAGATATATTCAAAAGACAAAGAAAGCTAAAAAAGAAGAGGAATAAAAATAGATATGGCGATGAACATCGATAAATCATATGTTCGTGTCATCGGAGGAGGTTTGGCCGGAAGTGAGGCCAGCCTCCTTTTGGCACGTTTAGGAATAAAAGTAAAGCTCATCGATATGAAGCCTTCTAAATTGAGCAAGGCTCATCACGATAAAGATCACCTCGCTGAACTTGTTTGTTCTAATTCTCTAAAATCAGAAGATTCTCTTTCTGCCCCTGGAATACTTAAAGGTGAGATGGAAAGATTAGGAAGTGTTGTCATTGAAGCTAGCAAAATAGCGAAGGTTCCCTCTGGTCAAGATTTAGCAGTAGACAGAGATGTTTTTAGCAAGTATATAACTGATACTATTAAGTCTAATAAGAATATAGAGATTGTCGATGAAGATGTTCAATCTATTCCAGATGATGGAATATTAACAATAGTATGTACTGGGCCTTTGACTTCGGATGGATTATCAAATTTCTTAGCTGAAAAGATTGGAAAATCTATGCTTTCTTTCTTTGATGCTGCAGCTCCTTTAATATTTAAATCTTCTATCGATACTTCAAGGATGTTTGAAGGATCTAGATACGGAAAAGGTGAAGGAAAGTATTTGAATATTCCTATGAACAAGGAGCAATATGAGAAATTCAATAATGAATTGATCAATGCTCAAAGAGCTATATTGCATGATTTTGACCATTTTGAAGGTTGTTTGCCTTTGGAAGTGATGGCTAAAAGAGGACCTATGACTCTTAGATATGGTCCTTTAAAAACAGTTGGACTCAATTGTCCACCTGATACATATGCTGTAGTTCAGTTGAGACAAGATGATGTGGCAGGAAGCCTTTATAGTCCTGTTGGATTTCAAACAAATTTAACTTTCCCAGAGCAAAAGAGAGTCTTTGGCCTTATTCCTGGATTAGAAAATGCTAAATATGCTAGATTTGGTCTTATGCATAGAAATACATATGTTAATGCTCCTTCTTGTTTGGATAGAACACTTCGTTTGAAGAATGATCCTAATATTTATATAGCTGGTCAATTGAGTGGAGTAGAAGGGTACTGTGAAAGTGCAGCTATGGGTTTATTAGCTGCTTGTTATGTTTATCAAAGATTATCAAATGATAAAGTGGAATATATTCCTGTAAATACTTTGATGGGAAGCTTAGCTAATTATTTGGTTATTTCTTCACCAAATCATTTTGCACCGATGAATGCTACCTTTGGGATTATTGCAACGACACATAGCCGTAAAGATCATCAACTATTGAGAGATGAATCGTTAGGAAAATTAGATGAATGGGTAAAGAAAAATCTTCATATATAATAGAAGATGGTAATTCAAAAGAACTTTCTGAATTTCAAGATTATCTTTTGAATGTAAGAAGGTATTCATCCAATACAGTCAGCTCTTATTCTTTCGATATTTGTGATTTCACAAAATTTATTAGAGGCTTAGGCAAGATATTCAAAGATATTAAAGTCGACGATGTTAAATCTTGGATTTTAGATTTAACTGAAAGACAGATAGGAAAGAGATCTATAAAAAGAAAGATGTCTTCTTTGAAATCTTTCTATGCTTGGATGTATCTTCAAAAGAAAGTAGATTCAGATCCATTTGAGTATGTTCATTCCCCTAAAGCAACTCATGCTTTACCTGATTTCTTTTCTGAAAAAGAAATAGATGCTTTATTAACTGCGAATGAAAAAAGAACTGATAAATTGAAAGATCGTGATCAAGCCTTGTTAATGTTAATGTTTGCTTCTGGTCTTAGGGCTAGTGAAGTTGTCAATCTGACATTCAATCAAGTTGACTTCGACAACAGGATAATGAAGGTGTCAGGAAAAGAAAACAAGGATAGACTAGTTCCTTTCACTAATTTAGCTAAGGAATCAATGCTTAATTATATAAATGGTCTTAGAAAGGACTTGTTAAAAGAAGACACTAAATATATATTTTTGAACTCCCAAGGAAATAAGATGACTGTTAGAGGGCTGGAATATATATTGGATGAAATCGAAGCTAAAACAGGATTGTATGGAAAAATTCATCCCCATATGCTTCGACATTCTTTTGCTACTAAGATGTTAAATAGAGGTGCGGATTTAAGAACTATACAAGAATTATTGGGTCATTCTTCTATTGAAACTACATCCATTTATACTCATGTCGCTTATGAAAATATGAAGGAAACATACGAGAAAACTTTTCCACGTGCTAAAAAAGAAGATAGCAATCCTGACTATGATGAAGAAAGCGATAAAAACCAGTTGAAATAAAAAAGCAATTATGATTAAATAGTTTATCGCTGGCCCAGTGGAGAAGCGGTTTAACTCGGTGCCCTCTCAAGGCATTATTCATGGGTTCGAATCCCGTTTGGGTCACCATTCTTGTATTTATGTCTGATACTTCGGTATCGGACTTTTTTTGTAAAAATAATCAATTCTTATTTATTTTTTGAGATGTAAGCGTAAAAGATTTTTGCATTCGACAACCTGGATGGATTTCCGAATAATCTAACTAGGAGGTTCGAACGGGATAAAATTTACGCTTACGTATCAGAACTAATAATTAGTCTATTTTGAAAGCAAAATTAGATGATATTCCCCTGCCGCTATGACGTTATTTGTTTCCGTGGTATTTCTTGTTTGAAATAACCATACTTTTTCCACGGTTGATTTGGCCCGGGCTTCCATGTTGGTCTTCCAATCTTTCTTTTTGTGCCCCTCGTCTCCTGCCTTTTCTCGATTTGGATCGTGTTCCAGAGTTTTTTCTCTGTGAACCACGACGATTTTGCCATCTGCTGCTTTTTTGACGACCGATTCGACGTATTTGCTGTTCAGTTTCTTCATACCGTTGATTTCCCGATTGAATGCTAAAGGACAATTAATCGGAAACAAATAGAGTTATAACGACACTGCTTGAGTAGAAAAGTTGACAAAAAAGTCGGTGAGGGGGCTTCATTTTATGATTTGAAAATGTTCTTTTAATTAAAGAAATTGGGAAATATAAAGTAGTATTGATGTGAAAGCAAAAATAGTTTTTAAAGCCCATGTCTTTATAACTTTAGTGACCTATTATTATTGATTCGCTCACATAAATGATATAAAATGAAATTGTAAAAAATGCAGTGCCACTGCAGAAATTACAGAGGAGATTACTAATGATTCCTAGATTTATAACTAAAACTATTATTGATTGTGTTAAGCATTTTCCAATAACTTTACTTACAGGGCCAAGGCAAATTGGTAAATCAACTGAATTATTCAATTCTTTTAACTCCAAAGGTTTTAATTATATTTCACTTGATGACTCATTTAACTTGGCTTTTGCAAGAAAAGACCCTAGAAGCTTCTTGGATCTTCATCCTTCTCCATTGATTATAGATGAGGCACAAAAGGCGCCAGAACTATTTGTTGAGATAGAGAGAATAGTAAATGAATCTAGATTAAAGAGAGGGAATATGGAAAGCAATGGCATGTATATATTGTCTGGATCCCAAAGAAAAGACTTGTTAGATAGAGCTGAAGAGTCTCTCTCCGGAAGGGTAGCTATTCTAGATATGAATAATCTTTCAATAAATGAGATTTTAGGGAAGGATAATTCTCCCTTCGAAGTTAATCTTGCTAAAGATTCTCAAAGAAGCCTTAGATATACATTGAAGGAATCTCAAGCTTTTGAATATATTGTCAAAGGTTTCTTTCCTGTTCTCTATGCTGATCCTTCTATAAATACTTCTGTGTTCTATTCATCTTATATAACCACTTATTTAGGAAAGGATCTTAGAGACTTAATAAATATAAATGATGAATTTAAATTCTTGAATTTCTTAAAACTTTTAGCTTCAAACACAGGTGAAGAATTGGTTTATGATAACTATGCCAAGAATATAGGCGTTTCAATAAACACTATAAAAAGCTGGACTTCGGTTCTAATAAAGACAGCAATCATTTATTTAGTAGAGCCATACAATGAGGAATCAATAGTAAAGAGAGTGGTGAAAAGACCAAAGATGTATTTCTTTGATACAGGATTGGCTGCTTATCTATGTGGAATAACTGATGCTAAGACTTTGCAAAACAGTTTCCTCAAGGGAAGATTCTTTGAGACATTTGTCTTTAATGAGATAAGAAAGTCTTTTATGAATGAAGGGATTATGCAGACTCTCTATTACTATAGAGATTCTGAGCAAAATGAAGTAGATATGATTTTAGTGAGAGAAGGAAAGATCTCATGTGTAGAGATAAAAGCTGGGCAAAACTTTAATGCTTCGGATACTAAAGCATTTAAGAATCTCATAAAATCTAAATTTGTACATGGGAAAAACGCAATTGTCTGCACAGCTGATAAGATATCGATGCTCAATGATGGTACTTTGCTTCTTCCTATTTCGTCAATCTAATCCACTTTTCCCACGCAGTGCTGAATTAAATTTATCATAGTATCTATTTCTTCTTTGCAGTCATTCTTAATTCATCTGAACACTTCTGATATTATGCCTTGAGTGAAGAAGGTGAAGATATATTCCTTATCTTCTTCTTTTACTTTGTAATGGTCTAGTATAGGATTAAATACTCCTTGTTTAGGATCACAAACTGTCACTGTTAAAGATGCTTGTGAGGCATTAAAAAAAGTTAAGGGTTCTATTGATGCTTTTCCCGTACCACTAGGAATTTTAGTGTGATAAAAAACGACTAACTTTTCCAACTAAATGTAGTTTTCATTTAATGCTTTTTGAGTAATATTAGTAATAAATTTCACTTCCATTTTTTATTGAAATCTTTTATTATAAAAGTACTGAAAAAAGCCGATAAAATCTAATAAAAAGGGTCCGGATATTGTAGCTAAAGGGTCACCATTAGCTACAAATCCGTACTTCTAAAAAAATAGTGGAATCGGTCAAAATAAGAATTCGCGATTTATCGGGGTTTTATTAAGATAAGCAGTCAAGAAAATTGATCGCTTTTTTTGTTTTAAAATTCAAATGGATTTTTTGAAAGTATCTCTTTTTTAGGGCTTGGTCTCAAGCGGTAGGGGTCATTTTTTGAAGTTAGAAAGTTGGGCTGGCTTGGATAACAAAACAGATAAAAAACAGCCCTTTATAAGAAGTAGCTTTAACTTAAATTAATATGCTTATCAGATTTATTTTAGTCTGAAAGAATTCAATGGTAAAATATTAGTGTTTTAAAAATATGACCAAAAACAAACTAACTGAATTTATATATAACAATTATTACGATAAGCTTCAAAAAAGAATCCAAAATTTTTGCTATCAAAATAAAAACGAAATAGAAAATAAATGTTATGGGGTTACTATCTTAAATCTTTGGATTGATGAACTATATTTTGAAAGCATTTATACAAATACTGATGGTAAGGGAAACATCTCTTTCAATCTTATTATTTGCCCTGAAATAGGATATGAGTATAAAAGTAAAGATTATATTGAAGATAATTCAAACAATAAGATTTGGCTAGATATATATTGTGAAGCTAGCATTGCAAAAGATTTCAAAGATTTCAAAGTTTTAAATGTTGATTTTTATAATGAGAGAAATTATAAAGATAGACCTTTATCCAATTCTTTTGTTCCTTTAATCAAAGCTGAAAAATTAGATGAATATGCAACTAAGATACTTGAAAAATATCAACCTGACTGTATTAATTATCCTAAATGTATTGATATAAAAAAATCATTAGTGAAATGGGCTTTAACTTAAAAAAAAGACATTTTCCTTTAGAAAATGGTGAAAAAGTCTATGGCCGTACTTATTTTGAAGAAACTGAAGATACTTTTATTGATAATGAAGGTAAGGAATATAAAGAAATCATTCCTTCTAAAACTATAATCCTTGATTATCTTGCTAATACTTGGGAAGCCCAATATTTTCTTAATGGCTCTGCCGCTCATGAAATAATACATGCGTTCTATCATGAAGATACATATAAACTTAACAAAATCATTGGAGATAATACTTATTTAAATGGCACTCATGCTTGGATGGAATATCAAGCTGACGCTTTAGCTCCATTACTTTTAATGCCCTTAAAAGCTTTCTCAATAAAAGCTAATGAAGAATATAAGCAATTAACTGGTATATATTCTGAGCCACTAGATGTTTATGAACCATTAATTGAAAGTCTCTCTAATTTCTTCCATGCCACCAAATATGCTGTAAAGAAAAGATTAATAAACATTGGCTTTTATCAAGTCCAAGGAATTTCAAATTGGATGGATGGGAATTTGTTAAGAAATTATTCATTTTCTAAAGGTGCACTATTGCCATCAGAGACTTTCACACTATCTATTTATGACTTTAAGAAATTATTTGATACAAATCAAGAAATATTTGGATTAGTTATTTCCGGTCAGTTAGTTTTTGCTGAAAATCATTTGGTAATTAATGATTCAAAATATGTAATAGTCCATAATGGACAATTACTTTTAACCGATTATGCTTTAAAGCACTTAGATGAGTGTGCATATAAATTTAAACTAATATTTTCAAGCTCGCTTCCTTATTCAAAAAGTGGTCAAATAATTGACTATTTGAACAAGAAAAAGCCATCTAACTCAAGTTTAGTTCCTGAGCAATCACAAAATGAAAACTTTAAAAAGAATCTAAAGCTTCATAACGATCCCGTTGTTGCAAAAAGAAGAGAATTAAATAGTTTGTGGTCGAGATGTTCTAGCATAGGTGAAGTTTTGAAAGCAACAATGAAATATTTTGATATCAAAGGTAAAGAGTTAGAAAACGAAGCTGATGTTGATTACCGAACTATCATGCGATATTGCAATGATGAAATAACTTCACCAAATAAAAAAACTGTTATTGCTTTCTCTTTAGGAATGAAACTAGATCCTATGACTTCAAACTCATTTTTAAATTATATGGGTGTTTCATTATCTAAGACTTCTTCGAATGAAGAGGATACAATTCTTGAATCTATTTTAATTTTCGACTATGAATTAGGTGTTAAACATGCGAACAAAAAGTTATTAGAATTAGACTTAGAACCACTAACTAAAGAAAAAATTTAACAAAATTATGAAGGGAGATGTCACATTTTAGGCCTTTTTAAGGCCTATTTTTTGGCTGCAATCATTAAAAATATCGATAAATACAGAGCTTTTTAAGATGACAAGTGCTGTCATAGTAGATTTTTGAACATTGTTTTAAATTGTCCTTGCTTAAGCAAAAAGCTTAAGAGAAAGGAAAATTGAAATGACAATTCGAAAATCAAATAAGGACATGTGGAATGCCTTTATGGTCAAAGGTGCAACATTCTCAAAGAATGATATTCCTTTATGTCCTACTACTGCAGTTGAAGTCCCTAAAAAGGTGATTTCTTATAAAGAAGCTAGAACTATTTATAAGAAAGAAATTAAGAAGAATCCTGACTTTAAAGAAGATTCTTATGTTCACTTCTATATTGATGATTATGTTTTTGATGGTAAAAGAAAAGGAATATGGGTTAATCCTAAAGAAGGTTATAAAGTCTTAAGTCATTTTGAAGGAATAATAGTTCCTGACTTTTCTACTTACTTAGACTTTCCTTATCCTTTAAAACTTTGGAATTATTACAGGATGTATGCTTTTGGTTATTGGTATGGAACTATCTGTAAAAAGAATGTAATAGTTCAAGCTAGATGGGATTATGAAGATTCTTTTTCTTATTGTTTTGATGGAATAAAAGAAGGAGACATGGTTTGTATTGGTACTGTTGCTAGTGGATTAAAGAAACTAGAAAATAGAGAAAGATTTGAAATAGGTCTAAAAGAACTAATAAGACTTAAACATCCACCAATTTTAATAATTATTGGAGCAATAAATATTCCAATATTTAAAGAGATAGAAAAAGAAGGAATAAAGATTATTCACTTTCAAAGTGAAACCGATCTTATATTAGGAGGATATAAGCATGGCAAAAGGTAATAGTGGACATTTTGTAGGGACTAAAGGAAGTGAGTACCACAAAAATGAAGTAAATGACAACAGCTTAAGAAGTAAAAGAAATTCTTCTTCAACTACAATGACTTTACCTAAAGAAACTTCTGAACATTATTCGAAAAGAAAATTAATTAAGGAAGTAATTCAGAAAGGGGAAAAAATAACATCCAAGAACGTATTAAGCATTGTGAAGCTGGATGATGGTAAAATTAATTGGGTTGAAGTAGGAAAGGTGGGGAAAAAAGGGTCGGGATTAAACCATATAGTTGAGCATCATACAAACGAATTTGCTAAATTTGGAATAAAATCCAAATCTATACCGAAATTATTAACTAAGACTCTAAAGGAAGGCAAAATAATAGGATATTACAAAGGTAGAACCCCTGTATATCAAGCAAAATATAGAAGACGAACATTTAATCTATTGATTGCAGTAGGGGCAAATGGTTATATAGTAACTGCATACCCTGTTAGTGAGAATATTACAAAGGAGAAAAAATAAATGAAAACTATTAAATTAATGTTTGATTATAAATCATTACCTATCTGGTATGAGGATGATTCAAAAAAAGATTTCGTCTATTCAAATGACTTTCCTGATGGGGAAGAGATTGATAAACATCTAATAGATTTAGCGGACAAATTATCAAATGAGTATGATAGTCAATATCTAGATAATGAGATAACTTTTGAATATGTTGGTTTTAAAACAATTGAAGATCAAAATAATTTCATAAAAGATTCTCAAGAATTCGAAAAAATTGTATACGATAGATTTGGAAAGAATTACAGAATTGTTGATGAGATTAAACAATATCTTAAGTATTTTGTTAATGTTGGGGATAATGTCAAGACCTTAGTAGCAAAAGGAAACATACCTCAAGGTACTATTGGTAAAGTAATTTCAATTACTTTTAATTCATCCATTAAGGTTGAAATAAATGGCAATAAAGAAATTGTAGAATACGAAAATGGCGACGTATCTCAAATATAAATAAAAAGGAGCTGTTTTTAAATCCTCTTTGACTGAAGGTTTTTAAACAGCTCTTTTTTTGCTTACATCTCTGCTATTGTTTTTTAGATTGCTTTGAATAAGTCAGGTGCTAGTCTTTTGATTGGAAGATAGGAAGTTGACTTGATCTCCGATAAGCTTTTCTCAAATCTACTTAAGATTATATTTATCCATACTTAAAGTAAAGTCATTTATTTGCTAATAATTCTTCTACTGCAATTACAAAGCATTTGCAAAGCAATTGCAAATCTAATATACTCTTATAGAGGTGAGTTAGTATGGAAACTGTTAATGTAACTATTAGATTGGATAAAAAAATAAAAGAGGAAGCTGATAGTATTTTTTCTGATTTTGGCATGAGCTTTAATACAGCCGTAAATCTTTTTATAAGGCAAACTATTAGAGAGCAGAAAATTCCTATTGAGATTAAAAGAAGTATTAATTGTTTACCTAATGATGAAGCCAATTCAATCGCTGATAAAATTATAGATAAACACATAGATGCTTTTAAGGAATTAGCTAAATGATTTGGATTACAAAAGAACAAATAATAGAATTCCAAGAAAAGCTTATTAGAAAAACTGGTGGTTCTTTTGGACTAAGAGATGAAGGTGGTTTGGAATCTTGTATTTATTCTCCGTTGCAATCATTTGGTGGCAAAGAATTTTATTCTTCCATAATAGATAAAGCATCAAGAGTAAGTTATTTGTTAGTAAATAATCATTCTTTTATAGATGGAAACAAAAGAATTGGTGCTTTAACACTTTTATATATCTTAGAAGTAAATAAAATTAACTATACATTTAATGACAAGGAATTAATAGATAGCTATTTTTCTTTGGCTGCAGGTGAAATAACTTATCAGCAGTTTGATACATGGGTAAAAGATCATATCTTAGATAACGAAAGTACAAATAAAACTAAAAAATAGAAATGTAAATGTGCTGGAAATCATAATTCACTAACTAAGGATTTTAAAAATGGTAAGATCATTTAAGAACGATATTATGATGAAATTGGTGATGTTTCTCGAATATAGTAAAACTAGCCCCTGTTAAGAGCTGGCTTTTTGCTTACATCTCCGCTATTGATTTTTAGATTGCTTTGAATAAGTCCGGTGCTAGTCTTTTGATTGGAAGATAGGAAGTTTGACTTGATCTCAAATAGCCTTTTCTCAAATCTACTTATGAATCCGACTGAGCTTGTTATGATTGAGTTTTCATATGATTCAATCACGGTGTTATAAGACATATTTAAAAATGTTGCTTTTATAAGAATTATATATGCCTTATAATTTTTAAAAGAGAGCTCTTCTATGGATTATAAATTTATAACTATTGATGGATATAAGATATTGGTTGATAACAAGCGTGGTTTTATGAATTTGACTGATATTGCAAAGATGCTGAATTGCGAAGTCGAAAAGATAAAAGACCCTTTGAACGTTAGTGCTGATAGCAAGCTTTATACAGACGCTAATGTTATTTCTTGCTCGGATAAAACTTATTATTCTTTGGATGTTGTAGTTATATTTATTTTTGATTATGACTATAAGATAGCATTCAAATTATATGAATCCGCTTTGAATAATGGGTTAATATTTAATGAATATATCAATCATAAAATTGATGAAGAGAAAAAAACATTCAATGAATTGAGATCTATCGTAAAAGAACAGGAAGATGTAATCGATTCTTTTTATAAATACTATGATGCTGGAAATGAAAATAACTCTAATGGTGACTATAGCTTTATCTCTACAGAAAGTTTGCAATTTTTAATAAGCTTAATTAAAGATATATACGATTTTAGTGATAGTTTCGGTGTCATAAGAGACTATTCATTATTATTAGATATCTTATATGGATTGAATTCAGCACTTGGAGATGATGAAGATGAAATAAAATTTGATGAATATGATAGTGTTTCATACATAGTGAAAACTATGTATAACATCATCAAGAAGAAACCCTTTATCAAAGGCAATGAAATCATCGCTTATTTCATTGCATATTATTATTTGATTAATTCTGAATTGATAGAAGAGGAAGGAGCTAAGATCGTTTCCAGTGAAGACCTTTGTCTAGCCATAGGTCTTATCATGAGTTCAAACGATGATAATGCAGTAGATTCTTTAAAGAAAGCAAAATCTTTATTAGCTAAGCATTATGATCTTCCAAATTATAATTATGAAAAAAAGCCAAATTCTATCTTCGATATATCTAAAGAAGGAATAATTGAATACATTATTTCTTCAATAGAAGATTTTAGTGGATATCAAGGATATTATGACTTTTATAAAGGAAAAAGTATTGTATATAAGATTCATTATCATGGAAGATATGATAACTTCTCTTTAAATAGAGCAAAAACATTCTTATCTAATAACACTTTATATTTTAAAGGAGTTTTATATTGCTATTCTGAAGCTCCTACTGATTTGAGAGGTAGAGATGAATTCTTAAAAGACATAGTTGAAGAAATAAGAATTAGAAGTTATGACGATGTAATAACTCCTTTCTTAAATAGTTTAAAGAAAAGAGTAAAACCTTATTTTGATTTAGATTCTATCTCTATAAAATTTGACTTTGATATAAAGACTAAATTTGATGAAGATTATGAGTGGTGATTAAAGTAGTTACTTAATTTAAGTTTACGTCGAAGGATTTTGTTCGGATATATTTATTTCTTTATTACTTCTAAGATTGGAATGATCGTATTGATCATTCTACCTTGTGCTGCAATTTGTATATAAGATTATTTATATGGTTATGGATGAAAAGAAGAAGAAAGAAAACATAAATAATTCTGAAAATGATAAAGAGAAATAGAAGATAAAGAAATGAATAGAAGATTTGAAGAATAATTTAAATAAAAACTATTAATATTCAAGTTAAATAAATTAGGATTAATAAATATTTACTCTTTTTGCTTAAGAAAGAAAAAACAAACTATTTTTACACAAGGCTTTACATAGTAAATAGCATTACTTATAATACTCAAGATTTAAACTATTATTTATTTTTTATTAAAGGGATAAAACATAAAAGAAAGGATTTTTTATCTGTGCGTAAAGAATTGAAATCAAAGTCTAGACGTAAGTGGTTGATAGGTGGTTCGTTAGCTTTTGCTTCTGTCGCATTATTGACAACTGGTTTTGCTACTTGGGTTATCGGTACACAAAAGACCTCTGCAGATGGTGACATTAATATTGGTGCTGATACAGCCGAAGATAATTCAGTAGAGCTAACTTTTAATTTAGATACTGATAATACAATTTTTGTTGCTGAAGATGCTGGAAGTTCAAATCCTAATTTACCTATTGAAAGAGAAGATGGTGTTCAAGGACCTGATTGGGATATAAAAATAAAAGATTTGAATATCGTTGTTGGAGAAACATTTTATAATTCAATCAAGGGAAAAGATTTAAAGATTGTTTTTGAGCTTCAAAAAGATGTAGCAAAAGATATAAATTCGGTAACTGATGATAAGGTTGGAGTGAGAGCTGGACAATCAGCATCATCTTGGAATTATATAAAATTAGCAAAAAGTGAATTTATTGTCAATTTACCAGATTCTTATCCTGCAGGTGGAAAGATTTATGATATAAGTGATGAAAATAAGACATTTTCTTTCACTTGGGGTTCTTATTTTGATGGAAAAGCTCCTAGTGAATTCTACAAAGAAAAAGAAGGGAGTAGAGGAGAGGGCCAAAGCTTGCGTGAATACTATCAAAATGCTTTGAAAGAGCTTCAAGCAATGAATAAAGCTTTAACAGGCACCTTAAAGTTAACTGCTACTTTTAATTATGGACAAACAGTAGGTGAATAAATACTATGAAGAAGAAAGTAAGAAATAATAAAGTAATTTTAGCATCCATCTTAGCTTTGGGTTGTCTAACTGCTGCTAGTGTTGGCTTCTCTTCTTGGGTAATTGCTGCTCAAGACACTAATGCCACTTCTAATGTGAAGGTCACTGTTGCTGATGTTGAGGATCATAGATTTAAGGTTACTGCTTCTTCCGATTCAACAATCAAATTAGGACCTAGCACAGAAGGAAAATACATAAGTTATTCTGAAGGTAAATTCGAAGAAGCATTGGATTTTAATTTCAAATTAAAGTTTACTGCTAATGGTGGTAGTGAGGCATTCAACTTCACATCTTTAGGTGATCAAAGTTTCAATATAAAATTTAGCTTTACTAATACATTGAATATAAACGATGATGGAAATGAATATATCAAATTTCCTTCTGAACCTTCTGAAACAACAATTGGAACAATTAGCAAGTCTGGATTTAGTGAAAATAGTGGTGTAACAGCTACTCTAAGTAGTAATGTAATAACTTATAATGGAAAATTAGCTTGGGGAAGTTATTTTGGTGGTCAAAACCCATCTTTATTGGACAATTCTACTAAAGTTGATTCATATATAACAGGATTAAATCATCTTAAAACTAGTCTAAAAGATAATAAAAGTTTTGAAATCACTGTAAATATAGAAAAAGTAGTTTAAAACAATCTCAATCGAATAAGAATGCAATAAAAAACGAAGAATATTAATTCTTCGCTTTTTTATTTATAGAATTAAGATTGAAACGTAAAAAAAAGAGGCATTCCTAACCTCTTTTTTTAACACACGACTTTACCCACTCCGGAGTATGTTGGGAATTTCCGAAGTAACATACGACTTTCCTCAATTCCCTTTAAAAACAAAGGACAACGAATTGCATACGAATTTCGTTGCCTAATTCCTTTTGCTTTTCCTTTTTGCTCTATCGAATTACCTTCGACGTCTATAAGTTTAAACCAAAGCAAGAAAAATTAATCAAATAAAATAAAAAATTTTTTATCGATATTGTATTAATTTTGTGAAAGGGTTTACAAATTTAAAATAGCTAAATTTTAAAAAAATTAAAAATGCCTGGATGCTACCCAGACATTTTATTTTATTTTTGTTTAACTACTTAGTTCCGTAGATTCTATCACCTGCATCTCCTAAACCTGGGACGATGTAGGCGGTATCGTTGAGCTTCTCATCGAGATGTCCGACATAGAATGTCACATCAGGATGTTCTTTAGTTACTCTTCTCAACCCTTCAGGTGCTGCGATGATGCAAAGGAACTTTATTTTCTTTCCACCACGTTTCTTGATGTCTTCGATGGCATCACATGCACTTCCACCTGTTGCAAGCATAGGATCTAGACAAACTATTGTTCTTTGCTCGATTGGTGAAGGAATCTTGCAATAGTATTCATGAGGAATCTTTGTCTCTTCATCACGATACATTCCGATGAATCCGACTTTGGCTGTAGGACATAAGCTCAACAATCCTTCGACCATTCCTAGACCTGCTCTAAGGATAGGTACAAGGCAGAGCTTCTTTCCAGCTATATAAGGAGTCAAAGTTGTGGTTATTGGAGTCTTCGTCTCCTCGTATTCCAAAGGTAAATCTCTCAAGGCTTCGTATCCTTCCAAACGAGCTATCTCTTCGACCAACTTTCTAAATTCATTGGTTCCGGTAGTTTCGTTTCTAAGGATTGAAATCTTGTGTTGAATCAAAGGGTGATCCATGAATACAACATTCTTACCTTTGAATTCGGCTTTTCTCTTCTCTTCGGCTTCGATGATTTCTTTATCAGTCATCTCGTTTCCTCCGTTTCCAATACTTTAGTATAATCGATAAGAGTAAACTATGCACATAGTTCTTTTTTAAATTAGTATAAAAGAAGATGAAAATGTTTTAAAATTAGTGCTTGGTTATTTGTAAGGAGATATTTATGGGTGCACAAGGCTTTGGTTTAGAGATATTACATAAAGATGCACATTGTCAAGCAAGAACAGGAATACTGCATACCAATCATGGTGATGTAAAGCTTCCTATGTTTATGCCGGTTGGAACCTTGATGACAGTCAAGTATTTAAGCCCTGAAGAAGTCAAGGCTTGTGGGTCTGGTGTCATTTTAGCTAATACCTACCACGTATCGTTGAGACCTGGAGCAGATCTCGTTGAAAAGATGGGTGGAGTTCAGAAGTTCATGCATTATGATGGACCTATGCTCACTGATTCTGGTGGATTTCAAGTTTGGAGTTTGGCTAAGAATAAAGGAATTACAGAGGAAGGAATTACATTTAAGTCTCATTTAGATGGAAGTACTTTGCATTTCACGCCTGAATCAGTTATGGATTTAGAACAAAAGATAGGAGCTGATATTGCGATGTGCTTTGATGAATGTGCGCCTTATCCCGTAACTCATGAATATATGGAGCAATCCATGGAAAGAACTTTGAGATGGGCAAAAAGATGTCTTAAAGCTCACACAAGACAAGATCAGGCTCTATTTGGAATTGTTCAAGGTGGTGCTTTTGAAGATTTGAGAAATAGATGTGCACAAGAATTGGCGAGTCTTCCTTTCGATGGATATTCCATCGGTGGAACTTCTATAGGAGAGCCTAGAGAAGTTGAATATCAGATGGTCTCATATGCGGTGAAGTATCTGCCTTGGGAGAAGCCTCGTTATTTGATGGGCGTGGGATCCATCGATATGATTCTCGATGGAATCATGAAAGGTGTCGATATGTTCGACTGTGTCTTACCTACAAGATTAGGAAGACATGGTGCACTTATGACCAGTCATGGAAGATTGAATATAAAGAGTGCTAGATATATCGAAGATACAAGACCTATCGAAGAAGGTTGTGACTGCTATGCATGTAAGAACAATTTCTCTAGAGCTTATATCCATCATTTGATCAAATGTGATGAAGGCTTTGGCTTGAGGCTTTGCTCTATACATAACATTCGTTTTCTTATTAGAATCGTTGAAGGCGCGAGAAAAGCAATTGAAGAAGATAGATTCTTGGATTATAAGAATCAGGTTATGAAAGATTTTGGAAATGAAAGAGGATTTTAAAATGGAAGAAAAAGATATAGGAACTGTCTCACACGAGAATTTAGTTAAAGATGATGAGGCTGTAGAGAAGGCTATTAAAGAATTTGGATACAACATCTATGATCTTAAAGAATACGATTACGATTTACCTGAGGAATTGATAGCTCAGACTCCAGCCAAGAAAAGAGATGAATCTAAGTTATTGGTCTTGGATAAAAATACTGGTGAGTGGGTCGATGAGCCTTACTTTAAGAATTTATTGAAATATTTAAAACCTGGCGATGTAATTGTCAGAAACAACACCAAAGTCATTCCTGCAAGATTGTTTGGAATCAAAGAAGAGACCAAGGCTAAGGTTGAAGTATTGCTTTTAAGACAATTAAAAGAAGAAGGAGCTGATATTTGGGAATGCTTGGTAGGTAACGCCAAAGCTGTAAAACTTGGAACTGTTATCGATTTTGGTGATGGAAAACTCAAAGCTATATGCACTGAGGTGTTGGATGAAGGATTGAGACATTTTAGATTTGAATATAAAGGAATCTTCATGGAAGTTTTAGATGAGCTTGGAAAGATGCCTCTTCCTCCTTATATCAAGTCTCAAGTAGCTCCTAACGATAGATATCAAACAGTCTATGCTAAAGTTGAAGGAAGCGCAGCAGCACCAACTGCTGGATTCCATTTCACTGAAGAATTGTTCGATAAGATCAAAAGTATGGGAATAGAAGTTTTAGATGTTACTTTGCACGTCGGATTAGGAACTTTCAGACCTGTCAAGACTGATGACATTCGTCAGCATCATATGCATTCTGAATGGTTCACTATGTCTCAGGAAGTCGCTGATAAATTGAATAAGGCTAAAGAAGAAGGTAGAAGAATAATTGCAGTTGGAACTACTTCTATAAGAACATTAGAGACAGTAGCTCATCTAAATAATGGTAAGTTTAAAGGTATGAGCGGCGATACAGCATTATTTATCTACCCTGGATTCAAATGGATGGCTGTAGATGCATTTGTTACTAATTTTCACCTTCCTAAATCTACTCTAGTCATGCTGGTGTCTTCTTTTGCTGGAAGAGAGCATGTATTGAATGCCTATAAACATGCAGTCGAAGAGAAGTACAGGTTCTTCTCGTTCGGCGATGCGATGTTCATACACGAATAAAGAAATGCAAAAGAAAAGAGGCCGTCGAGCCTCTTTTTTTATTGATTGTCTTCTTCTTTCTTTCTTTTGACGTATTCCATCACGTCTCTAGCTAAGACCTTATATGCTAAGGTTCCTTTGGAGTTTGGCCTTAGATGGTTGATAGGAATTCCTTTCAATTGGCATTCGGACAACGATATCGTTCTAGGAATGGGTGTTCCGAACACCTTTCCTTTGAATAGATCGTTTGCTTCGGTGAGAATCTCGGTAGATAATCTCGAGCGTGAATCGTACATAGTCAATAGGATTCCAAGGATATCAAGTTTAGGATTAATTCCATGTTGAACATTTGCTATAGCTGAGATGACTCGGGAGACTGCTTCCAATGCGAAGTACTCGCATTGGACAGGAATCAGCACAGAAGTTGAACTAGCTAAAGCATTGATAGTTAGATATGAAACTGATGGGGGACAGTCTATTAAGACATATTCATATCCTTCAGAAAGAATCTTGACTGTATCTTTTAAATCTCCGTAATCCGGAGTTATTTTTTTGGCCAGCATATCTAATTCGAGAGAAGCTAACTTGTAATTTGAAGTTATTAAATCAAAATTCTTATATGATGTTCTTCTTATCAATTTCTTTGGATCCTGTGGATGAAAAAACAAATCGTAGGATGTTCTTTTCAATAATTCGGGGTCGAATCCAGTAGCTCTACCACAATGTCCTTGTGGATCTAAGTCAATCAATAAAACTTTCTTGCCATAATCCGCTAGGCAAGAGGCTAAATTTACAGCGGTTGTAGTCTTAGCTACACCGCCTTTTTGAGATGCTACTGCGATGATCTCAGGTGTGATTTTTACTTTTGCATTACTCATAACGACGTTGATTATATACACATTGGTCGATAAAATTAAGAAAAAATTAACATTTAAGAAACCGAGAGACTACTAGAGGTTTAATTTATGGTTTTAAATATTCAATCTTGTATATATCAAAGGTCGGTTTTAGAATAGACAAGCACAAAATTACCAGGAGGTATTTTTTGATATGAAAAAAAGTTATCTATTCCTCACTTTGGCCACACTTTTAGAATTGACTTCATGCACTGGCCACTTTTCAAAGCAACTAGATAACATGATTACGATTGATGGACAGACCATCTCTCTTAATGATGTATTTGCAGCCTATGGTGGAACATCAAAGTCCGCTTCTGCTTTGTATGATGTTTTAAACAACATTTATATTCAAATGGCTGAGCCTCGTACCGCTTCTATGGAAGCAGCAGTAAATGCTAAGTACAAGACTGATTATGAAGAAAAAGCTGAATCCAACGCAACTTCTAACAAGACATCTGTCAA
>ERZ773181.1055-NODE-1055-length-24937-cov-144.963588_pt1 | contig 24937 bp, 24 predicted proteins | sample MGYA00581001_ERZ773181 | MGnify/ENA primary metagenome ERZ773181 (study PRJEB29015, sample SAMEA2737780) | human gut metagenome | biome: human gut; feature: human-associated habitat; material: faeces | place: China | collected 2012 ...
GGTAGAAGAGTAATGCTATCTGAGCCAACGTTGGATTTTCCTTCAAAGCCCGTTCTGCCGTTCGACGAGCATGAGCCACACATCTACATAGGATAAGACCTTCTATCTTCTTCATCCAATCATATCCTGCGTAAGCATCACACATAAAGACATTGCCAGTCCAATCCTTCAGATTGTCCATGATATCAGCCTGACCTCGACCACACTTGTTCTTGGTGTTGACGAGGAAAATTGGTATTCCTGTTATCACTGAGCGATACTGAATCATGTAATGCCCCACCGTCTTATGCTTTTCGCAATTGATAATCGGGAAAGGACTTCCCTCACCAGCCAGCAAAGAGCTAGAAAAGACCCTTTCCTTTTGTAGTTCATACAAAGGTTCCAGCATCTCACATGTTGCCTGATGCCAATCATCCACAGTGGCTGGAGCCATCGGAAGACCATCCTGTTTCATCTTCTTTATCTGTCGATTGAACGGCTGATGTAGCACAAACTTTCCTGTTTCTATCTTAGCAATCAACTCTGGAGTAGCATAACTCTTCCAAAAGAGACCTTCATAGCAATCCGCCTGTTCTGTCGGACCATCCGGATCATCCTTTCTCCTCACAACCGGACGAACGACTGGTTGGACAACATATGGTGCAGGAGCAGGCAGAACAAACTCCTGTACATCTTTGCCCACCACGTCATATTCATCCTCATGTCCTTCATAACAATCAGGCCAAATCACTTGTTCCACTAAGCGAGGCAAGCTGGCCGGAAGTTTATTTCTACCATGCCCTTTCTTCTGACCATCGCTCTTCAACAGTTTAAGGGTTTCCTGCTTTTGCCTGTAATCACGGCAATAGTCACGACATCTCTCAAACTCCTTCTTGGTTTCTGGAGTGAGATTCAAAGATTGCATTGCTCGCTCATACAAACTTTCACGTTGCTCTGGGGTAAAGACTATACGCTCACGTTTTTGAGTAAACAACATCCGCACAAGCGAGGCTACCTGATCTGTCTTAGCCTTGTTCTTGGCTTCTGCCTTTGCAAGTTTTTCCTTAATTTCTTCCTTTAGAAGCGTTTGCGTTTCCTCGGCAGCCTGCCGATACTTAGCAAGCAATTCCTGACCTTTTGCCGAATCCTTGTCCATCACAGCTATAAAAGCTTGAAGGAAGGTCTCAAACATGTCAGCCAATCTTGTCAATGCTGTTTTCTCTGTTTTTGCTCGAAGTTCAGCTATGCGCTTGTTTGCACGCTCCTCTATATTCTGTACTATGGTGTCTGCCTTCTTAACTATCTCCTTCTCACGGGAATCAAGTTCCTGCTTACGAGATTCCAAAGCTTTCTTTTGCTCTGCAAGTTCTGCTTCCACCTCTAGCCTGATACGTTCTTTTGCAGCAGCAACCTGTCGAGCCACTTCTTCGTCAATCAACTGTTGACGAGAAGCACGCTCGGCATCCAATGCGTGTTCTGCGAGATCTGCTCTTTCCACAGCAGTGGCAACCTGACCTCGCACATTGGCATATTTCTCTGCCAAAGACGCACTTTTCCCTGTATTTTGTTGCTGTTCAAACATATCGTTTACCTTATTGTTTACCATACAAAGGTACTAAAAATTATTGAGAAAAACGAATATTTTGATTGATATTTACGCCTAAATATCAGCTATTTACGTTAATAAAAACTAATAGAAAAACTAGCTCTCCTATGGTATTTCTTCATACCATTTTTCACCCAAAATCAAGAGGGTAAATTCATCTGGGGTTAATGTTGTTGTACGATTATCATCATTAAAATGAGGCATTTGGAAACGCCCCTCGCTCAACTTTCTTACATAAAGAGTCAGTCCATCGCTCTCACGATGCAAGACCTTAGCAGTCTTGCGAGTCTTACCTATAAATATAAAGGCTTCATCTTGGGTGAGGTAACGGCCGAACTCCTCATTCACGATTCCTTGGAGTCCCTGAAACTGCTTGCGCATATCGACTGGCTCCATGCACAAGTAGTACTTCAGGTCATCCGTCAACTGACAAACTCTAGCCATAAGCCTACACAGTTATACTAATGTAGGCTCGAAGCTGTTCGATACTGATGTCAGCAGGGAGAATTAGTGTCACACCATTGGGATAGCTTAATTTTAAATAAGGATTGCGACGGTTGCGAACTTTTGCAGACTCACGCATCTCCTTCGCCTCATTGTCGCCGATTACAACCTCGGCGAACTTTGGCTTGCTGTTTAATTGTTTCTTGCCTTGTACCATAATTTGAATAATTTAAATTCACGGTGCAAAGGTACGAAACTTTATCTAGGCACACAATACGGCATTCACCGAATACTTACCCCTCATTGATATACGCATCCTTCACCGCCTTGATATTCTTGACCATGAATAGCCTTTCCTCCTGTGGAAACATAGGCTTGCGATGCTTATACTCCAGATAAGTAGCATCCGATCCGATACCCACATACAGGTCACCATACTGTGATGCCTGCTGGAAAAACTCCACATGACCGGAATGTAGCAGGTCATAGCAACCGCTTACAAATACTTTTTTCTTCATTTGTTGTTTATCACTAATTATAGAGTCTCCGAAATCAGAATAGAGGAGATGTGAATGAGGAGTTTCCTCTAAGTGGTCTATTCTTTCTTTTCTTTTTTCCATTAGTAATAGTTTGTGTTGTAAATATGTGATATGTTTATCTTATTTGTGTCGTAACCGCCAAATAAAGTGCCAAGTTCGATAAATGCCCATTCTACTTCACACTACACAATGCATCCGGAACAGGTTGCCTTGTAGCCATTTAGCTGAGTGTAATGTCACTTTAAACACTACACTGCTTTTTTGATTTATACGAGGTATAAATACGAATCCGTTTACGCTTCTTCAGCAGAAGAACATAAAAGAAATCGAACTGAGCCTCATTTGAATCCGAAGTGAATCTCACGTAAACCTTAATAGAGCCCCACGTAAACTTTATCTAAGCCTCAAACCAATTTGAAATAAAGCTTACTTCAAAGGCAAATGAAGCCAGTTTCAATCGCAAAAAAGCCTTTTTGCTTAACAGCATAAGCAAAATCGTGAGGGATGCGTGAAGGATAAATTTCCTTTTTTAGCCATCAGTCACGCATATGAATCATCTGGCATTCAACCGCTTACCCGATTTCATCAAAAAATCGTGATGGATGATAGATGATTTGCAAAAAACTCGTCTTTTACGAAAGATTCTCCTTCAGAACCGATATAACCTATATTTTCTCCACAGGAAATGCTCTACTCTTGCTATAGGTTCACATATCACTTCTCCAGGATAACTGGTCAGGAATCTCAGATTCCTTTTAAAACGGCGTAATGCTTTCTGTAACTGATAGGATAGCTTACCCTTCTTTACCTCCAAAGTCCTCATTCTTGCATCATAATGTCCGAAGTTTCCAGCCAGCATCATTTCATCCAACAGGAAAGAACCATGATGCTCAGATGGCGCACATAATAGTTCTGAACCATCCATATCAAAAATCTTCTGGAGGACATACATCAAGGCAGATGCAAATCTACCCATACCACATCCCTTCACGTGCCTCTTCAATACAGAACCATCCATCAGTTCATCTCTAACAAGACTCTCTTTCCTATAAGTTTTCAACAACATATAGAAATCCAGCACTTGCCGCATTCCTACACCTTCATCCAGCAAATGACGATAGATATGATTCATCTGGAAGAGCAAATCATAATCCACTCTCAACTTAGTCAGTTCACAGCATCCATCGATATTGACCTTCTCAAAGTGAGCTGATTGAAATAACTGCTGAAAATATCTATCCCTCATAGGAGCATTCAAGAACGAAGGACGAAAATGGATTTCAACAGGAACTCCATTCACAGGCTTAACCTCAGCATGTAAATGGCATAAGGATAATAGGATTTTCTTGCTTTGACAATAATCAATGATTGACTTTACAGGATGCTTAGTCTTTTCCTTTGGCCAAATCCAGGCATCTACATCACCACAGATTCTTAACTGTCCTAGGGAATGTTCCGAGTTCAAACCATCATAATATACATGATTGGCTTGTCCTTTCAATATACAAGTTTCAAAGCCATCTTTGTTAAGCGCCTCGGTTAAGCGAAGGCATACATCAGAAGTCTGTCGGTTCCGATGCTTGATACTTTCTACCACCATCGCCCATTGCAAGACCACATTTCTTGGAGGCCATTGCTCTTGTGGCAAACGCTCAACACCTTCAAACATAATCCCAACAAGCGCCTGCTTCTTGGCTAGTCCAAAGATCTCATTCCATTCTTTTTCAGAAAGCGTATGGGATAATTGAACCGTTTTTCCTATGGCTGATTGAAGAGTGGTATAAAAATCCTGCAATATCATTTCTTCAACCCTTGATACACTCCTCCTACTTCATCAGCAATCCGGTCCCAATCATATTTGCTCATGTCGTAATCCACATGCTGCAATGGAGCCTCGATAATCTTTCCGAGCTTTTCAGAAAGTTCATCCACGTTGCCACAATGGAAGTAATCATCCTTTGGCAAGCCAACCTCCAGATTCGCAGGAATATCACTCACTACCACCTTTACACCATAGCTCATCGCCTCCAACAGGGCAATCGGCAAACCTTCGTGCGAAGATGGAAGACAATAGCAACGGCAATTCGTCAACAGCGAATGAAGCTTTCTGCCCTTGATAAAGCCAGTAAGCACCACACCATTCTCCCTTGCCATCTGCTTCAATCCCAAAGAATACTCATCCTCGAAGTCCGTATCACCAGCCAGCACCAACTTTATCTCATCGGCATTAGAATTCTTCACTCTTCGTTCTTCATTCTTCACTTTAATCATCGCTTCCACCAGATGATGCAGGTTCTTCTCAGGCACAAATCTGCACATACCCAGGATATACCTCCCCTTCTCTATCCCCAGTTCCTTGAAATATTCAGGATAGTCGCAGATTTCAGGCTCAGAGACACCATTATATATAAGGTGTACATTCTTGGTTCTCCCATATTTACGGGCAATGAGGTTCTTGATGACGTTCGAGATGACAATGACATCATCGGCAAACATGCAGCCCATCCGCTCACCCATCTTCAGGATTGTCTTGGCAGCAAATCCCCACTTGTCCCTGTCATAGTCAGGACCATGATGTGTAAACACCACCTTCATACCCAACAGTTTGGCGTATGGAACCAGCAGCGCAGGACCGATGGCATGGATATGCAAAACATCTGCGCCCAACTTCTTCGCCTCATTGATGGCACGGAAAGTATGGATGATGGCCTCGAAACTCTTCTTCTTAGGAGAAGGAATCGTTACCAGTTTCACCCCCTTCCATTCATGCAAGTCATCCTTCACATAGTTCGAGCGACGGATCAGCGTTACGTCATACCCACGCTCCACCATTCTAGGGAACAATTCCTCACAATGCGTCTCCACGCCACCCATGATATTCGGGATACCACGAGTACCTGTTACAACTATTTTCATAAAAACTAGAGATTTTCAAAATAAAAATATTACCTTTGCAGATATGAATAAGATTTCAAACTATATCAAAGAAGCCATACAGTACTTCGGCATCATTTTGATGTCGATGCTCTCCGCACTGTGGCTTCTTATCATTCATAAGAGAATCAAGTGATTACTTGATTTCAATATTTCTATCTGTTTCCTTCTTGGTTGCCTCATAACCCTGGCTAGCCACGTCAGCGTTCACGATATCCTCGCCACGCTTGCCCTTCAAAGCCTCCTTTGAATCGGCAGAAAGACCATTGTTTACCACCGCATTCATATCGCAGGTAGAAAGCTTGTCAAGCTGTTCCTTGGTCACCTTACCATCACGATACTCGCAGCAGATAGGGTTCTCATACATAGAGTACTTCATACCGAGCAGGCTCTTCAGCTTGTGCTTAGCCACCCAAAGGGCAGGAGTCTTGATATACTTGTGCATGGCAGGAGAAACAGAACCGATCATCCAGCAGTTTCTGTCACAATGTCTTACCTTCTTACGAACCTGCTCAGCCTCTGGAGAACTCCAAAGCTCATCCCAGGTCTGGCGGTTCAGGTTACCCATCACCTCCTTATCCTTGGTACCATTACATGGCATCACATCACCGTATGGGTCGATGAAGAAGGTATCGAAACTCATATCGCAAGGCAAGAGACGCTTCTGACCATAGATATAGTTGATGAGTCCATGGTTGAAGTAAGCACGGAACCACTTCTTTGGAGAGTTAGACTTCAACAGCTCGTTCACCAGGTTCTCGAAGTTCTTAGCTACCATCGGACGGTCGTGAATGATGTTCTTAGCCTCAACGAAGTAGAAAGAGTTATGGAGCGATGCTGTAGCAAACTCCATACCCATCTTGTTGCTCAACTCATAGAGAGGCACGAGGTCAGGAGCGTTCTTGTCCTGAACGGTCATACCGAAGCCCACATCCTTCAGTCCCATCTCACAGAGCTTCTTCAGGGTAGTATAGCCACGGTTGAAACCATTGTTCAATCCACGGATCTCATTGTTGGTCTTCTCCAAACCCTCGATAGAGATACGGATACCAATCTGAGGGAATTCCTTCGCCAGGTCGATGATACGGTCGGTGAAGAAGCCATTGGTAGAGATCACGATACGGTCGCTCTTCTTATAAAGCTCACGTACGATATCCTTCAAATCCGTACGGATAAAAGGCTCACCACCTGTGATGTTGGTAAAGTACATCTTAGGCAGTTTCTTGATAGTCTCAATAGAGATTTCCTCCTCTGGTTTAGAAGGAGCCTTGTAACGATTACACATCGAGCAACGAGCGTTGCAGCGGTAAGTCACGATGACTGTACCATTCAATTTCTTTTCTGTCATAATATTTTCGATATTTAAACTTCAAATTAATAATTACCACACTAATTGTCCACGCTTTATACCAAGCATATCCCCCATAACTGTCATCGGACATGCATGTCCCTCCCATGGTGCGTCAAAACATTCGTCTTTATCAAAATCAGACTTCATACACATATACCTTAAAGGACAACATTTAAGGCTATTAGGATGAACTATATAGTTATACAACGCAGACATACCTATTAAAACAATAATATCATTAGAATCTTTATTCTCGCCCTTTACTGACTTTGGATAATAGTATTCTCCAAAATCAGTATAAACATAGGGAATTCCGACATGGTCAATAATCGTTTGGACTGTATCCTTATCAAAATTTGGAGCATACAAAGCTGATACTAAAGGTACTATTCCTCCTGACAATCGAACTCTTGATATTGCCTCATGTATATAATCTAAAGGAGTCCGTAAACTTTTAGCTAAAGTTACTTCAAACCGATTTGCTATATCGTCAAAAAATGCGACAACTGATAACTTTGTGTTATTGTTGATTGAAATAGTAGATTCATTCACAAACATTTCCAACAACTCCATTCCAGAATATTTTGGATTACGATTGGCAAAATCAAGTTGGTCTATGAGGGTTTGAGCAGGCGTTAAACTAAACAAGGATATGTAGCATATTGATATTAGCTTTTTATCATCAGCTGCAATCTTAGGAAAATGCTGCTCAGCAAAAATCTTGATGAGATTATAGGGAACATCATATTCTTCATGCTTAGCCGAAAAATCCAATTGCATTTGGCACATAGCAGCCATACTTTCTTTTATTATGTATGCGCCAAGTTTTATCTTTTTGCTTCCATCTATGCAAGGAACTTCTAGCTCAATATAGGGATAATGCCCATTTCCTATATTAGTATAATTCCTATGCCATATAATTCTTTTTGTTCTATCAATTTTGAAACTTCCATGATAATTATCATTTTCAAATGGATTGGTTCCATTTCCATTTGATACGATTGACATTCTTTGCTGTATTTTATCACCAAAATTCAGTCTCAAAGGAAGTTTAATAGTTTCACTCGTCTCCTGAATATAAGCAAATGTATTTACCATAGTTTCATACATAAGCATACTCGTATATAGCCCCCATGGTGTTGTCAGATTTTGTAAGTAATGTACATATTCATGCAAAAACGAACCTTGGTCATGAATATCCGTCAACGCTGCAAAACTTTCTGAATAAGGAAAGGTCAAATGAATTTGCATAAATCCAGGCTGGTAAGTATTGCTGTTGAGACGAAGAACATCCTGTTCTGTTATTCCTTGTTGTATAAAATTGTCTGGTAGCTTCATGCTATTTATCACTTAGAATACCGATGAAAAACATCATAGTACATTTTTGCTGCTTTTTTCCAAGAGAAAAGCTCTGCTCTTTTATAGCATTGTTTAGCGATTTCAGAGCTATATTCGCTATCGGAAATGAGCCTATACATTGTCTCTTCAATATCAGGAATAGATGTTGGTGAAACTCCTACTGGAATATTACCTATAACTTCAGGGAAACAAGAAGTATTAGAACATACAACAGGAATTCCACACGACATAGCTTCTAGTACAGGCAAACCAAAGCCTTCATAATATGACAAGTAAATCATCACCTTTGCCCCAGAATAGATTAAAGGCAAATCTTCATCTGAGAGATAACCCGTGAATATAATATCATCTTTATATTCTGAATTGTTCACAAAATCATAAATTACCTCAGAGTGGAATCCCTTTTTACCAACAATGACCATTTTCTCTTGAATTCTATATTTCTTTTTCAAGGAAACATAAGCTTCTAAGGCTGACATAATATTTTTGCCAGGATAGTCTATTGTGCCTACAAATAAACAGTAACCCTTATTTTTCAAACCATACTTATCCAAGCAGGCAGTCACAACAAACTCATCATAAAGTTTAAAACGAGTTCTATCTGCAGCATTTGGAATCACTTGAATCTTCTTAGGATTTGCATTACAGAACTTAATAATATCTCGTTTCGAACATTCTGAAACAGAAGTGATGAAAGTACTATTTTTTACCATTAAAGGATCTATCACTTTACGATACATCATTCTTAGTTTGCTAAACTTATTAGGCACATTAAACTCAATCAAGTCATGTATAGTGACAATTGTAGGAATTCTTTTCCAAAGAAGCAAAGAGAAATTTGGAATATAAGCAACATCACACTTATACTTCTTTTGCAACTTTTGGAACTCCCATTGATGCCACACTATGTTCTTTAAGGAACTATTCTTTGAAACATTAATATCCACTAATTTGATATTAGAATATGTTTTCAATACATTATAGTCCTCAAAATCAAAGTTCTTGAAAAGAACATATTCATCATTTGAATCCATGAGTGCCAAATCCTTTAGCACCTCTATTAAAACTCGTCCGATACCAGTTAGCTTATTGCCAACATAGCCACTAATAGCAATTCTCATACGCACTTAAACTTAAACTTAAACATTAATATTTCCAGATGAAGATAAAGGATTTTGAAAATCGTATAAAATGGTCTATCATTTGTTTTGTATTCAAAATCATTCCAAGCACTTAGCTTTAAATATTTGAACCATGTATTCTTAAACGGAATCAAAGGTGTTTTAAACCATGGCTTGAAGTACTTATCCGAATAGTGGATAACACATGGTTTATGAAAGAAAGCTTGATATTCTGCTTTATCCTTAAACATATCTTTCAACCTAATATGGAATATATTAAAATGATTCCATTTGGGTTCTAATCTAATCCATGATCCTCTAAAGACAAAATTCAAGGCATCTTGATCATGAAAAAAGACTTTTCTGTCACTTTCTGAAAACTCAATCAATGCCTTTTCTATTTTATGTTGTCTCCAATAAGCTAAATTTATAAGCAAGAAACCACTATTGAAATACTTGTCGCCCTCAGAAAACTCTAATTGTGCGAAATGCTCTTGGTTGTAAGGCAAGCCATAATCCTCAACAGCAGCAATACCAAAATTTTGCATATCAATATTTAGCAAAGGCACCAAATCCGAAAGAACTACCATATCGCAATCTAAATATATTACTCTATCAACATCTTTCAAAATAGAAGCTAACAGCACTCTGTAATATGCAGCCTTGCTTAATTTATGAAGTTTAGTACGATACTTGCAGTTCTTCAACAAATCAACATTAACCTCATGAAATACGCATTGAGCATTATCATATTTTGAAAACAACTTTAAGATCTTGGTTTGATTAATCAAACTTAGATGATTTACCAGTATGTGAGCTATCACATGGTTTTTTTTGTTATTTTCTAGTAAAGAACATAACATCACCATACACAAAACAGAATACTTATCATCTGTGCTACATGCAATATTTAACTCCATTATATTTAATTTAAGTTTAAACAAATCTATAACAACATTCCGGACAATACAAAGGACCTGATTATAGCCTTCCTATATTTTTAATCAGCCCCTTCTAGTTCATGCAGTAAAACCTTTGTTGATTTTAGCATATTAAGATAAAAGAAACGCATACGAGAATGACTTGTTTTATTGATTGTATTTGTCGATCTATCCTCTTTATGAAAAACTTTCAACTCAGGCAAAAACACTGATTTCATATTATTTTGCTTTAATCTTAAAAACAAAAGTTCTTCTTCTCGATACAAAAAAGTTTTATCATTAATTCCAACAAACTTAGAAGTATAGATAGGAGAAAAAATCCAAAAACACCCATGCAACTGTACATTTTCACGTCTCTCATTTACCTCTCTATTTGAACCCGTATCATCTTTACTAAAAAGATGTTTCATTTTCTTATAAAAGAAATCTAAATGAAACATATTCAACAACAACAAACAGCGCATACGAAATATATAATCTTTGCAATATGCTATCGTTCGTAATTCACTTGGTCCTGGATTAGAGTCATAAGGCATAGAGGGAGTAATAACCTTTGGTCCTAAAACAGCAAACTTTGATACTGAATACTCACGGAATATTAAATCACAAAACTTTTTATCCATTAATAATGTATCATTGTTAAGCATAACCAAGAATTTAAAATTATACTTTTTACTTGCATATAAGCACCCAAGGTTGTTACCTCCAGCAAAGCCCAAATTTGATTCTGAAATCAAAACTTTTACAAACTCATTGTTGCTATAGAATTCTACTAATTCTTTTCCAGATTTATTAGGACTACAATTATCAACTATAACAATCTGGTAGGTATACGTTGAGACAAAATTTTCAGCTATTGAATCTACGCATTCCTTGGTGTCAATTACAGTATTATAATGTAATATGACAAAAACAAAATCAACCTTTATTTTCTCCATAATTACGTACATCTTTAATCGCTTCTAAATACCCTGTTCCATATTTCAAATCAGGTTCCAAATGACAACCTTCAGCCCACTCATTCCAAGCATTTATAAAGATTAAGTTTTCTTCATCAGAATAAGGAATAAATGTACTATAAACATGAGAAAACCATTTTTTAAAATATTTAGGCAATGGATTTTTGAAACTAAAGTAATAGTTTTTTACTCTTCTTGGAGAATTATCCCAGCAAGGACAAACACAAGGGAAACGCTTATATTCCTTAAATGTCGGTTTCTTGATTTGAAAATTCACATACTTTCTATAATTTAATATCAGACCACAATTTGTTGTATGGAACAATCTTTTATATACTTTACAAAAGAATTCTGTAATTTTATCATACCCCTCTGTATTCTGTGGTTGAAATTCAATAGAAGAATCAAAACCTGAATCCATGAGTTGCTTACCTCTTGAGCCATTAGACTCAAACTTACATATATATAGCTCTATCCCATTCTCTTTGGCTAAGGTTCTAAATGTATTAAGCATATCTTTCAAATCAGGAATCAAATGAGGCTTATAAATAGCAAAAACCGGTTTACCATCAATCCTTATATATCGAGGATCCTTAAAGAACTTAAGCAAATATTTAAAATGTTGCTCATCATCACTTCTACTATAATGTTGCTCCAAAAGCATAACATTATGCTCACCATCCCAGTTTCTATGCCAATTCTCATTAGCCCAACAAAGCATAAATGGAAAATTCTCATCTTTATCATTCAGCTTAGCCTCAATAGGCTTTTCCATAATCAAATGACCATTGAACCAATAATGATAATAGCAGAAGCCATCAATTCCATATTGTTTAGCCATTGTCTCCTGGGCTAAGCGTGCCTCTTTCATTCTTAAATCATAAAAACCTAAATCCGCTGGAAGCACTGGTTGATAATGATTCCAATAACGAGGTTTCGCTTTCGTCACTGTACGCCACTCCGTAAAACCTTTTCCCCACCATTCGTCATTTTCCTTAAATGGATAAAACTGTGGCAAATGAATAGCGATAACTCGCTTTTTACTATTTTTCAACATTTTGCAATTTTCTTTTAGTTTTAAAAATAACCACACCACAACAATACCATAGTATTATTGGATGCAACTGAATAGAACTCAAACAATTCGCACCACTCATTGCAAGTAAATAAAATAAGATAACACCTACTTCAAATTTACATTTATCGAAATGCTTAAATCCTAAAATTAAACAAATTAACAACATAAGAACATTATACAAAAGACCGAAGAGTCCCGTTTCATACAATAATTGTATATACTGCTGATCTGTTACAGAAATACTACCTTCAAAAAAGGCACCATGTCCATAACGTCCAATACCATCTCCCCAAAAGCTAATATTTTTCTTCAACAACGTCTCAAAAATATTCGCTCTGTCTGAAACAAAAGAAGTGGAATTTCCAGATTGAAAAACCATAAACTTGTCAAGAATAAAATCCAAACGCTCAGCACTAAGATAATTTTTGCAGAAAAAATAAACAATAGCAATTAACATACATCCAAAGGTCAATATTTTTAAAAGCTTTTTTACATTTATTTCTGCCATTGATTTCGAAAAATATATAAATATCGAAAGCACTATGAGAAAAAGAGGAGCTCGCTGCTGTGTTAATATAACAATTAATACCAAGAGCACTAAAGATGCTATTACAATGTTATTATGTACTATCTCCTTATTCAACATTTTACATATTATATAGTGGAAATAAATTGCACTTCCATAACTAACCCAATATGGGTAAATCCAGAAACCTGACAGACGAGTCATTTCAAGCAATGTAGATTCAGCCACATTTTTATCAGAGATTACAGATAATCTATATGCGACATACCAAGATGGTTGAACGATATACAACAAAAATGCAACGACAACTATTATACCAAAAATATACCTGCCTCGATATAAAATATCGTTGTTTTTAAAATTTTCTCCCAATATAAATGCAAACATGAACAATAGTTGACCTTTAATACCTTCCCACCTTAACTGTGAATCATAAGACATCAAATAGCTATTTGCGATGATTATACAACAAAAAAACAAAATGCTATAATCCCATGCGCTGATTCTTTTTGACATAAAATAAATGCCTAGAACAAGAAGACTTAACTGAACTAGCAATATACACTTATTTATCGATTGAAGACCAGCAAAATTTAGGAATCCATCTAATCCTAGAAATAAGATTATATTGGAGAATATAAAAACAAATGATTTTAGAATTATGTTATTTTTCATCATACAAAACATTGTTATAACATTTCACATAATCGTTCACGATATCTTTCCATCCATGATTTGGTAACCACTCTTCTCGTATATATGAAGCCATTTCGGTAATCAGAATAGGATTGTTTTCTAATTCTGATATTTTTTCAGCTAATTTTATACTGTCCTTAGGAGAAACAAGAAAACCATTTTTCCCATCAATGACACTTTCAGAGAAGGCGCCAACATTAGTAGCAACAATAGGCTTGCATAATGTAAAACATGTATTTATCACGCCACTTTGGGTACCATCAGTATAAGGACAAACTACAAATTTTGCATTTTTTATCAAGCATGACAATTCGCCCATTGTAAGATATTTATGGATTATCTTTACATAGTCATTTCTTGTATATTTGCTCACATCAAAATAAAACTTACCACTACCAGCTATAACTAACTTCAACCGAGGATAATCTTTATGCACTAGACTCATGGCTTCTAATAGATATTCAATTCCTTTGTATTTATTTATTGTACCAAAGAATAAAATATAATTATCCAAATCTGTTCGCTTACCATCAGGAAATAAACCAAGCACATCGTAAGAGCCTAATCTACTCACAAATATTTGTTTTATATTTTTGCCATAATGCTTAGCAAAACGATTTACAAATGTTTTGTTTAGCAACAAATACGCATTAGCATAGCTAAATGTTTTTATTCTCCGTCTTTCTTCTATGCTACTATCATTACCTGTATGCGAAAAAGGATCATGCACTGTCATAACCACATTCTTGCATGGCTTAAAAAAATAGAATAGCTTTTCAAAGCACAAAGAAAATTGCCAAGTTATATGAAAAATATCGGCACATTTTTTCAACATATGAAAGGCAACCTTAAACCATAGTAACCATGACAAAATTGATAATGGAGTTCTCCTAAAGCCAGAAATAAAGAATACTTTAGATAAATCTAGCATTTTTGAAAGATATGCCATTTCTGGAAGTTCTTTGGCACATATTAATCCATATTTCCTTACAGGTTTAGGGAACTCTATTACGGAAGAACTTACAAAATTTCGAGGAATTGGAATATAATAATATACATCTATCCCTCTTTCCTGCATTTCTTTTATCAAAGGAATATCACAATCAGCAAAACAAGGCTTGCTATAATAAATGATTTTCATTGAATTTTCTAATTATTTTTTTGATTAAATCATCCCAATCATCGCAAATTTTACTAACTTCATAAAGTTTCGACTGACGAATTGCATTTTGGGAATATAACGCCATTTTCTTTTTATCCTCAATTAGTTTTGCTATTTCTAACGCCATTTTTTGCGGATCTGAAGAATCCACAATTACTCCAGAATGATTTGATAACATTTCGTTCAAAGCTGAAAAATTATTCATCACAACAGGTACTGCCCCAAAATGTTGAGCTTCTACAATGGTCATAGGCCAACCCTCAACTTGAGAAGTAAGAACAAATATAGAGGCCGTTAAATAATCTTCATAGGGATCTTTTGAGCCCAGGAACTCTATATTGCAAAGATTTAATCTACCACTTAATAGTTTAACCTTTTCTAAGTCGGGACCATCCCCAATGATTTTTAGTTTCCAATCTAAGTAACCTAAATCTAATAGATTTTTCCACACATATAATAAACGAGAAACCTTTTTGTGATTCTCATAAATTCGTCCAACAAAAAGAATTTCTTTCTTTTTATCTGTACACATTGTTGTATCTCCTGAATAGGTTGAAGGATTATGAATAAAGAATGTTTTCTTTTCTTTATCAAAGCTTGGCGTATATTTTTCAAATTCACACTGATATGAATGTGCTAAGAAAACCAAAGCATCCGAAACTTTATAAAGCCCATTTAATTTCTCAAAAGCCTTTGCATAAAATCTTCGTGGAAAGATATGATGATATACTTTCTTCACATAATTACTTTCTTTCTTCATCACACTCAAATGATGGCAAGAAATCAATGGTATCTTTAAGCTATTTTTGAATATTTCATAAGGCCACCATTGGTTGATTACAATATCAATATTATGCTTATCAATCAAATCTGCTAATTGAAGAAAAACAGTTTCATAGCAAGAAGAAGGTATATCATTTGTTGATGATGGAGAAGGGACCTTCATTTTAAATTTTAAAATTTTATCCTTGTCCAAATAGACACGATTTTCACTTCTATCCCACCAATAAGCGACATACATTTCATATCCTCTACGAAGAAATTCGCTAATGAGAAGACGAGTTACTGTCTCACCTCCACCAAAATATGGCCAAAACCTCATTAAAAATAATATTTTCATTGTAATTTCCTCAATTTTTCATTAAATAAAACAACTATGTATTTTTTTTCATTCTTATCTAAGCCACACAAAAACACAATGCTAACATTAACTACAAATACAATAGCACATATCAATAGTGTACAAACTATTCCCGTTCCACTCATCCAATAAAAGAAGAGATTAGCAGGCAAGCTTATAATAACAACTTTTCCAATAGGTACGACTCCATTTTTAAAGAAACTTCTCCAATCGATTTTGATTAATTCTGCCAAAAGATAACAAGTTACTAATATATTAAAAACTTCCAATAATAAGCTCAAGAATACAGATGATTCAGGTGGAAGCCCAACATAAAACAGCAAAGCACAGAACAGTAAGCAAATTACTGTATTAATGGCTGCAAAGATTTGTGATTTTTTTATTTTACCTATTGCCAAATACAGAGTATTTATTGGATCTTGAATCGTTCGTACAATACATAAGGCTATTATCAACCGACAAAATATGAGAGTATGCTCTGGTACTTCTTTAAGCCAAATAGCCAATAATTGATTTAACCTAATCAAAATAGGAACTGCTATAACATACATCAAAAAGAAAGTAAATTTTGTACCTTTAACTACTAACTTTATTGCTCTATCGTAGTCTTGCGAGGCATAACACTTTGTTATTTGCGGATGTAAAGCAGCAACAAAATTATTTCCAAATTGGAAAATCGCATTATAAACCTGCATAGAAACTCCTCTTGCTGCATTGATTGCAACTCCGAAAAAATGGCCAATAACAATATTTATACCATGTTCTTTAGCAATTCCTGAAAAATTTCCCAAGTATGCCCATGAAACATACCTCCAAATTTCATTAAACTTTTCCCTATCAATAAACAATCTGTAAGCAGTAATTTGCCTAAAATTCTTACGAGCGTAAACAGCATACACTAAACGAATAGACAAAGATAATACAAACAGAAGTGTCGCATACCGAATCAAATGATCACCGCTTAAGTGAACCAAGATTAATATAGCTACTAACTTAGAAGCCTGTTCTATAATACCAATATAAGCAAATGCAGAAAACTTTTCTGATGCAATAAGCAAAGCTTGATAAGGAACATTTAACAGAGTTAAGAGAGTCGTTAGAACCGACAAATGAAAAACCACATAAGCAGCAGATATTCTCTCTTTAGGTATCGTCAAATAATCTTCAATCATCCATACAGAACAAGCCTCTGCCAAAATAAAAAAGATAACAGCCAACAAAATGTGTATATTTTGTATCGTCAGGAAACATCGATTTACTCCATTAATATCATCCTTACCTAAGGATATTGATAAAAATCTTTGTGAAGAGCTTGTAAATGCAGATGAAACTACTGTTATCAACATTACAACGCCACCCACAACATTATAAATACCATAATTATTTATTCCTAAATATGACAATGTTATTCTACTTAAATACAGCGACATTGCCATTGACAAGAACATACGAAAATATAACAGAAGTGTATTCTTAATTAATCTCTTATTTGCAGAATTTTCATTTATCATTCTCTATATTTTTTAATTTTTGCTGGATTTCCCATAACTATTGCATATGCTGGTACATCTTTTGTGACAACAGAGCCCGCCCCAACAACAGCTCCTTTTCCTATAGTTATACCTGGCAATATTACGGAATTTGCTCCAACCCAGACATCATCACAAATAATTACAGGCTTAGCAATCCAACCTTGTTCGTTAATTTGCCCCCCCATAGCTATCGAATGATTAGAAGAAACAATAGTTATATGCTGACTAATTAGGCAGTTAGAGCCGATATTAATATCTGCTCCTCCTACTCTAATATTATTAAATTCCCCAATGTAAGTGTTATCACCGATAAACAACTTGGCATTGTTGCTTGCAAATCTATTGTCTACAGCAATTTTAGTATAATCACTAATTATAATATGATTCCCTAATTTGCAATCATCTAAGTTCTGTATACTTAGAGAGATTTTACGACTTATACATTTTCCTTTTCGAAAATAATACAATTTTCTATCACTAAGGAACAACCATAAATCCGAAATTTTAACTACGATTTTTTTTAGCATAAGACAACAGTTGAAAACGTTTATATAATTTCAAGACCTTGAGGCAACATCTATACATCATTCGCTTTGCCTTAGTATTCTTACAAGGGCAAGGAAGTTCACTATATGTTGCATACAAATATTCTTGTTCTTGGATATAAGATAGTCCTATGAAATACTTTAAAAAACAATGTGGCAGCTTGATTGAATTTATTAAAGAATAACGAACTTTTCTATTAGAATCTGCCATTTCTGGATAACAGCTTAATGTAGCATTCTCCGCCAATCGAATATCGGCAGTTGACACTCTGGTTCTGACTGCTCCATATGCCACTACATATCTTGCAAATAAAGCATAATCTAAGCAAGGATAATCGTCTTCAACAAAACCGCCCAATTGTCTAAGATAATCCAAGCGGAACAAACTTCCGACTCCATTGCTACAAGCATTATTAATCACCATATCACTTGGAGTTATTGTATAGGGAGAAAGTTTACTGCCACATTTTTTAATAATCTCAGATTTATTATCAATGAAATCTGTATTGCCAATTATCGCAAAATCCGAATATTTTTCACTCAACGAAGACAAATATTTCAAAGAATTTGTTTTTAATCTATCATCATCATGTAAAAAAACTCCATATTTAGATTTAGACAAAAGCAAGCATTGATTCCAATTGCCAACCATACCTAAGTTTTCCGTATTTCTATAATAGACAATTTTGTCACTTTCAAGCTTCTTTATGATATCTAAATTATGATATTCATCATTTGCATCATTGTCAACTATCAAAATCGCATAGCTCACCGTACAATCTTGACATAGTGCAGAAGTAATTGATTCTAACAAAAATTTATTATGATTGAAAATTGGCATCAATACAGTTATCTTCACATTGTTAAGCAAAGCATCATTTCCAAATTTCAAAACCGACTTACATGACATATAAAAACTATTTTTTTAAATTATTTGAACTAGCCTATTTGGCAAATTAAAATGTATACAAGTACCTATTATTGATTCAAACTTACCTATATCACATCTCAAGTCCATCACTTCATTCTCACGATAAGCTAGTGCACCATAGTTTATTATAGACTGGCTTGATATATGCTTCTTGCATATCTCAATAATGCTCTTCAGTGAAACGCTTTCACCACTTCCTACATTAACGATTTCACCTACTGCTTTATCATAATGCTGCAACAATTGTTCTATACACCATGCAAAATCCTCTGCATATATGAAATCTCTCTTCTGTTCACAAGGGGTCACATTTAGAGGTGCATTATTTTTCAACTGTTCAATAACATAAGGAATGAATTTACTGCTATTTTGGAATTTGCCAAACAAATTGCCAGGGCGTACAACCATAGATGGAAATCCATAATTGTTATGAAGCATCAAGGTCGTATTGACTGTCAACTGCTTAACAAGAGCATAAGGAGAATTTGGGGATTCTCTCATGGTCTCCTTAAAAGGAGAGCCTTCATTGCCATATTCTTCCGAACTGCCAAACTGAATGAACAGCTTTAGATTCTTGTCTTCTTTAAATCTTTCATATAGATTCAAAAGAACTTTGAGATTTGAAGAAATCAAACCGTCAAATAGACTAAAGTCTCTTGCTGCTGTTACAATGGATGCTAAATTGATGATGTAATCAGGTGTTAAATAATCTGCTGGAATCTTTTCTTCTACAAGGTCCAACTGATATGTTTGAATACTTGGATACTGGAGAAAAAACTCTTTATCTATGTACTTGTCAAAAACAGTAACAGCATACTCTTTTTCCGACAGATACACAGCAAGATTTTTTCCAATAAATCCACTACCACCTATTAAAAATACTTGTTTATGTTTGTCTAATAAAGGATTCATATTTCCCTAGGACTGATAATATTGTATGATTACAATGATGGTCAATCAGGGAGTTTAGTTTGCTGCCATCCAGCAGGAGTATCTTCATACCCTCATCTTGCCGCTTAACTGTTCCAAATATACTCATGTCGGGGTTGATGCCATGTGCTTCGAGCAACATACAGACTAATTGCTTCACACTCAAAGTCTCATTACCCTCTATGTTATATATTCCACTAGGGATATGCCTATCTATAGCTTCTTCTATTATTTTTGGCACTTCATCCACATAAAGATATTGTCTTACCTGTTCACCAGAAGTGAAAGATAGCTTTTCTCCATTCTTGATAGCTCTCAACAAGTAGGGTATCAATCTATTCTCATTTTCATTCTCACCATAAATGGTCGGTAGGATGAAATGAAGGAAAGGAATCTTATCGGATGCAGAAGAAAAATATCTAGAAAGAAGTCGCTTGGAAATGCAATAGGCATTGGGCACTCGTCTCATGGACAGCAGCAAATCATTCTCCGAGAATGACCTGTTTTCTGTATTCTCTCCTATTTCAAAATAGGAGCCAAAAGAGATGAGCGTTTTTACCCCCCCCCGAAATATTTTGACAAAGTTTACTATGAAGCAAAACCGGAATTTCCACATTCAAGTGATAGATATTCTCATCTGCATCATGTTTATAAGACTGAACTCCTGCCCCTGAGGCATATATGATGACATCGGCATCATAGAGTTCTTTCTTATCAAGCGAATCCTTCATCAAATCCAACTCAAAGAATGAGTCGTAATGATATTTTTGAGGAACAGAACGACCGAAGACATTCAGATGGTGTCCTTGCTGATTACAATATCTTCCTATGGAAGAAGCCAAGGAACCATTTGAGCCGATCAAATTTACGTTCATTTACTTGAATAATTATTAATTTGTTCTACACATAGGTTATAAACATCCTCTGTCTGATAACGTTTGTACCAATCGGCTACCATAGTCATGCATTGGTCGATATTCATACGAGGTTGCCACCCCAACTTGAAGTGAGCCTTGTTGATATCGAGCATCAAAAGCTTTGCCTCATGGAGTGCATCAGAATCAGAAACATCCTTCAGTTTGCCCTTGCCATAATTGTTGATGAGCTTGGATGCGACATCCCAAACATTGGCAATAGATTCGGTACGTGGTCCGAAGTTCCAACCTTCACAATACTTAGTTGGTTCTTCCCACATCTTGGATGCCAAGAGCATATAGCCTCCTAATGGCTCCAATACATGCTGCCATGGGCGAATTGCCTTAGGCGAACGTATCTCAATAGGCTTGTCTGCTTCCAAAGCACGGATGCAATCAGGGATGATTCGGTCTAATGCCCAATCGCCACCGCCGATTACGTTACCTGCTCTTACACTAGCCAATGCCACATGATGCTTCTTTCCATAGTCTGCAGGATTGAAGAAACTTCTACGCCATGAATTGATTGCTATTTCTGCAGCACCTTTGGAAGAAGAATATGGGTCATAGCCACCCATTGGTTCGTTTTCTCGATAACCCCAGATTTGCTCCTTGTTCTCGTAGCACTTATCGGTGGTTATCATCACACCAACTTTGACTGACTCTGTAGCACGGATAGCTTCCATCACATGTATGGTTCCCATCACGTTTGCCTCGTAGGTCTCCACAGGAATCTCATAGCTCAAGCGAACCAGAGGCTGGGCTGCAAGATGGAAAACGATCTCTGGTTGATACTCTGCAAAAATTTGCTTCAGTTTCTCACCATCTCGGATGTCAGCTCTGATGTCTGCCTTTATCTTGCTTCCTATACCAGAGAGGACATAATTGTCTTTATCTGAATAAGGGTCTAGAGCAACACCTACGACTTCTGCCCCCAATTCATGAAGCCAGATGGAAAGCCAGCTGCCCTTGAAACCTGTATGACCAGTTACGAGCACTCGCTTTCCCTTATAGAAATTATTGAATAAATCTTCCATACAATATTTATTTAGCATATTCAGGAACATTAGGCACTGAACGCTCCCAACGTTTCCATGGAGCCGTACCATCTGCAAGCAATTTCTCTAGCAATGATTTCTCACGAATATTGTCCATACATTGCCAGAAGCCTTCGTGAATATATGACATCAACTGGCCTTCTTCCACAAGTTTTTCCAAAGGTTCTCGCTCAAAGACCGTATTATCACCTTCTATATAATCAAAAATCTGTGGCTCCAAAACCATATAGCCGGCATTAATAGGAGCGCCATCAGTGATGTTTTTCTCACGGAATGACTTCACTGCATTATCCTTTGTAATATTGAGTACTCCCTTTTCTTGCTTCATCTTCACGGCGGTAAGTGTTGCTAACTTACCATGTTGCTGATGGAACTTCAAGAGTTTATCAATATCTACATCGCAAACGCCATCACCATAGGTCATGAAGAAAGATTCATCGCCGACATACTTCTGGATGCGCTTAATACGACCTCCTGTCATGGTGTTATAACCAGTATCCACAACAGTAACCTTCCATGGTTCCAGCTCGCTATGATGGATGGTCACCTCGTTCTTGCCACCTCTCCAATCAAAACTTACATCACTGTTATGCAAGAAATAGTTGGAGAACCACTCCTTTATATATTCCTGTTTATATCCTGCACAGATGATGAACTCATTATGACCATAAAAGGAATACTCCTTCATAATGTGCCACAAGATAGGCATTCCACCAATCTCTATCATCGGTTTTGGTTTGAACTGGCTCTCCTCACTGATGCGTGAGCCAAAGCCACCTGCCAATAATACGACCTTCATAATTCTAATAATTTGGTTAATCTGATTAGACTTTGTTGCTACCTTATTTGGTAGCAACAAAAGCCTTGATGGTATCTATCATATACTGGAGTTTCTCCTGAGTCATGCCTGGATAAACACCAATCCAGAAGCAATCATTCATGATGCTATCGGTAACAGGGAGAGAATCCCCAACCACACGATAGTCTTTGTTCAAAACGTATTGCTCGAAAGCTGGATGTTTCAAGAGATTACCAGCGAATAGATTGCGGGTTTGAACCTTGTGATCCTCCAAGTACTTGGTAAGTTCTGTACGAGTATAGCCGGCATTTGGTAATACTGTAATGAAGAAACCAAACCAACTTGGCTTGCTGTTCTTCTGTGGTTCAGGCAAAAGAAGTCCCTTGACACCTTCCAAACCTTTATGGAGATAGTCAAAGTTCTCACGACGACGAGCTACGATGTCGTCCAACTTCTCAAGCTGAGCGCAACCGATGGCAGCCTGAAGGTCTGTCGCCTTCAAGTTATAACCCATGTGGCTGTAAACATACTTATGATCGTAACCCAATGGCAACTGACCGAACTGCTTGGTAAAACGGCAACCACAAGTGTTGTCAACTCCACCTACACACCAGCAATCACGTCCCCAGTCACGGAAACTCATTACATACTTGTGAAGCTCAGGGTTATTGGTATAGACTGCGCCACCTTCGCCCATTGTCATGTGGTGAGGAGGATAGAAAGAGGATGTACCGATATCACCAATAGTACCAGTCTTCTTCCATTCACCATCGATGAAGTACTCTGAACCAAGTGCATCACAGTTATCTTCTACCAACCACAAGTTGTGTTTGCGACAGAAGTCAACCACAGCCTGAAGGTTAAATGGGTTACCCAAAGAGTGAGCAATCATCACCGCCTTAGTCTTAGGAGAAAGCGCAGCCTCCAACTGGGTGGTATCAATATTGCTCTCCTCGATGCTCATATCCACGAATACAGGAACTGCATTATACTGAAGGATAGCAGATACTGTTGTTGGGAATCCAGCAGCCACTGTAATTACCTCATCGCCTCGCTTGATAGCACGATCACCAAGTTCAGGAGCTGTAAGTGCACTAAAGGCAAGAAGGTTTGCTGAAGAGCCAGAGTTACAGAGTGAGCAATACTTCACTCCCAGCCACTTGGCAAAGCGTGTTTCAAACTTGTGAGCCCAAGGACCGGCAGTAAGCCAGAAGTCCAAAGAGGCGTCTACCAAGTTCACCATCTCCTCATCGTCGAAATAGCGACCGCCATAATTCACTTTGGACTTGCCAGGAACAAACTCCTGCTTCTGACCATGTACCTCACGATAATATTCTCGTGTCAATTCGAGAATCTGTTTCTTTAATTCTTCTTTTTTAGACATATCTTATGTTAATTTATTTACATTTAAACGAGTTATATTAATAAAGATTTATGTTTATATCGAACGGACTATCAAAGTCTTTCAGCATAGCATGTTTTGTATCTTTCTCAGAGAGATTAGCATGCTCTGTTGGGATTTTCCAATCGATACCAAGAGTGTCATCGAGGATGCTGATACCTCCATCAGCCTCAGGATGATAAAAGTTATCACACTTGTACTGGAAAACTGCTGTTTCTGAGAGAACGGCGAAACCATGTGCGAAGCCCTTTGGAATGAAGAACTGGCGGTGATTGTCTTCAGTCAATTCTATAGCCACATGCTTGCCATAGGTTGGTGATCCTTTGCGGATGTCTACGGCGACATCAAGGACTCTGCCTTTTACGCAGCGTACCAACTTGCTCTGGGTATAAGGTGCGCTGGAAGTACAGGCCTCGCATCACACCATAGCTGCTCATAGACTCGTTGTCTTGGCAGAAGTGAACACTGTGTCCCAGGATTGGGGCAACCTTCTCTTCAAACTCTCGCTCGCTGAAGCTCTCGAAGAAGTAGCCACGAGAGTCGCGGAAGAGGCATGGCTCTATAATGAGGACGCCTTCAATATCAGTCTTTATTAAGTCCATACCTATTATATATTATACATGTTGTCGTAATATTTCTGGTAATCACCAGAGGTTACGTTGTCCATCCATTCCTGGTTATCCAGATACCATTTTACGGTTTCCTCGATACCCTCCTCAAACTGGAGAGATGGCTCCCAACCCAATTCCTTCTGCAGCTTTCTAGAGTCAATAGCGTAACGCATATCGTGACCCTTTCTGTCTGTTACATAAGTGATGAGATCCATATCCTCGCCTTCCTTTCTGCCGAGCAATCTATCAACAGTCTTGATAACCACCTTGATGATATCGATATTCTTCCACTCGTTGAAACCACCAATGTTATAGGTCTCGGCAATCTTACCCTTGTGGAAAATCATATCGATGGCACGGGCATGATCTACTACATACA
>ERZ773181.1057-NODE-1057-length-24900-cov-8.278044_pt1 | contig 24900 bp, 23 predicted proteins | sample MGYA00581001_ERZ773181 | MGnify/ENA primary metagenome ERZ773181 (study PRJEB29015, sample SAMEA2737780) | human gut metagenome | biome: human gut; feature: human-associated habitat; material: faeces | place: China | collected 2012 ...
AGTTTATCTCCAACTGTTTAAAAGATTAAAGAAGGAGGTAAATTTACTTATGGAAATTAAAGACGCAAAAGTATTTCATGATTATTTAAATGGTGTAATTGAAGGGGAGGATGTTAAGAAGAGTACAAAATTGTATTCGAATGCTAAAACATTCTATTCAAGTGTGGATCCAAGTATTTCAGATGACCAAATTATGTATGAAGTGTATTCCTATGAACATGATGGTTTGTGTTATGGATTGACTGTGATGCAGCCAGTATGTGTGAATGGAGAATGTAATGTAACACGTGGACATTTCCATGAGAATTTAGATTGTGATGAAATCTATTGTGGTATGGGTGGTGAAGGTCTTCTTTTGTTGATGAATGAAGATTATCATTGTCATGCAGAAAAAGTAAAATGTGGAAGTGTACACTATATTGATGGGCATTTGGCACATCGCCTTGTGAATACAGGTAATACGGAATTAAAAGTGCAATGTATGTGGCCAAGTCATGCGGGTCATGATTATAAGCGTGTAGAGGATCATCCTTTTGCAGTAAGAGTGTTTAAGAAAAATGGTGAATTAAAGGTGGAGGAAGAATGAGTTATCTAAATTTCAAATCGGAATATGATCGTTTCCCTAAAACAAAAATAAAGAATCATAAAGCGTTTTGTGGATATGAAGAAATCTATCATGAATTAAAGAGTAAAATGAATAATAACAGTGTTGTAGTCTTTGATTATTATCCGGGTGTAGATGAAAAGGAAGTCTATGAATTAATTAAACGATTCAATTTTTCTTTAGAAATCAATATGCATGACATCTTTAAAGATGGCAAAACCATGACCGAACAAATGAAATATAATCTTACGGATGATCGTGTGTTTGGTAAGATGTATTATGGTAATCTTGTGGATTTTATAGATGAAGATAAGCTAGAAGAAGCTCAAAATAAAATTAAAGAACAGAAAGAATCGGTTATTGTATATGGAGTTGGAGCTAGTTTAGTAAGTCATGGCGATGTGTATGTCTACTTTGATATGGCTAGATGGCAAATTCAATTGCGCTATCGTAAAGGGATGGCAAATTATAATGTAGATAATTATGATGAAGATATCTTAAAGAAATATAAGCGTGGCTATTTTATTGAATGGCGTATAGCGGATAAGCACAAAGAAAAATGCTTTGAGTGCTTTGATTATGTGGTGGATACAAATGCGGCTAATGATCCAAAAATGATTTCAAGTGATACATTTAAGATAAGTTTGCATCAATTATCAAAACAACCATTTCGTACAGTACCATACTTTGATCCAGGCGTATGGGGTGGTCAATGGATGAAGGAAGTTTGTAACTTAGATGTGAATCAGCCAAATTATGCTTGGAGTTTTGATGGGGTTCCTGAAGAAAACAGTATTTTATTTGATTATGATGGAGTTATAGTAGAACTTCCAGCTATGGATCTAGTGTTGCATCAACCAAAAGAATTATTAGGAGAACAAGTCTATTCTCGTTTTGGGGCAGAATTTCCGATTCGCTTTGATTTTCTAGATACGATGGAAGGACAAAACTTATCTTTGCAGGTACATCCATTAACGGAATATATTAAAAAGAATTTTGGGATGAGTTACACCCAAGATGAAAGTTACTATATTTTGGATGCCAAAGAAGATGCCGTTGTTTATTTAGGTCTAAAAGAGGGAATTCAACCAACTGAAATGATTTCGGATTTAGAGTCAGCACAAAGAGGAGAAATTGTTTTTGATGCCGATAAGTATATTAATAAGTTTCCGGCAAAGAAACATGATCATTTCTTGATTCCTGCAGGAACTTGTCATTGTTCGGGAAAAAATGCGATGGTATTAGAAATTAGTGCAACACCATATATTTTTACGTTTAAATTGTGGGATTGGCAAAGACTAGGCTTAGATGGACTTCCTAGACCTATTCATATTGAACATGGAAAACAAGTCATTCAATGGGATCGTACTACAGAATGGGTTAAAGAAAACTTGGTCAATGCGACGTATGAAGTAAAAGAAGAAGGAAATGATTGTAAGATTGAACATACGGGTTTACATGAACTAGAATTCATTGAAACAAGAAGATATACAATCAACAATGATTCATTGCACAAAACACATGGTACAGTGAATATGTTGAATTTAATTGATGGAAAGAGTGCCATTATTGAAGGGAATTTTGAACCTTTCATTGTGCATTATGCAGAAACCTTCATTATTCCTGCAAGTATTAAGGAATATACAATCAAGCCTTATAATTGTGATAAAATTAAAGTATTAAAGGCATATGTAAGAAGTTAAAAAGTGACAACCTAAATGGTTGTCATTTTACTTTTTTCGTTTTTGTGCATACATTCTTTGATCAGTGATTTGCAGGATGTCTCTTCAGATTTATTAATCTAAAATTTTCTGTATTTCATCCTTAAAATAATATCGATTACCATCTTGCGTTAATGCATCAATTCTAGCTTGTTGGTGCAGACGCTCCTGCTCTTTTCTTGTGTAATATCATGAATGAAGTGAGCGTAAGATAATTTATCTTCTCATTCCATACTAATTGTGACAATGTGATAGTATCGGTTGTCTTAATATTTCAAGTTCCATTCACAAGGATTATTTATATTTTTTATATGTTTATATCCCTGCGAATCGCATAAAATATTATTTATCCTACAAAAAACGAATGAATTTAAGGGAAAATAATCTTAAATATATTGGCTTTCCCTTATTTTCGATTATGATTTAATGGAAACGAGATACTTTAAGGGAAAAATGAAAGACAGGTGTTTAACCAATAAGACCGTTTAACTATTCAAAAATTAAAGAAGAAAAGTGGAATTCAGAAATTCTTGGTCTCATAGCAGCAATATACAAGTTCGCAGGGAAACAAGAACTATATCTTAAGCAAAGACCAGACGAGTTGGAGAAACTTGTGGAGATAGCAAAGATTCAGAATACTGAGGCTTCAAATGCGATAGAGGGGATTGTAACAACAAATACAAGAATTAAGCAGTTGGTGGAGGAGAAGACCACACCAAAGAATGGAGATGAAGAGGAAATCGCAGGATACCGTGATGTATTAAATATTATCCATGAGAGTTTTGATACGATTCCTATTACACAAAACTATATTTTACATGAATTAGAATTCATTGAAACAAGAAGATATACAATTAATAATAGTTCACTTCATAAAACACATGGTACAGTCAATATGTTGAATTTAGTGGATGGAAAGAGTGCAGTAATTGAAGGTGATTTTGAACCTTTTATTGTGCATTATGCAGAAACATTTATTATTCCTGCAAGTATTAAGGAGTATTCAATCAAGCCATATGGTTGTCGATGAAGTGAAAGTATTAAAGGCATATGTACGATCTTAAAAAACTTCCGAAAGGGCGTTTTTGTATGTCGAAATAAAAAACCTGAGAAATCTCAGGTCGTCTTAGCTTTTTAAGGCATCTAATTCTTCTTGGGTTAACGCTCTAAATTCACCTAATGGTAAATCATTTAGTTTTAAAGGACCAAACTCAATACGTTGAAGATAGGTAACAGTGCAGTTTGCCTTTTCAAACATTCTTTTGACTTGATGGAATTTTCCTTCATGAATCGTTAGATAGGCTTTATTTGTATCTAATATTTCTAGTTTTGACGGTGCTGAAGTAAATTCTTCAAATTCCATAGGTTGATTAAAGAATTCTACGGCATTTTTTGGTAGAGTCCCATCAAATTCAACATAATATTTTTTGTCTACATGTTTTTTAGGAGATAATACTTCATGGGTTAACTTTCCATCATTGCTGATGAGTAACAAGCCTTCTGTATCTACGTCAAGTCTTCCCACAGGATATAGATCGTGTCTTTGACTTTGAATAAGTTCCATGACAGTCGGATAGAGCATATCTTCTGTGGCGCTCACATAGCCTTGTGGTTTATTCAAAATGTAATATTCGAATTCTACATAGTTAACGGGTTCATCATCCACAAAAACCTTATCATCTTCTTTTACGTTATAGTCTGCCTTTTTTATCGTTTCATCATTAATGGTTACCCAGCCGTTTTTAATTAATTTTTTAACGTCATTTCTTGTGCCAAATCCCATGTGAGATAAATATTTGTCAAGTCTCATTGATAACGCCATCCTTTCGCATATTTATTTTTTAATGAGCCTTTAGAAAGTTTCGCAAAACCTAAAGGGAAGTTATTTACACAAACAAGTGTCCATCCAGATGTTTTTGAATCCAAATCCTTCACATCTAGAGTTTCACCTTTTAAGTATTTAATAACACGCTCATCTTCAATGGAAAAGTTTAATATATTTTTAAATTGTTTAGGACAAAGGGCAAGGGCAAGACTTTGGCCAGGTTCAAAATGTTTACCTTTAAGTTGCCCTAATAATAAGCCAGATCTTAGTACGCGATAGCCTTTATAAGCTTGAAAATCTGTATTAAGCCAAATGACTTTGTCTTTTTTAATTTTGATTGTGCCTTTATTTAATTTAACTAATCTTAAAAACTCAGTAACACAATCATCTAATGTATCGCTTGGCTCCAGCCTTACTTTTTTATGTTTTGTTTCTCCATCTTTGACAAGTAAAGCGACAAAGTGACCTTCTCCCTTGATTTTATGTGGATATAAACGAACGCATTCTTCCATGTTTATACCTGGCATCATACCATCTATTTTTTCAATAGGAACAAGATGCAAGTCTGGATGTTTGTCTAATACATCTTGAATAACTTCTTCATTTTCATGAATCGAAAAAGTACAAGTGGAATATACGATAGATCCACCAGGCTTTAACATGGATATGGCCGCATTCAAAATGTTTTTTTGAATCGGCGGATAGAATGTATCATCCTTTTCAATCCAGCTTTTAATTAAGTCTGGTTCTTTACGAAACATTCCCTCACCACTACATGGGGCATCCACTAGAATCTTATCAAATGTTTCTGGATAATGTTGTTCCATATTTGTCAAATCTTCACTGGTAACCCATGCATTGTCACAACCAAATAATTCGATGTTTTTTAAGAGTCCTTGACATCTTGAAGAACTGATATCATTTGAAATTAAAAGTCCAGTATGATTGAGTTTTGTGGCAAGCTTTGTGCTTTTTCCACCAGGAGCTGCACACGTATCTAATACAATATCATTTTCGTCTACAGGAAGAACTTGTGCTGGTAACATAGCACTTGGTTCTTGAAGATAGTAAAGGCCTGCATAGTAGTAGGGGTGTTTACTTGGTTTATCTTCACTTGAATAATAGAAGCCATCATTTGTCCATGGGATGGGTTTTAGTTTAAAAGGAGAAATCTTTAAGAATTCTTCAACAGAAATCTTAAGTGTATTAACTCTTAATCCATAATATCTTTCATGATCAAAACTTTGTAGATAGTCTTCATATTCATCTTGAAGAAGTTCTTTCATTTGTTCTTTAAATTTAACTGGAAGTTCCATTATAGATCAAAAGCCTTTCCTAAAGCTTGAACCGCTTTAACTTTGTCTTTCTTTTCAATCGTTAATGAAATGGAAATTTCACTTGATGTGATCATATAATATTTAATATTATTTTCACTTAAGATGTTTAATACTTTACTCGCAATACCTGAATGTGTAGAAATTCCAAGTCCTACTAAAGACAATTTGATATATCCAAGCATTTGATGTACAGGATATTCTTTTGATGCATTTTCCATGATTTGATTACTTTGTTCTTCGGAACAATATAAAGTAAAGTTGGCAAGGCCTTCATCGTCTAATTGTTGTGAAATTGTATCAAGGTTGATATTTAAATCGGAAATCATTTTAAATAGTTTTCCTAAATAAATACCATCGTTAGGTAAGTGCATAAAGCGCATGATCGCATAGTCGTCTTTTACACTTAAACCTGTAATTGGCATATCTTCTAATTCTTTATGCATAATCCAAGTTCCTTTCTCTAAATCTGTTTCCAATGCTTTTCCTAAGAAAAGGGGAACATTATATTTGCTGGCAAGCTCAACACTTCGAGTTTCTAATACGCCAGCACCTAAACAGGCCATCTGCATCATTTCTTCATAAGAAATGGATTTTAATTTTTTAGCACGCGTATATAATCGTGGATCAATTGTATAGATACCTGCAACATCTGTAAAGATATGGCATTGATAGTTTAGTTTTGCGGCAATCGCAACGGCTGTTGTATCACTTCCACCACGACCTAAAGTAGTGATGTCTCCATATTCAGTAGCGCCTTGAAAGCCGGCTACGACAACAACTTTTCCTTGGTCTAAATGAGATTGAATTGTGGTTGTATCAATATCTTTGATCAAAGCACGAGAATGGTGCTTGCTAGTAAGAAAACCTGCTTGATAGCCAGTTAAACTGATTGCATCCACACCGAGCGCATTCATCGCAATCGCAAGAAGTGTAATTGTTTGTTGTTCACCCGTAGATAATAAACTATCCAATTCTCTTTTATTTGGATTGTTTGTGACACTATGAGCTAATTCTATTAATTTATTTGTGGTTTTACCCATGGCACTGGCAACAATGACTAGATTGTGGCCTTGTTCTTTCATGTGTTTGGCATGAAGCGCAATGGCCTGAATCTGTTCAATGGTTCCAACGCTGGTTCCACCATATTTTTCAACTATATTCATAATCTATTTTCTCCAACTACACTATTTTAACATATAAAAAGCTGTCTTAGACAGCTTTTGTTCCATTAATATATACATTTTTAATTGTATTATTCAAATCAATCAAACTTTTTGTACAAATAATAAAGTCAGCATCTTTGCCCGATTTAATAGAACCAACTCGATTATCTAAGTGTAAGATTTTAGCTGGATTGATTGTGATAGCCTTGATTGCTTCATTTTCAGGTAGTCCTGCTTTATGGGCTAGGGCTGCATTTAATGGCAGATATTGTTGGGGATTGAATGGGGAATCGGTTGTGATCGCAAATAAGATGCCTTTTTCGTACATTTTATTTGGTGTTTCAAATGAATCGTTGGCACATTCAAACTTATCTTTGTGACAAAGACTTGGCCCACAAATACATGGAAAACCACTTTCTTTGATTTGGTCTAGAATCGCTTGTGAATCGGTCGCATGATCTAGAGTGATTTCAATATCATATTCTTTTGCGATACGAATGGCTGTCAACATATCATCGGCTCTATGAGCATGACACTTTAATGGGATTTCTTTTTTGATGACTGGAATCATAGCTTCAAGCTTTTGATCATAATCTACATCTTTGCCCGCTTCTTTTTTCATCATGTATTCTTTTGTCTTAGCTAGAGTTTCTCTCAGTAATGCGCTGATTTGCATACGCGTATCAATATTTTTTCCTTTGTAGCAATTCTTTGGATTTTCTCCAAAAGCTGCCTTCATCGCAATTGGATTTTGAATGCTCATTTCATCGATACAATTTCCTTTTGTCTTATACGCAAAGAATGTACCACCAATCACATTGGCACTACCAGGTCCTGCAGCTACTGTTGTGATACCTGCTTCTAATGCAGTTTGTACAGTTTCATCCATTGGATTACATCCATCAATACCACGCATGTTGGGTGTGATTGGATTTGTGATTTCATTTAAATCATTGCCTTCAAAGCCGATAGCCGTTTCTTCCATACCCAAATGACAATGGGCTTCAACCATGCCTGGATATACATTGAATCCTGTAAGATCTTGTGTGTCTTCATTGTTTTGGGGTTCTAAATTTTTTCCAATCTCTGTAAATATTCCTTTATTCACTCTAAAATCACCAACGAATGGTTCTTGTTCCATCGTATAAATAGTGGCGTTTTTAAAAAGCATTAAGCGGCCTTCTTTCCGTCAACATAGACAGATTGGATTTCATTTTGAGTGTCTAGAATGTTCTTTGTACAAATGACAAAGTCAGCGTCTTTACCAACTTTAATAGATCCAACACGATTATCTAAACCTAGAATCTTAGCTGGGTTGATTGTGATGGCTTTAATGGCTTCATATTCTGGTAGACCCGCCTTTGCGGCTAAGGCTGCACTTAAAGATAGATATTGTTGAGGAATAACTGGAGAGTCGGTAATGATAGAGAATAAGATACCTGCTTTATAGAGTTCGTTTGGTGTTTCAAAAGACATATTCGCAAGTTCAAATTTTGATTTGTGAGTTAAGGCAGGTCCACAAATACATGGAAAACCACTTTCTTTGATTTGAGGAAGAATGCTTCTTGCATCTGTAACATGATCTAATGTAATCTTGATATTTTCTTCTTTTGCGATACGAATGGCTGTTAAGATATCATCGGCTCTATGAGCATGACACTTTAATGGAAGTTCTCTTTTGACAACAGGAATCATGGCTTCAAGCTTTTGATCATAAGCTACATCTTTTCCAGCTTCTTTTTTAGCTAAGTATTCCTTTGTCTTTTCTAATGTTTCTCTTAATAATGCACTGATTTGCATACGCGTATCAATTTTCTTACCTTGATAACAACGCTTAGGATTTTCACCAAAAGCTGCCTTCATCGCAATTGGATTTTCAATTGTCATTTCATCAATACAATTTCCTTTTGTCTTATACGCAAAGAAAGTTCCACCAAGTACGTTAGCACTACCAGGACCAGCTGCAACGGTAGTAACACCACCTTTTAAAGCAGATTCAATGGTTTCATCCATTGGATTACATCCATCAATACCACGCATATTTGGTGTGATTGGATCTGTAATTTCATTGACATCATCGCCTTCAAAACGAATGGCTGTTTCTTCCATACCTAAATGACAATGACTTTCAACTAAACCAGGGAATACATATAGACCATTTAAATCTTGTACATCTTCACCTTCGTTAGCTGTCAAATTTTTTCCTACTTCGGTAAATACACCTTTATCGATTCTAAAATCTCCTACAAAAGGGTCTTGTTCCATTGTATAAATTGTTGCGTTTTTAAATAACATTATGCTTCCTTCTTTCCATTGACATATACTGTCTTAATTTCATTTTGTGTATCTAATATATTTTTTGTGCAAACGACAAAGTCTGCATCTTTACCAACTTTAATAGATCCAATACGATCATCTAGTTTTAAAATTTTAGCTGGATTGATTGTGATGGCTTTAATAGCTTCATATTCTGGTAGTCCTGCCTTATGTGCTAGAGCGGCACTTAAGGATAAGTATTGTTCGGGTACGACAGGAGAGTCTGTGATAATGCAGAATGGAATACCAGCTTTATAGAATTCATTGGCTGTTTCAAAAGACATATTTTTTACTTCGTACTTTGATTTATGTCCCAAACAAGGTCCTAAAATACATGGAAAACCACTCTCTTTAATTTGTGGAATAATGCTTCTTCCATCTGTTACATGATCTAATGTCACTTCAATATCATATTCTTTCGCAATACGAATCACAGTTAAGATATCATCGGCTCTATGACAATGACACTTTAATGGCATTTGTTTTTTAAGAACAGGAATCATGGCTTCTAGCTTTTGATCATAGTCTACATCTTTACCAGATTCTTTTTTGGACATGTATTCTTTAGTCTTAGCCAATGTTTCTCTTAAAAGAGCACTGATTTGCATACGTGTATCAATTTTCTTTCCCTTATAACAACGCTTAGGATTTTCTCCAAATGCAGCCTTCATCGCCAAAGGATTTTGAATTGTCATTTCATCAATACAATGACCTGCTGTTTTATACGCAAAGAAAGTTCCACCGATGACATTAGCACTACCAGGTCCTACAGCTACGGTTGTGACTCCTGATTTTAAAGCTTCTTCAATCGTTTCATCCATTGGATTGCAGCCATCAATGCCACGAATATTGGGCGTGATTGGATCTGTTACTTCATTTCCATCTTCCCCTTCAAAACCAATGGAAGAACATACCATACCTAAATGGCTATGAGCATCAATGAGTCCAGGAAATACGTAGAGTCCATTTAAATCTTGTACTTCTTCATCTTTTGGATTTAAATCTTTTCCGATTTCTGTAAATACACCTTTATCAATTCTAAAATCACCTACAAAAGGGTCTTGCTCCATTGTATAAATTATCGCATTTTTAAATAGCATTACACAGCCTTCTTTCCATCGATATAGACAGATTTGATTTCATTTGTCGTATCCAGAATATTCTTTGTACAAATAATAAAGTCGGCATCTTTACCCGCTTTAATAGAACCTACGCGATTATCGAGCTTTAAGATCTTAGCTGGATTGATTGTGATGGCTTTGATTGCTTCATATTCATCCATACCTTCTTTTGCGGCAAGAGCGGCACATAAAGATAAATATTGTTCTGGAATAACTGGAGAATCGGTTGTGATGGAAACTAGAATTCCAGCTTTATTTAGTACGCCTGGTGTTTTAAAGGATTTTGATTTCAATTCGAATTTTGTCTTATGACCAAAGCTTGGTCCACAAATACATGGAAAACCACTTTCTTTGATCTGTTCAACAATACATCTTGCATCCGTCGCATGATCTAGAGTGACTTCAATATCATATTCTTTCGCAATACGAATGACAGTCAAAATATCATCGGCTCTATGGGCGTGGCACTTCAATGGCAATTCTTTTTTGATAACTGGAATCATGGCTTCTAGCTTTTGATCATAAGCGACATCTTTTCCGTTTTCTTTTTTCTTCATGTATTCCTTTGTCTTTTCTAATGTTTCTCTTAAAAGAGCACTGATTTGCATACGCGTATCAATTTTCTTTCCCTGATAACAACGCTTAGGATTTTCACCAAAGGCTGCTTTCATCGCAATTGGATTTTCAATTGTCATTTCATCAATACAATTTCCTTTTGTCTTATACGCAAAGAAAGTTCCACCAAGTACGTTAGCACTACCAGGACCTGCTGCAACGGTAGTAACACCACCTTTTAATGCAAGTTCTACGGTTTCATCCATTGGATTACATCCATCAATACCTCGCATATTTGGTGTAATTGGATCTGTGATTTCGTTGACATCATCGCCTTCAAAGCGAATGGCTGTTTCTTCCATACCTAAATGGCAATGACTTTCAACTAAACCAGGAAATACAAAGAGTCCATTTAAATCTTGTACATCTTCACCTTCATTCGCTGTTAAATTTGTTCCTACTTCTGTAAATACACCTTTATCGATTCTAAAATCACCTACAAAAGGGTCTTGTTCCATTGTATAAATGGTTGCGTTCTTGAATAACATATAATCACCTCTAGAATCTATTGTATCACGTTGTGAAAAATATTACATATAAGATGAAAATGTTTTGTAAATGAAGCCCATTTGTTTTTCAAGTTCTTATTCTATATAATGATTCTTGGTGAGTTTATGAAAAAGGTAAAAAGAAAAGTGAATAGTAAAAGAATCGCAATTGTCGTGTTGATTCCAGTGATTTGTATCGCATTATTGATTGCGAATTTTACAAGTATTCGATTGAGTATTAAGGGATATCATAAAGAGGATAAGAAAGTTGTATTAAAATTAGAAAAAGATGACATCAAAGATATCTTGGACTATGATCAAACTATTGATATTTCAAAGTGGGATAAGGTTAAAAATGATTCGCATTATTTATTGTATGATGAATATTACAGGGCTTCAAAAAAGAGTGTGAAGAAAGTTGTTTATTATATTGATTCTTACTATGAAAGAATGGAAGATTTAAATTATTTAGGATATACAAAAGATGTATTGTTTAAAAATTCAGATGTATATACCATTTCAAATTTGGATACATTGATCTCGGCTAGTGTACCTTATAAAAAGGCAAAGAAATATTTGGCAATTAAAGGGGCACAAATCAAAGATATCAAGGAATATGTAGATTCTGGATTCAAACCATTAAAAGCTGTATTAACCGTTTCTTATCCAGGCATTGATTCAAGTAAGCGTGATGATCGTACATATACCATTGAGGATCCTTCAAATATGTTGGTTTTAATTAAGAATGGTTTTAGTGTTCCAAGTGATTATGTACCAAGTGATTTAAGAGATGTAAATATTCCTTATGAAAGTGAAGTGGGGCAATTAAGAGATTGCGCGGCAACGGCACTTGAAAATATGTATAAGGATGGCTTGAAACAAGGGTATAGTATTGCGATTAAGAGTTCGTATCGTTCTTATAAAACGCAATTAGCTGTTTATAATGAATATTTTGCGATGTATGATGCGGCTTATGCGGCAAGTTTAGTTTCTGTTCCAGGATCAAGTGAACACCAATGCGGATTGAGTGTGGATCTAACAAGTCAAAGTGTAATGGATGGAACGTATGGGACATTTGGTGAAACACCAGACTATAATTGGGTTGAAGAAAATGCCCATAAATATGTATTTATTTTGCGTTTCCCAGAAAATGCAGGTGATAGAACAGGTGCTACAAATGAGCCATGGCATTTTAGATATGTAGGAAAAGAAGCCGCTAAAGAAATTCATGATAAAGGATGGATCTTAGAGGATTATATTGAGCATCATGGATTTGCATATAATTTGCGTTTGAATTGACGTATATAAAGGAATTAGTTTAAACTGACTATGGTGATGATCATGTGGTTAGGATTACTAATTCCTTTTTTTGGTACTACTTTAGGCTCAGCCATTGTGTACTTTATCAAAAATAAAAAGAATGAACTTTTATCTAGATGCTTTTCAGGTATTGCCTCTGGTGTCATGGTGGCTGCTAGTATTTGGTCTTTATTGATTCCAGCGATGGAACAAGAAAAGAATATTTTGATTATTGTACTTGGCATATTCTTAGGAGCTTTATTACTTCTTTTCTTAGATTGTATTGTTCCTCATATGCATCCTGGAACAAATGATGAAGAGGGAAAAGAATCGCATTTTAAGAAAACGACAAAGCTAGTATTTGCGGTAACTTTGCATAATATTCCAGAAGGAATGGCTGTTGGTATAGTACTAGCACAAGCGCTTCGAACAGGAAGTATATATGCGGCTTTAGCTTTACCCATTGGAATTGCGATACAAAATTTTCCGGAAGGCGCTATTTTATCTTTACCCTTAAAGAGCAATGGCTATTCAAAACATAAGGCATTTTTGATAGGCTCCTTATCGGGTATTGTCGAACCTATATTTGGCTTTTTCACAATTTTGTTTTCAAATTGGATCTTACAATGTTTACCATTTTGTTTAAGTTTTGCGGCAGGAGCCATGTTGTTTGTGGTGATTGAAGAACTTGTTCCAGAAATGGCTCAAGGAAAACATTCGAATCTTCCAACAATTTCTTTCTTGTTCGGATTTTGTGTGATGATGGTATTGGATGTAATTTTAGGATAAGCTTTCATTTTTTTCAGAAAAGAGTTAAAATTATCTTACATTATGTAGAAGACCAATATGGAATTCTGCATTTTCTTTTGGGAAGGGTGAAGGCGTTGGAAAGTACAGATTTATTAAAGGGAAGTATATGGAAATCAATATTGATATTTTCTTTACCATTATTGGTTGGAAATTTATTTCAACAATTATACAATACAGTCGATTCATATGTGGTAGGAAACTTTGTCAGTTCACATGCACTGGCCGCCGTAGGACAATCGACTTCCATCATTAATATGTTAGTTGGATTCTTTATGGGATTATCAACGGGTGCTGGTGTTGTGATTGCACAATATTTTGGAGCCAAAGAAACAAAGAAGATGCAGGATTCCATTCATACATCTTTAGCTTTAACTTTAGTTTTATGTGTCTTATTCACAATATTGGGTATTGCCCTTTCTAAACCCATTTTAGTTATGATTGGTTCTCCTAAAGAAGTTTTACCTTTGGCCGTGATCTATCTTCAAATTTATTTTGCGGGTGTGTCCTTTTCATTAATTTATAATATGGGAGCCGGAATTTTAAGAGCTTTGGGCGATAGTAAAAATCCGTTGATTTACTTAGTCGTATCGAGTTTAGTCAATATTGTATTAGACTTTGTGTTTGTGATCTACTTTCATTTAGGTGTTGCCGGTGTTGGTATTGCAACAACACTTGCACAGCTTGTTTCTGCCATTCTAGTCATGCATGAATTGATGCATACAGATAAAGAGTATAAGGTATATATTTCTAAGATTCGTTTTTCAAAGCCCATTCTATCAAGGATTATTTCGATTGGAATACCGGCAGCCCTACAAAATAGTATTGTTTCTTTTTCCAATGTGATTGTTCAATCGTATATTTCTAAATTTGGATCGGCTGCTGTTGCAGGATATAGTACAACTACAAAACTAGATGGTTTCTTGCAGCTTCCAATTCAAAGTTTCTCGATGGCTATCACAACGTTTGTGGGACAGAATTATGGAGCTCAAAACTATAAGCGTGTAAGAAAAGGCTTGTATACAACATTATTGATGTGTGAAATAATCATCGCATTAGGAGCCTTCTTGATTTATACAAATGGAGAGTTCTTAGTTGGATTATTCTCACAAGATAAAGATGTGATTGTAGCTGGTGTGACTATGATTTCTGTCTTTGCGCCAGGCTATATCTTCCTTCCTTTATCCCATATTACTGCTGGTGCTTTAAGAGGTGTTGGTTTATCGAAAATACCAATGTATTCGATGATTTTATGTTTCGTTATTTTAAGACAAGTCTATTTATTTGTGGCAACACAATTTAGTTCGGAATTAATTACTGTATTCTTGGGGTGGCCATTGACATGGATCGTAAATGCAGCACTATTGATGGGGTATTATCATATATATTCAAAAAAACTAGTAAGAGGCGATATTTATTAATCGTCTCTTTTTTATACCCTTGAACATCGAGCTTTAAATGGGTATAAAGGGTATAAAAGGTAGCAAGTCAAGATGTGTATAGTAATAGTATTGATTAGAAAATTACTGTTATGAAAATGAAAAAGGACAATGGAATAGTGCTATATAAAAATTGTATAAGCAATGTAACGTTGCTTATTTTTCATGTTATTGATTTATCGTGGAGAAAATACAGAAATGGATACTATTCAGTATTTAAATGTTGAAAACTATTTAAAAAGTTTGTAGAAAACAAGGTAAGAGGCGAGATTTAGTAGAGTCTCGCCTTTTTTCTTTGTTTTGAATTGGGAATATTTAATTCCTTTCGATATTTTGATATGGTTCTTCTGGATGCGTAGAGTTCCATATTTTTAAGTTCTTCTACAATTTCTTCATCTTGTAGAGGATTTTCTGGATTTTCCACTTCAATCAATAATTGAATGGCTTTTTGAATCGAGTCTTTACTGCTTCCTTTGTGTGTCTTTGAAATAAATAAATCTTTTACAGGATACATATGATCATTAAATTCATAATATTTATCACTCAGAGTCCTAGAAACGGTTGAAATCGAGTAGCCCGATTCTTCAGCAATTTCTTTAAGTGTGCATTCTTTTAAATCATCTTGAAATAGAAAATAATTCTTTTGATGGGTAATTAAGATATTTGCGAGTAAAAGAATGGTTTTGTTTCGACGGTTGATACTATCTATATAAAACTTAGCTTCATTTAAATATTTTTTAGCTTCTTTTGATAATTTTACTTCTTCACAATGAAGCGATAGATTTCCCATTTCTTTGGGGATGATTTTTAATTGATCTTCATCAATTTCAATTGTGAATTCAGGTAAAGCTAAATTTGTCGTACTTTCTGTGTCATATTCACTGCAAGGAAATGGATTGCACTCTTGCATGTGTGCTAATTCATCAAATACGGATTCATAAGGTATATCTAAAGATTCAGAAATTGTATAGAAATCTTTTTCTTCAAGTTCTTTTGAATAATTCTTTAAAATCGTGTATGCGACTATATAGTCTTTTGTTTTTAATTGAATCATTAAAGAATCAATACTGTTTTTAGCAGCCACACCAATAGGTTCAAAGGTTTGAATGAAAGAGAGTGTTTCTTCAAATTGAGCTTTAGTGCATTTTAAGTCCGATAGGACAGTTTGGATATCTTGATCAAAGAAACCATGACTATCTAAGGATTCAATAATATAATTGGCAATGGGTTCATTGTATTTTTTGGTGCTTGTATGCAGCTGCAAATAAAGTTCATCCTTTAGACTCGGTTTATTGGATATGCCGGCTTCAAGATATTGTTGGATATCTTGACTGGGAGTGTATTCTAAAAAGGGATTGTTTTGACTGACATTATATAAAAGATCGGATAAAGTCTGTCGATCTTTACTTAATATTTCAAGATGGGACTTTAAACCTGTTGTCATATGCAATGTCTGTTTGTAGGTGTGTGTATAAATCAAATCTTGTTTCATATGTATATATGTTATAACATATTATGGTATAATAATTCAAAAAAAGTGGAGGGTAACATGATAGAAAAAATATTAGCATATATTTTAGCATGCTGCGACAAGGAAGATTTTGATAAGACTAGTGTTGCCTTGATTAGTGAAAATCTAAAGATAAGTCGTTCGCAGGTGTCTGTTGTATTAAATAAATTAGTAAAAGAAAATAAATTGATTCGCATTGAATCAAAGCCGTTTTATTTCATATCTGTCGAGTATTTAAAAGAAAAGGCAATTCCTTTTAAGGGTTGTGTATATGCAAGTTTAGATGATTTATTGTCAAATCAGGAAAAGAAGGATTTTGAAAAACTAGTGGGCATGAATCATTCTTTGGCTCAAACTGTTAAACAATGTAAAGCTACTATTTCGTATCCCCCTAATGGTTTACCTATGTTACTTTATGGGCCTACAGGAACAGGTAAGTCTTTAATTGCAAAGTTGACGTATGAGTGGGCAAAAAATCAGGGTGTCATTTCAAAAGATGGACAGTTTGTACAGGTCAATTGTAGTGAATATGCCAACAACCCTGAATTATTAACGGCCAACTTATTTGGTCATGTTAAAGGTGCTTTTACAGGAGCTGAAAAAGACAATGAAGGTTTGATTGCCTTAGCTAACAATGGTGTTTTATTTTTGGATGAGGTCCACGAACTAAAGGCTGAATGCCAGGAAAAGTTGTTCTTGTTTATGGATCAAGGTATTTATCATCGTGTGGGTGATAATGAAAAGTGGTATAAGTCTAATGTTCGTATTGTATTTGCAACTACAGAAAATCCGGATAAAGTTTTGTTAAAAACATTAATGCGACGTATTCCAATGACAATCACCATTCCTAGTCTTGAACAAAGAGGTACGCAAGAGCGTATTGAGTTGTTGTATGATATTTTTAGTCGGGAAGAAAAACGTTTAGATTGTCAGATCAAGATGAGTAGCAAAGTGTATAATGCGCTGTTACAAAGTAAGATGCCAGGTAATATTGGTCAATTAAAGAGTAGTGTGCAGTCTTGTTGTATCAATTCTTTATTTGATAAGGTCAATGACGAATTAGTGATTCATTTGGACAGTTTGCCTAAAGATCTTTTACAGCAGGTTTACGCGAATCAAAAAACGGTCTTGGATGATGATGAATATATATATGTGGATGATTTGCAGGGGTACTATAATGGTACAAAAGAAATTCTTCAATTAAATGATAGCTTGTTGGCGTGTTATCGAAAATACAAAGAGGAACATACAAGCTTGTCGGATTTTATGGCAAAAGAAAAGAATTATGTTCAAAAATATTTTGATAACTTGATCTTTAGAAAGAAAGAATCGAGTCAGGTCGATTATTATAATCGTGGTGTGCAGCATATCTTTAACTTGATTGAATCGCGGTATGGATTAAAAATTACAAATAATGAAACGTTAGCTATCGCATCTTATTTAGATGAGATTCATCATGAATATCATGATTTAAGAAGCTGGTTTTTAAAACATGAAGAAGAATGTGATGATTTATATCAATTGTTGCAGGAAGAATTCTTTAGAGCAACCAATGTATCTTTAGAAATTTGTACGTATTTAAAGTCCTATCTAGAAATGGACATGTATTCCATCATTATTTGTACGTTTATCTTCTATGTTTATAATGTACAAAAAGATTCAAGGCTTTATCAAAAAGCAGCTGTTGTTCTATCGCATGGCTTTTCTACGGCTTCAAGTATTGCGGATGCTGCCAATCGTTTTTTAGGACAATATATTTTTGATGCGCTAGATATGCCTTTATATATTGATACGGCCACAATGATTGAGAAACTGAATCGGTATTTGGATCGTATTGGCAAGGTCAAAGAATTGTATCTTTTAGTGGATATGGGTAGTTTGGAAGATATTTATAAAGGTTTGCATATAGAAAATGCGAATATTGGAATTATCAACAATGTGAGTACTCCAATCGCTTTAGAAATTGGAAATGGAATTCGTAATAATGTAGAGATGGAGAGCATACTACAAAAAACGATTGATGCTTTCCGTGTCAATTTTACATATCATATTGAAAAGCATCAACAAAAACAGCCAGTCATTCTATGTTCTTGCGCAAGTGGATTGGGTACGGCCAAGAAATTAAAATCGATGTTGGAGCAATCTTTTCCAGATGGAATTAATTTAGATGTGAAGACGTTGAATTATTCGGAATTGATTGAGTTAGGTAAAAAGAACAATGTATTTGAAGAATATGATGTTTTATGTGTACTTGGAACGTTAGATCCAAATATGGAGGACATTCCATTTGTGGGTATTGAAGATTTGATTATTGAAGATACATTTGGTGATTTCAATCAATACTTCAAGGATTATATGGATGAAGAACAGCTGTTTTTGTTTGATAAAAATATTCTACATAATTTTTCATTGAGTAATATTATGAATGCATTAACGATATTAAATCCAACAAAACTGTTGGAGCAGGTTGCCAATGCGATTGATGTTTTACAAAAGTATGTTGGTGTTCGTTTCAGCAATCGAACTTGTTTTGGATTGTACGTACACATTTGTTGTTTGATCGAAAGACTTGTTGTTTCAAGAAATGCTGAGTATGATCCAAGCTTGGATTTCTTAAATGAACACAAAGATTTTGTGGACTATGTTAAGAAGGCGTTTAAGCAAGTAGAAGATTTCTATGGTGTAGATATTCCTACAGAGGAAATGATTCATATTTATAATTATGTGAAGAATAACTAGTAAAGATGGGGAAACTCATCTTTTTTTTGTAAGCTTATTTCTATGGCACAATATTTGCTTGTATATAAGTGAACGACGTAATACAGAAAGGAGAAAGATAAATGAGTAGAGTAATATTTGCTTCTCATGGAGGATTATCTAAAGGAATGAAGGATTCTGTTTCTATGATTGTTGGAGATTTAGCTAAGGATGTAGAAACATATAGCTTACTTCCTGGACAAAATCCGGAAGACTTTTATCAAGAGCTTTATAAAGATGTAAAGGATAGTGAAGAACAAGTTCTTATCTTATGCGACATTAAAGGCGGAAGTGTTCATACAGCTTTATCAAAGCTAGCCGTGCTAGATAATGTAATGATTTTTTCAGGAATGAACATGGGATTGGCACTAGATGTAGTGATGAAAAGCTTGAATGGAACTCTTGGTTTAGACGTTGTGAATGATTTGCTTACATCAGCTAAAGAAGGAATGACTGTTATGAATGGCATGTCAAATGAAGACGACGAAGATTTTTAATAGGAGGAGAAAAAAATGATCAAATTATTAAGAGTGGATCACAGATTGTTACATGGTCAAGTGGCTTTTTCTTGGACATCCACACTTAGTGCGGATTGCATCTTAATAGCTAGTGATGCAGTTATGAAAGATGATTTAAGAAAAATGTCAATAAAACTAGCTAAACCGGCTGGAGTGAAATTAGTAATTAAAAATATTGCAGATGCAGTGAATGCGATCAACAGTGGTGTTACAGACAAATACAAATTATTTATTGTGGTTGAATCTATTAGAGATGCTAAGACGATTGCTGAAGCATGTAACATTAAAGAAATTAATTTGGGAGGAACTAAGTCAACTTCTGAAACTCGTAATATTTCAAAGGCAATGAATGTTACTAAAGAAGAAGAACAAATGATTCGTGATATGGTTTCTGAAGGGATTAAAGTTGATATTCGAATGGTTCCAACAGATAAATCATTAGATGCATTAAGCGCTTTATAAAAAGAAGAGGAGAAAAATATGATATTACAAGCATTTTTGTTAGGCTGTATAGCTTTCATTGGTAAGTGTGACTTAGCAACGGGTACGAATTTAATTCAACGACCAATTGTTTTAGGTCCATTCGTTGGCTTAGTTTTAGGAGATCCTGAGCTAGGCATTAAAATTGGTGCAACTTTAGAGTTAGCTTTCTTAGGACAATATTCGGTTGGTGCATATATTCCACCTAACGTAATTGTTGGTGGAGTTTTAGGAACAGCATTTGCAATTACTACTGGAAAGGGCGCAGGAATTGCATTTACTATGGCATTCCCAATCGCCTTATTAGCACAATCTATTGATAATGTAATGTTCTCATTAGTTCGTCCTATGTTTGGTAAATTGGCAGATAAATATGCGGCTCAAGGAAACGCAAAAGCAGTCAGTACAATTCATTTATGCACAGGATTCTTGACATGCTTTGTATTGTTCTTATTAACTTTCTTAGGATTTGCTCTAGGAAGTACACAAATGCAAGCAATTGTGAATGCAATCCCTGAAGTTATCACAAATGGTTTAAGTATTGCATGTGGAATGCTTCCAGGTATTGGATTTGCCATGTTAGCACAAATGATTATGAATAAAGATGTAGTACCATTCTTCTTTTTGGGATTTGTATTATCAGCATACTTCGGTATTCCGGTTGTTGGTATTGCCATTATTGGTGTAATTACAGTGTTTATTAAAATTAATTTCCGTGAAGAAGATACTTTAGTAGCACAAGGAGGATTAGATGAAGATGACGACTTCTAATGAAAATGTAATCACGAAAAAAGATTTACAAAGAATGTTTTGGCGTTCGTTACCTATGGAATTTTCATGGCATTATGAAAGACAAATGCATATGGGATTTGCATTCATGGTGGCTAAAGGATTAGAAAAGATTTATAAGGATGATAAAAAAGGATTATCAGAAGCTCTTGAAAGACATTTAGAGTTTTTCAATATTACATCACACGTATCTCCATTTGTGGGTGGAATCGTTCTTGCTATGGAAGAAATGAATGCAAAAGATCCAAATTTTGATACATCAAGTATCAACGCTGTTAAAGCTGCACTGATGGGGCCTCTAAGTGGAATTGGAGATTCATTATTGTTAGGAACTCTTCGTGTATTAGCAATCGGTATCGGAACTTCATTAGCTGTGCAAGGTAGTGTGTTGGGTCCAATCTTATTCTTATTGATTTTCAATGTGCCAGCGTTTGCATTACGCTATTTCTGTTCAATGAAAGGCTATGAATTAGGAGCTAACTATTTAACAAAGATTCAGCAATCTGGTTTAATGAAAAAATTTATGCTAGCAGCTGCTATTCTTGGAGTTATGGTAATTGGTGGTATGACAAATGAATTGGTTAGTGTAACGACTCCATTGGCTATTGGTAGTGGAGATTCTGCAACAAAGATTCAAGACATTTTAAATGGAATTATGCCAGGTATGTTGCCTTTGGCTGTAACCGGAATATATTATTCATTAATGAAAAAGAAAGTGAATGTTTTATGGTTGATTATTGGTACAGCTGTTGTAGGCATTGTATGTGCACAATTCGGGATTTTAGGATAAATAGAAAAGGATGGTAAATTAAAATGTTAAATTTCGACGAAGCAAAAGTAAGACAGGATCATCAAAATGGTGTTGATATGATTCCTGAGGTAGAAAAGGTAGTAGATCAAATTTGTGATGAAGGTTATGATAATATTTTCTTATTTGGAATTGGTGGAACATTATTATATGCAGGACAAATTATGCATACAGCTAAACAATTAGGATGTTCATTACCATTGTATTTAGAGAATGCAACAGATTTCTTATATGAAGGAAATAAGAAATTTACAAAAAATTCAGTTGTAGTTATCGCATCATTGTCAGGAAATACAATTGAAGTAGAAGCAGCTGTTGATAAAGCTCATGAAGTTGGAGCGCGTGTAATTGGATATGTTGAAGTTCCAGAATCACCATTAGCTAAGAAAGTAGATCATTTAGTTACTACCGTTGGTGGAGAATACTATTGGTGGTATACAGTGGTTCTTCGCTTTATGAAGAATGCGGGTGAATTTGCTGCATACGATAAGTTAACTTCTCAAATGAAAAACTTACCAGATGCAGTTGTTCAAATCTATAAAGATGCGGATGAAGAAATGAAAAACTATGCTGAAAAATACTGTGATGAACCAATTACATATTTAGTAGGATCTGGTAACCTTGAAGATTGGGCAGTTTGCTATGGTATGTGTATTATGGAAGAAATGCAATGGATGCGTACACGTCCAATTTCAGCTGCTAACTTCTTCCACGGAACATTAGAAGTAATTGAAAGAGATGTTCCAGTTATCTTAATTAAAGGTGAAGATAAAACTCGTCCTGAAATGGATCGTGTTGAAAAATTTGTTAATACAGTTAGTGCTAAAGTAACAGTGTTTGATACTAAAAAATTTGCTCTTCCAGGTATTGATGAAGAATTCCGTGGAGTTTTATCACCAATTGTAATGCGTTCAGCATTTATGAGATTAAATGTTCATTTAGAACACTGCAGACGCCATCCAATTGATATTCGTCGTTACTATAAAGCATTAAAATACTAATAAAGATTGAAAGGGGCTTTAAAGCTCCTTTCATTATATAAAAGTTGAGGCATCATTACGGAGAATTTTGTGAATTATGATGGAGACGATTAATACTGTTATTTTTGATATGGACGGGTTGATGTTTGATACGGAAACCCTATATATCGATGTGTTTGAAGACATTTGTAAAAAACACGATCATTACTTTCCAAGAGAATATTTACTTGGCATGCTTGGAACAAGTTATTTCGATTATTCGATTTACCATAAGGACTATCCATGGTTAGAGGATATGTTGGAAATTGCGGATGATGAATTTGTTTCTTATTACGAGAAACGCTTTGCGATTCCAGGCTCTGCCAATAAATATGGCTTGAAAGAATTGTATGATTATTTAAAAGCGCATAACTATAATATTTGTATTGCGTCAAGCTCAAGTGTTACTCACATTAAGCGTTTAGTGAATAACTGCGGGTTTGATTTTAGAGCGGATTTGATGCTTTCATCACAAGATGAATATGCGTCAAAGCCAGCTCCCGATTTATTTTTGGCGTGTGCGAAAAAGATGGGAGTAAAGCCTGAAAATTGTATCGTACTAGAAGATAGTAAGAATGGGATTCGTGCTGCTTATAATGCGAATATGAAAAGGGTTTGGATTCCTGATCAAGTACAATTCAATGATGAAGATATGAAATATGTCCAATATCAATGTGAAAATTTGAAAAGGGTTATAGATATATTAGAAGCAAAGTAACGTTGCTTCTTTTATTGTGCTATACTAATGTTGTTTTTTGGGTCAGAGGCGATATTTATGAATCGCCTCCTTTTTTTGTATACCAAAACATGATATGATGGGTATACCAATTATATAGGGAGAAAAGAGTATGGATAAGGATAATATATATGTACTTCGCGACATAGATTGTTTTATGTCGGTTACAGAAGCGATTCGTGAACAAGGGCTTACTTTAGAAAATCGTATTATTGAAAAGAAAGTGATTGAATCCAATTACTATTTGTCGAAACAATTAAATGTGCCGTTGGCTACTAAACTCTTCTATTTATGTCGTGTTCGATATGTAGAAGGTATTGCTCAATCGATTGAGAAAACATATATTGAATATTCGAAGGTGGAAGGACTTGAAGAATATGATCTTGGGAATACATCGTTTTATGGCCTTTTATTAAAGGAATATGGTATACAGGTTTATGAAACACAAGAAGAATTATTATTGGTGGAAGCAAAAAGGGAAGAAAAAAGATTATTAGGATTAGAAGGAAAGTGTGAGATTTTATTAAATCGTGGAACTTCTTATGTTTCAAAAAATGATCATGAGCCTTTTGAATATTTTGAAATGTCAAGTCTACCAAGCTTTTATAGATATAGGAGTGTGTCAGAAATATGAGTGAAAAACCAATCTATGTACAACTGATGGACAGCATCAAAAAGAAAATTCAGGATGGACAGCTTCAAGTCGGAGATCGTTTAGTGAGTGAAAGAGAGATGTCCGAACAATATGGAATCAATCGAATGACAGTGCGGAATGCATTAAAAAACTTCAAGAAGAAGGGGTAATTGAAACAAAAAGAGGAAGTGGAAACTATGTTGCGAAAGTTCCATATGTTGAAGAAAAACTAGAATTAGGTCGTGCCGGTGTTTATTCATTGAGTGCGCAGATTCGTCAAAAGGGAATGAAATCGAGTCGTAAAACACTATCTTTGACAAAGATAAAGCCTGAAGATAAATTAAAGGAAGTCTTTCCAAATGAAGATTATATATATGAAATCATTCGTTTATCTTATATCAATGATGAGCCTTATGCATTACAGAAGGTATATATTCCTTGTTCTAAATTTGAGGATGCAGAGCGTTTTGATTTTGAAAGCTTTTCATTATATGACTATATGGATGATTTAGGACATCGTCCTAAAACTATGGTTTCTTATTTGCGCATTGATTCTTTGCCGACAGAGTATCGAAAATATATGGATATTGAAAGAAATGTATTTATTTTTGATTACCATGGATATGATGATAATCGTGAATTGGTGGAGTATACAATTTCATATCATAATCCAAAGTATTCATCGTTTAAATATGAAACACAAGGGTTGAAGTTTAGAAGTCAATAAATTGGTACATAAGTATATCAGAATAGAGGTGTCTAATTGGTGGATGTCTCTTTTTTTTGCGGTTAATATGAGATTGGTATACATGTGGGACAAAGAAATTGTTGATATTGGTATATATACATGGTATAAATTCCCGAGTTTGACAGTTGAAAAAGTAAAAAGTGCTAGAAAGCCTTTATTCAAGGTT
>ERZ773181.1071-NODE-1071-length-24686-cov-8.442694_pt1 | contig 24686 bp, 26 predicted proteins | sample MGYA00581001_ERZ773181 | MGnify/ENA primary metagenome ERZ773181 (study PRJEB29015, sample SAMEA2737780) | human gut metagenome | biome: human gut; feature: human-associated habitat; material: faeces | place: China | collected 2012 ...
GCTTGCCAGCATGGATTCCAAAACGTTGATCACCCTTTCCCGAAGCATAGACGCGATATTACGAACATAGAAGATCCCGCCATACGGAATGTGCTCCCGTATGGCGGGATCTCGTGTATAGACAACAGCATGACATTCGCACTACAATTGCTTGTAACCGTCACCTGCATATGATGAGGAGCGACTATGAGCGACACTGCGACGATCAGTTTCCGCACGGACCCAGCGATCAAGCGAGAGGCAAAGGAACTGTATGCCGATATGGGCATGGATCTGTCAACGGCAATCAACATCTTTCTGCGCCAATCAATCCGCGAAAACGGCATGCCTTTCAAGATCACCAGGGACAATCCGTCCAGCATTGAGGCACGCCGCCAAGCGGAAACCCATGACGGAGAATCCTTCACCAGCACGGATGCGTTGATGAAGGATCTGTTGGATGCTTAAGTCGGTTTTTCGCACAACGCAATTCAAAAAGGATTTCAAGGCTCTGCTTAAAAAGCATTACAATCCCGATAAGCTTAGACAGGCCATCGACACGCTCATGGCCCAAGACAAACAGTTGCTCAGCACAAAATACCGCGACCATCAGCTGACCGGAAGCTGGAGGGGATACCGCGAAATCCACATCGAGGGTGACTGGCTCGTCATTTACCGTGTGGAGAAGCAGGAGCTGCAACTCGTGCTCACACGGACCGGGTCGCATGATGATTTGTTCTAGCGATTACCCGATTACCGACTACTTGAACAGGTCGAACAGGCTGAACGTGGTCTTCTTGTAGATGGCGTTGTACAGCTTGCGCTTGGGATGCAGCCAGCCCATACCCTTCTTGCCGTAGCCGGGAATCAACGCTTTCTTGACCGCGCGGGTGGCACGGCCTTTCGTACGCGCGGACAGGCTCTTCTTCCAGCTGGGTTTCCTCATCCCGTATTTCATGGCGGTCTCTTTTCGAACGGTCATGCTCATTCTATACAGTGCTGAACACGTAGGGTAGGGGGCTGCGGACGTTTTCTTGGAGACTGAACGAAAGGATTATCATATGTTCAGTCCCGAGGAAAGACAGCGCGCGGTGGAGCTGTATTTCACCACGCCGATGACCACGGCCCAAGTGGTGAAACGCCTGGGATACCCGACCAGACAGTGCCTGGAACGCTGGCTTGCGGCGGATCCCCGGTATGCTGGCCATATGGCGAAACCCATCATCCCACTGGAGACAAGGACCAAGGCGATCGAACTGGTGCTGGGCGGCATGCAGCAGAAGCAGGCCGCCCGACAGCTCGGCGTGAGCATTGGCGCGGTCCACAACTGGGTCAAGGCGTACCGGGAGGGCGGCATGGCCGCGCTGCAACCCAGGAACAGGAACGCCAGCCAGTCCAACAAGCCCGCGCCGCGGCGAAGCCGGAATGCCGGGGACGGCAACGACGACGCGGAGGCGCTGCGCCGCAGGGTCGAGGAGCTGGAGCTGGAGAACGCGTTGATGCGGGAGGTGGTGGAGGTCGTAAAAAAAGACCCAGGCGCCGATCTGCGGCGCCTGTCGAACAGGGAGAAGACGCTGCTGATCGACCGTCTGAGGCCGGCGTATTCGCTCAGCTCGATGATATGCTTGCTCAGCATCGCGCCGAGCAGCTACCACTATCACCACGCCAGGCTCGCCATTGACAAATACGCAGGACTCAGGACGGAGGTGGCGGAGGCGTTCGCCGCGTCCAAGGGCAGGTACGGGTACCGCAGGATCAAGGCCACGCTCCAAACCGGCGTCTCGGAAAAGGTGATCCGCAGGATCATGGCCGAGGACGGTCTGACGGCGCACGTGCCGAGACGACGCAGGTACAGCTCCTACGAGGGCGAGACCACGCCCGCGCCCGGCAACCTCGTCAACCGCGACTTCACGGCCGAAGCGCCGAACGAGAAGTGGCTCACGGACATCACCGAGATCAAGGCCCGGGACGGGAAGGTGTACCTCTCCCCGATGATCGACTGCCACGATGGCAGGATCGTAGCGTACACGGCCGGTTTCAGTCCCAACGCGGAGCTCGCCAACAGGATGCTCGTCAAGGCCGCGGAAACACTGCCGGAGGGGGGCGAAGCCCCTGGTGCATTCCGACCGCGGCTGCCATTACCGGTGGCCCGGATGGCTGGATCTCATGGAACGGTACGGCCTGACGCGGTCGATGAGCGCGAAGGGCTGTTCGCCGGACAACGCCGCCGCGGAGGGGTTCTTCGGACGTATGAAGACGGAATCCGTCTATCCCGAGCGTTGGGAGGAGCGTACCCGTGACGAGGTGCTCGTCCTGATCGACGAGTACATCCGCTGGTACAACCATGAGCGCATCAAACAGTCGCTCGGTTGGATGAGTCCGGTACAATACCGTCAGAGCCAAGGAATGGCTGCGTGATTATCTCCAAGAAAACGTCCGCAGCCCCCGGATCGCCCATGAAGAAGGTTTCCACATCTGAGCACCACAGCGAGCTAACGTAACCGTTCGGAGAAGAAATCATTGAGCCCTAATACGTCACCATATTTGCTTTTTCCTAGAACACCGGTATCGGAGTCGAATAGCTTGCCAGCGCGCGACCAGCCGTCACGAGGCTTGCCGATGGCATCCGTCTCGCCGGGGTCGCCGCCCAGTACGTCCTTGATCAAGGATGGGAAATAATTTGCCAACATCTGCTGGAACAACTCGTCATTCATCAAACGACCCGTCTCAGTCGAGGAGATGTACCCGTGGCCGTCATACGTGTCCATCGCCTTCCACATGAACCCGGAATGGCCGTCAACGGACATACCTCCCGCATACATGCACCCCTCCTGATTCGTGGCGAGATCCGAGGAAAGCACGCCTCCTAGGAACGATTCCATACGCATGAACCCGTCCACTACATCCAACGCCTCGAAGATCTCTCCCCATGCCGAGGCACGATCCGCCACAGGCGTCGTCAACTCCTTCACCTTCGCGAGGTTGTCCTCGAAACGACTCCATTTATCTGCACCCAGCCCGAGCTCGGACTTCCACCATGCCAAATCATGCAATTCCATCTCAACTCTCCAATCACGAAAACCATTACCGAACACGCCGGGACCGTCAGAACCGCTTCCCCCGGTACACGACCTCCTTGAACGTATGCCAGTTGCTCGCGTCCCAGTAGGCGCGCAGCAACGCGTTGCCCGCCGTGCACCACTCGTTTCCGCGGTAGAAGAACACGCGCCTGGCGGCCATCCGCCGCTCGCCCACCGGACGCGCGAAGGCCTCGCGCACCTCGCGCCACCCGTACGCGACACCGTCGTGGACGATCCCGCCATGGGTCCCGCTGCCGCCGCCATGCGGGTTGTGCGGCACGGGGACATGCCACAGCACGGACCGGCCGGCGTCGTCGATCGTCACCTCCTCGCCAGGCCGCACCTGCTCGGCGAACCCCTCGGGAGACAGTCCCGCCGCATACGCGTACTCCTCCCCGGTCGGCACACGCCGCCGGTAGCGGGCCAGGGGCGCGTCCCACGGGCCCACCAGACCGCCCTCACGCACCTTCAGACCGGAACGGTCCACATCATCCCAGCCCACATCCTCGGGCCACAGGCCGCCGTACGACAGGCAGACACGGTGATATGCCCTCAGCATCGCGGCCAGCGTCCGCAGCATCGCCCCGTCGGGCTCCACCGCCTCCCCCAGCAGGCCGACATCACTGAAACGCGCCTTGTACCAGTCGGCAGGCAGATCGTGCACGCACGCCACATGTGTAATCTCATACCGCTCCGGACGGTCATGCAACACGGACCCGTCCCCCTGCGCGTTCACCAGATACAATTTCCTCCGCCACACGAACACGAACGCAAGAAATATCCTTGACGGGTTCAAAGTCTGATACCCCCCCGGGATACCCGCGAGCAGCGCCTCGCCGTCCCCGCCGACGACCCAATTCCTGCAATGCACCAGATCCACGCCCATCGCGCGCAGACGCCCCGTCTCCCCCGGGGACAGCAACGTGAACGGACCCTCGACCCTCACCACAACAACCACTCCAATCAATATCCCAAAGTCAAACCAATAAACCCGTATCGCCAATCGGTAACCGGACTGCCACCACCGCAGCGACAACGCATCCCACCCTCATATGAGACGCTCCCGGTCCAACATTGGCACCGTAACTTGCGCCAGCAGAGCCTCTTCCTCCCCACCGGCGACCCAATTCATGCAATGCCCAAGGCCCACACCCTTGCACGCAGACAGCCTCTTCCTCCGCCGCGGGCAACAGTGTGAACGGGTTTTCAGCCCCTATGCCATATACCCCCCTATACCAGCGAATACGTCATGACTCGCTGTTCCTCAAACCTTCCTCCCACCCCGACCATATCGGAACATTCCGCACATTGTGGTAACGACACGCGCACCATACCGTATTCCGACAACGTCAAACCTTTGACTTTTTCAACTCCCCCGTTTTCACCCCCGCACTCAGACCAGAGAACTCAATTGCCGAAGAAGGAGAAGGTGCCGAACCGCCATGCCAGGCACAACGCGATGACCGGCAACGCCAAGCACACCACGAGGAACACTTTGTCACGGGTGTGCACTTCGCTCACGCGGGCATGGCTGCGCGGACCGGAACCGCCGAATCCTCGCGCCTCCATGGCCGTGGCCAGCGTGGTGGAACGCCGGATGGACAATACCAGCAGGGCGAAGGACTGTGGGAGGAACGCGCGAATCTTATTGTCGTCGCCCAAACCACGCGACCGGCGCGAGGCGGACAGCGCCGCCCAGTCGTCCTGTAATACGGAGAACAGGCGCATGCCAGCCAAGCCGCCGTACACGAAACGGTCGGGCAGGTGCAGAATCTGGCTGAACGAGTCCGCCAAATCGGTCGCATCGATGCCCAGCACCGCTATGATCGCGGGAATGCCGATGGCGAGGATGCGCAAAGCGGTCGCCAAGGCGAGTTCGGCCGAACGGTCGGTAACGCGCATAAGCCCCCACTGCCACCAGGTGTCGCCGCCGGATTTGCCGTAGAGCAGCACCGCGAGAGCGGAGCAGGGCGCGCCGACGAACACCGGCCAGGTGGATCGCACCGTTCGCCACGGCGTGATGCCGATGACCGCAAGCACCGCTGAACACACACCGGTGTCGTCATTTCCTTTCCTCCCGGGAACCATCAGTTTGGTTGATAAGCACTCGGGAATTTACCAAGGAACCGGACGGTGCCGGTGTTCTCATTCCACCGGCACCGTCACCGACGACACTGTTCAAATTGAACGCTCAGGGTGTACAGAAACAAGTGCCGACGCTGGACACCTTTATTTGATCACATACAAACGAGAAGTGGCTCACGGACATCACCGAGATCAAGGCCCGGGACGGGAAGGTGTACCTCTCCCCGATGATCGACTGCCACGATGGCAGGATCGTAGCGTACACGGCCGGTTTCAGTCCCAACGCGGAGCTCGCCAACAGGATGCTCGTCAAGGCCGCGGAAACACTGCCGGAGGGGGGCGAAGCCCCTGGTGCATTCCGACCGCGGCTGCCATTACCGGTGGCCCGGATGGCTGGATCTCATGGAACGGTACGGCCTGACGCGGTCGATGAGCGCGAAGGGCTGTTCGCCGGACAACGCCGCCGCGGAGGGGTTCTTCGGACGTATGAAGACGGAATCCGTCTATCCCGAGCGTTGGGAGGAGCGTACCCGTGACGAGGTGCTCGTCCTGATCGACGAGTACATCCGCTGGTACAACCATGAGCGCATCAAACAGTCGCTCGGTTGGATGAGTCCGGTACAATACCGTCAGAGCCAAGGAATGGCTGCGTGATTATCTCCAAGAAAACGTCCGCAGCCCCCTACCGGCGTTATCCAGCACCACTGACGGCATCATGCGCAACAAGTATGATCAGGCGCAAGACCAAGACATGCCCATCGTCGAACGTATGCTTGAAGTAGCCGAACACCACGGAGTGCCCATGGCTCAGGTTGCGCTTGCATGGCACTGGGCCAAGGGCGTGACCGTACCTATCTCGTAGGCTGTTCGTAGCCAGAACGCGTGGATGATGCCATCGCCGCGCTAGGCGTGCAGCACCATAAGCTCTCGTCGACACGTAGTAAAACAGCGGTATACATACAGCACCACTCATCAAAAAACGGAAGAGTCGCCAAAGTCATCTAAAGATGACTCCCTACGACAAATAATTACAAGGATATTCCACCTATGACAAACTGGCGCTGCGAAGAGGAGGAAAAATGAAACTAATCGCTATACTGTTGTCCATCATCATAATGGAAGCACCTAGCTCCATGACCAGCCCTAGTCCTTTTATATCAACGAACGCTCTCAATACGTATTCCGCCAAGATATATCCCAAGTGCCCTCCAAGTCTACACTGGCTCTGCCGAGTCTTCTGACATGACGACAGGAAAACGCGCATGAAACTGCCATGCCCCTTTTTCAGAAGATGATTTAACGAATCCCCCTATGGATTCAATCCATTTTATATGCAGCAACAAACCGTTTCCAGACCTCGGCTTGTCAAGGAATAGGTTTTTTGAAGAAACATCATTCACTTGATCTACATGAATTAAATTATCGTCATCCCAAAAAACAATAAGACGGTATTCGCCTCCTGGACTTCCATGTACAGCAATGTTTGTATATAACTCATGAATCAAAGAAAGAACTTCACGAGAAAAAGTATCATCAAGATCCATTGAATCTTTGATCATTATTCTTGTCTTTCCATGAAACCCAAGCTCCCTTAGGAAAGAGTCGCCTTGCTCGCCGACGATCCACAGTCCAGAGAGGCTCATGTTATCCGTTTGCGCTGATTTTGTTTTTCCATCATTCATCAAATCGACAACATCTCGTACCTCATCCAGAGTTTCTACAACAAGAGCCCTAACTCCCCTTATCTCTTTCTCGTCAAAGGTCTTAGTTTTCTCAGCATCCAAGATCACACTATCCAGCAAAATTGCCATGTATGCCAAGTTACCGGCCACAGAATCGTGTATTCTACTGGCGACAGCATTCTCTTTTCGCAGGTACTCGACATGCTGACTTAATCCTTCATACCTTAGTTTGTTTTGTTTGAACTGTGCGGCAAGTTCTTTCCACGCAAGCATTTTCCCGATGAAGTATGCGAAGAACATGACGAGAATCAACATGAAATATTCATTGACAGCCACACCGTCAGTATCAAAGCGCCATATTCGAACCAATGCTACAGCAGAAGGGTAGAGCATTCCCCATAATGACTCAATTCGCAGTCCTACATACCCTAAAGCCAGCCAAGTTCCCCATAAAAAGCTGGGGCCGCCATCATCCGGAATGAGACAGCATATTGCAAAAGTCAAAAAAATGATGTTACAGCATACGATTGGCTGTCGTGAAATCAGAATAATAGCTAGCACATGCGCAGCAACAAGGAAAAATGTCGCCACACCTGCAGGAGGGAAAAACAGCGTCTCCGCAATAGTCATGGCGACACAAACCGCTATAAGCAGATACTGGGCATGTTCGATGCACCATGAGGTAAACGGTTTTATCCCTTTAATACTCACGGCTATTTACTTCCATCCATTGAATTACCGCTTGAGTCCTATTTTTAGCTCCTAATTTCTTCATGACCCTTCGAATATATGTTTTCACCGTAGGCTCCCCTATGCCAAGCTTGACGCCGATCTCTTTTGAGGTAAAGCCCAGGGAGCACAATCCCATAACCTCTCGTTCTCGCTTCGCAAACGTTTCATAGCTAATGTTTCCACCTTTAGCAACCATTAACCTTTCATGCGACTCCTGCGCACTTTCAGAGGATACATATCTGACGTCTGCTCGCCGTCCATTCACTATTGCGCACAAGGCCCTACAAAGAGCTTTCACATTTGCTTTATCCACAAGACAGCTCGCTCCATTTTCCAGAGCAGGTGCACAATAACGGTCCAGAGAGAAAGCAGTCATACCTACTAGAGCAACCTGAGCCGTCTCTTCACGAATGGTCTTGCAAACATCACAACCACTCATCCCTTCCAGAGACATGTCCACAAGCAATACGTCAGGACGCGTTCGCGAGTCAAGACTTTTACTCACCGCGGTCAAACCGTCCGATACAGCCCAGCACACGTTAGCCTGTGGAAGAATACGCTCAATCATCATTTTCATAACGCCAAGCGTCAATCTGTCATTGTCCACGATAGCGATTCTTATTCGTTTACCCAGATACATCGTCACTCACCTTCACCCCTAAGCATACAAACAGCCACGCATTGCACCACGTACGGGCCATCGCTCAGCCAGCAGCAATATAAACAGCTATCTTCAAACACAGAAAAGCGAAAAATCCCCATTTTTCAGAACCGGCATCCAAGACCCCCATTCCCCCGATCGTTCAGAATCGCTTAATGCTAAAAGCACCCCAGCCGAACCCGTACCCAAATCCATGGAACACTTATACCCATAAAGCCCAGGAAAAACAATACTTCCATTATTCTTCATCAAATAAAGATTCAATCCATCAATAATCCGCTTCCACAGTCCATCATCAATGCCTAAGTCACGCAACGCTATTGCAGCAGGCAACAATCCTGCATAGCCTCCGAATAGTCCGCCGTTGAACGTACAGACCATATCCGAACCTAGGGAAAGCCTTTTAAGAAACTCCTCATTAAGGAACTCCATTGAATCATTACCATCTTTATAGACTTCAATAAAAGCTAAGGCCACACCTGAAGTCCCGCAATCCAGATAAGGCATTGTTCTAGGTTTATTCTTCAAATAGTCCACGTAGTATATCGGACGCTCCTTGTTGTCCACATTGACAAGATGCGTTAGCGTAAGGCGAAAAATGCTTTCCGCACAGGAACGCAAAGCATCGTCCTTCCTGCAAAGAGAAGCCTTCCACAGGAACAGGCCCGCGCCTAACCAGCCCTTCATTAGAGTAAAGTCCGCTTTCGAACTTAGTATATCTTCCGAAGTCGAGCCACAAGCGCATCTCTCGTACACATTGGAAAGAATATACGACAATATTTTTTTCTTCATGTGTATTCCTAGATACCCCTAAGGATAGAAGAGCCATACCGATTCCAGACAAACCGGAATATAAAGAATAGTCACCAATATCTGTCAAACGATCAATATGCGAAGCTCCGATATGAGAAAGTATTTTGTGGCACGCCTCGTGAGAAAGCACCTCATGCGCAACCATAGCTATACCTGCCGCACCGTTAAACAACCCCACGCAGAACGAGGTGTCGTCTTCCAATTCTTGCAATATCGAAACATACTGTTTTCGCATAACGGCGTGAAACCATTCCGAGTTTCCCGAATAAGAAGATTTAAGCAAAGCCAAGCTCACACCGGCAGACCCAGATATAACGTTACACCGAGACATTTCATTACCATACATTGAAATATCACCTTTGACGGGATCTTCACCTTGATAATCGAGGTCAGAGATAATCCCCTTATAAAGAAGCTTCACAAAAACATCAGTATTCTTAGGACTTAAAAATGTACCACAAGCTTGTAACGCTTTGTCAATAAATGGTCCATGAGACAGTAGCGGAGCCAAGCCAAGCATTCGCGACCTGACTGTTCGAAGAAAAGAAACCGCTTCATTCCCAAAGTGCTTTTGCACCATATAGTCCTGACAGAACAACAACGATGGCGCTAGGTAATAAAGAGGACATATAGGAACAAAAAGACGGTGCACTATAACCGTGAAAGCATACCAGTCTTGTTGTTCATAGTCGCGCACAGCGTCATTGGTAAATCCCGGAGTGGCAATATCTACTTGAAAATCTTGAGAGAGTTTTTTCGCGGCCTCAAAATCAATTAGTTTAATTTCTAAAGAATCATTAACCAATACATTCGACAAGCTCAAATCTCCAACCGCAAATCCACTTTTGTGAATTTTCTCAATTGCAGTTTCCAATTTAGTTGCAATATCTTTGCACCTTCGCCAATAAGAATCAGTGCAGTCTGTCCGAGCAGAACATCCATCAAAAGGAAAATCCATTGCAATGTACTGCTGTAAATCTCGACCTTCAAAAAACTCCTCAACCAAAAAAACATGATTCCAGACATCAAAACAATCCACGGCATTCACGACATCAGAGAGCGAGCTCAGGGAACGTAGAATTTGATATTCATGCTTAACTCGATGAAAAGCATCCATACATGATCTATCACTGATCCCAACATTCTTGCGCCCCTCTTTAAGAATATATTTTTCATCATTTCGATAAGCAATATATACTCCACCATTATTACTAAAATGCACAGCAGAATCTATTTGATAAATCCCTAATTTACCGTTCGAATATTCAGTGAAATAATTGTTCACTTTAACATATACAGGTTCATCAATGAAAAAAGGTAAAGAATATACCGGCACTTTTTTATCCGGAATCAAATCGCCCTGAGGAGTCATTATTGTGGGCATGTTCTCATTATTTGAAAAGCGCGGCTTTAGAGCACCGTACCTGAAAAAAACATTACTATTCTGCCATTGCTTATCAGTCAAGACATAAGGACCGTCATCATATTTACAAACGATAGTTTTCAAATCTTTTAGCAGCTGAACAAAAACATCCTCAGAGCTAGGATAAATTGTTATAAATTTACCAGACTCAAGTCTATCGGCATATTTTCCATTTACTTGGATGAGAAGATCTCTACTAGAGAGATATTTGAAAGAAATAGATTTAGCGAAAAGATATTCAGCAACATCATGAAGAACATTCTGAGCATCAGAAATCGTAGTGGTGATGTGAATTTTCCAACCCTGAGAAAGAAAGGAATACATTCGACAATTGGCATAAGTCCAATGTCCATCAGATCGAACTTCCCATTGTTCCGGATTGCCATTCGTCGGCAAAACATAACTACCCTTATAAGCACAAACAGGCTCGCTATAATATATAGTTTTCTTGTTTGCCGCAAAAAGGAGGTATTCATCCGCGGAGTAACCAACCATCTTAAATCCCTCTTCACTACATCAATTTTCCAAGAATGATTTTTGAACAAATAATCTATACGAAGGACATCTTTCAACGAGATCTCGATGCTTTCCCTGATCCAAAAGCTGACCATCTTCAATAAAGAAAATAACATCTGAGTCTATTATCGTAGATAAACGATGTGAGATAACAATTGAAATATCATATTCGTGTAGCTTCAATAAGTTATTAAGCACACACCTCTCCGTCTTCACATCAAGATTTGATGTCGCCTCATCCAAAATAATAATTGGAGCTTTCCTTAAATAGGCTCTCGCGATCTGCAATCTCTGCCGTTGTCCACCAGACAAAGCCATCCCTTGTTCACCGATATTCTTTTCCAGATCGTTAATAGAAATAACTCCATCTAGACAAGCCTTTTTTAAGCAAAGAACAATTTCTTCTTCTGACGGTAGAGAATCAAGACCAAAGAATAAGTTTTCCTTAATTGATGTAGAGAAAAGAAGATTATCTTGCGAAACAACAGTAAACCATCTTCTCCATTCCTTCAGACATCGATCGTTAAGTAGACTGCCATTGATAGCAATAGATCCAGAATTTATACTATACAAACCTGTAATTATATTAATGATTGACGTTTTCCCAGACCCAGATGGTCCAACAATCGCATACTGACCACCCTTTTTCAGACTCATACTAACACTATGAAGTACTTCTTTGTCACCATAGCTAAATGAAACGTTTTTAAGTTCCAAGCAATTAGCAGTGCAATACACAAGAACTTCCCCCATATCTACTTCATTCAGGATTCAATGACACGATTGATTCTTTTCAAAGATCCCCTAATCGTTTGACAACTCAAGTAGAAAGTAAACAAACCACCGACCGGAGCAATCATCTGAAAAAACAACATTACATATGCAACAAAAGAACCATATGTCAATAGATGCAAATTCATTAGATGAATACCATAAAAGACAATAATTCCCGTAAAAAGAATTGAGATCAAATTTTGTATTGGCATAACCAAAGAGTAGACTTTGTCATTCAAAAGATTTACTTCTTTTATTTCATTAACTTTTTCCTTAAATCTAATAAACATGCAATTCTCTGCATTAAATAATTTTACAGTACGTATACTTCGTATCACTTCTGCTGTAAATGTATTCAATCTACCTATCCGCTCTTGCAACGCTACTGCATTTTTATTATTAAATAGACCTAGAGGAACAGCCAATATCGTTACTACAGGAAATATGATTAGAATCAAAACAGACAGTCGGTAGTTAATTACACTGAGGGCAACGACAGAAAACAGTATATTGATAATACTCGAGATAAACTGAGGAATACTAGATGCCACAAAATCCCTAACCAAAGAGATGTCATACACTATTCCACTGGCTACTTCACCACTATTTTCAGAGTCAAAGAAGACCATATCTTTATCAAAAATTGCACTCATAGCCTGAATGCGCAGCTCCGACACATGAAGATCAGCCTCGGTTGAAATTAACCACCCTCCAATTGAACACAACGCGAACTGTACTACGAAAAGAAGTGGAAAGGCATACATCGAGCTCAGATTAAACTTTCCGGTATCTATAACCTCTTTAATCAAGATAGGAAAATAGAATGATATCAGAGATCCGACAATACTACATGCCACACCAAGAATCATTCTCTTGTTAACTCTTATAAACTTAATCATCGGCTTTGCCATCAAATGTTGTATGTAGTTTTGGCCATTTTCCCTTTACTGCCAATTCTAGGTTTGACAGTTTTATCTCCTACTTCCCCATGCTTTAGACCTAAACTCTCAACAAATGCATCCGATAAATTATCAAGCTTTATATCCTTCGTTGACCAAATCTGCTTATTGACCCTAATCAATGGAGTCGCAAAACTCTCTCTTCCTGGTGCTATCAAATCATTTCGCTGTATTGTGTAATTATTACTTTTTTCAATCCATTCATCGTACTGACCATTCAAACTTTCCTCTGCAATTTTTCTAGAAATTCCTGCTTTCATTGCTTGTTTGATTATTTTCCCGTCGGATGTTTTTAAATAATTCACTTCCGATGGCTGAAAATTATCGTCGAATATTTTCGAAATAAAAGCGATAACATGTTTGGGATCATTCTCTGAAATATATGCTATAGCTCCTGACACCCTGCTTGAATAATGATCAGACGAACATTTGTCTAGAAAAATTAGAGGATGAATTTCAACCTTGATCTGCCCATTAGCATACATTTTTTCTATATCATCACTTAGAATTCTATCAATCTGCGCGCAAGCCGGACACAAAGGATCTAGATAAAATTCCACAGTAGGAATGTCTTTTTTTGACCCAATCTGTACCAATAATCCACCATCCTTTGTTGCGTTTTCAGGTTTTCTTTTTACCTCTGATAGTGATTCATAAGTTTTATCCAGGGAACCGCTCGCACTATCTTTCGATTCCAAAAGTCCAATAGACGCAACAATAAGTAGAAAAATAATTATAAGTACGGTAAACAATCCAAGAATTGTTTGCTCTTGTTTTTCGTTTATTTTCTTCACAATAGAGACTACCTACTAAAATGGCTATCTGTTAACTCCAAAACAGATAGCCATTGCAATTTAAAACTGTTGTTCCTTTAATTCAGCAGAACCAGCTCCACGAACTATGCCAATGGTGCGTATTTGGATCACAATTGGGATCCGTCGAACAATTTCCATGTGTATCAACACATGGTGGTCTCTTAGATGTCATACTTGTGGGTTGCGCAATCAGAGCTTGCAAACTCAGTAAATCTTTCATTTCAGTCCTTTGAACTTCCAGACTCTCATCACTACAGAACTGATAAAAGTCCAGATACATTTCTCTCACTGGCAAAAGTCATTTTGACACCATTTCCAATTTCGTGTCCTATCTGCTTCCTCATGTCATCTTTAGATGACTTTTTCTCCGCTTTGACATAAAGACCTGCTGTTCATGATGTGTTTGCGGGCATCATTGCCTCATGCCATATCCAAACGGCAGGCGCTGGTGGAACAACTCGCCGCCATGCAGGACTCCATCACTATATCGGCCACAAACACGAGTTCTACGATAGCGTCCTTGCGGGAACGACCGAATACTACAACAACCTCATCGACGTGAACAGCGCAGAAGCAAATCCACCCGCCCGCGAATGTCTGCTCAGCCGACGGGTGGAAAAACCGCGATTCGATCACTCACCTTTCACAGTGATGAGCAGAAACGTTCAGCAGCGCCCCTCGTACAGGAAGAAGGAAAGCGAACCGTCTCCCAAACCACCTTGAGTAAAGGAATCCCTGCGTATGGTACGTTCCGCTTTACGCGTCAAACCACGGTAATCATAAAAACCGTAATCGCAGGTAGTGTCAGTGAAGAGGAAATACTCGTTCATTCCAGCATCACGAAACACGTCAAGTATGTGATTGAACAGCTTACGGCCGACACCCATGCCCCGCGCTTCCGGAGAAACCGCGAACAGCGTTACCTCAGCCTGATAGCTTTTGTCGGCATCTCGCTTCAACACTTTATCGACCTGCAAAATCGCAATCTGATCGGCTAGTTCTCGACGACCATCCTTGCTTGCCAACAAGGGCAACGCCAAGCAATTTCGCGTAATAGCATGACGTATCCTCTGCGCTGCGGTAACACGGGACCTCAACGGTCCCAATACCACGCCAAGCACCCGACCATCACGTTCAGCGACCGTAGCCTCGGTGGTGCGAGAAAGAAAATCATGCATATCGATTGCCGCAAGTCGGTGCATATTGCGCAGACGAATCGCCTTGCGCAGCTTGTACTCACGCAACTCGCGCTCATCGTTCGGAACATTCCCGTTATTATCCGACTCATCATCCGCATACCAAGCCTGTCGAACAAGCTCTTCAAGCGCAGGAAAATCCGTGCGACGCATCGTCCAAAGCATAATCGTTTCTGAAGTCATGCTGAGTATTTGTAGTTTTCAAGGCCACTGATTATTCCCTCTCAAGGCCATCGTTATTGCCAAAGAAGGCCAGTGACGGACTGAATCAAGGCCACTGTCCCCCTCTATGGTCAGGATTCGAGCATGGACTGCCCGTGCCGTTGCCTCATGTCGAACTCGCCGGTGTCGATCCATACCGTGTCGTGCACGATGCGGTCGAGGATGGCGGCGGCGCTGATGTCGCCGCCGAGACGGCTGTGCCATTCCTTGGTCGCCAACTGGGTGACGAACGCGGTGCCGGCGTTGCCGTAGCGCAGCTCCATGAGCTCGAGCAGGAACCGTCTGAACCGTTCGTCGGGCTTGTCCACGAGCCATTCGTCGATCGCGAGCAGCGTGTACGCGGAGTACTTGCGCACGAGCTTGGCCGGGCCTCCGGGCTTGAGCGCGGCCGCCTCCACCTGTTTCGCGAGATCGGGCATGCGCACGTAGCAGGCGCGGTAGTGTCCCCTGCACGCGGATTCCTCCAACGCGCATAGGAGGAACGACTTGCCCGATCCGGTGGCTCCCTGGAACGCGACGTTCAGATGCTGGCCGAGGTAGTTGCCGGCGTCGAGTCCGGCGATCACGCCGCGGTCGAGGCCGCGCTCCTCGGCGAGGTCGATGGTGCGCAGGTCCGCCTGCGGGTAGCGCAGTCCGGCCCGTTTGATCAGACGTTGTATCTTCGCGTCGGCGTATCCGCCGTACGCGTTGTCGACCGCGAGCCCGACCACTTCGGCATGGCTCAGGGGCATGACGGTCCGTTCGTCGAGGCGCTCGAACGCTTCGAGCAGTTCGGACGCGTTCATCTCACGCAGTTTGCGTCTGGTCTCGGAATCGATGACCATCACGCTCACCTGCCCATGTTCGCGTAGTAGTCGCCGCCGCGTACCCAGCCGGCATCGGCGGCGTCGGCATCAGCGGTTCCGACCGGCTCACCCGTCATGTCCTGGCCGGTCTCAAGTATCAGCCTGATGTGCAAGTACCACGGCGACGTCACCGACCGCAGGGCCAGCGAGCACGCGCGTTCAAGACGCCGCTCGGTATAGCACCTCGAAAGGCGCAGCACCGCCAGCGCGGGCCCCACGCCCTGATCATCGAACCGTCGCGCGGCGAACAGCCTCCCGACGACGTCGACGCAGTCCGGGCCGACCCGCCGCGCCCACTTCTCGCAGCGTTCCCGGTCCCGCCACCTCCATACGGCCTTCCCAGGCAGGTCGGTCTCGTTCGTGCATCGGCGGGCTGCGTGCGGGCGACCGCGGATTCTACGTCTCCACTGGAGGGTTCACCAAGAAGGCGCGGTACGAGGCGGATCGCGCTAATGTTCCCATGCGCTTGCTCGACCTTGACGGATTCGTGCGCCACTACGTCGACGTGTACGACAAAACCAATGAGGGGACACGCGACATCCTGCCGCTGACCCGCATCTGGTGGCCGGCGTGAAACCAGATAGCTGTACTCAAGCAAATTGAATAGAATGAGGATTTCTGTAGACTATGTTGTTGCACAACCTGTGCTTAGAGCTATAACTTGGCCGTGCCTTTCTCGCTGCATAAAGGAATCAACGCTCGCTGAATTGCACGATTGTATGCAGCCAAATTCCTCTTCCAATTAAATTTTCATCCCATATTTTACAAAACCCTTATCTCGATTGACTTGATTTCGTATTATTTATCTCGAATAACATTGAAACCAAGTTCCTTAAATTTTTCTCCTAAAGAATCTACAATTCCCAATTTTTCTAATTCTTTTTTATTCATTACAACGCGTAAAATGCTTTTAGCGCGAGAACATCCAACATAAAATATACGAAATGCCATCATCAAATCAGCTATATATTTTCTATAAGCTTTTTTCTTCTCTTCATCACTTTTTTTATCATATTTTTTCTTTATTTCTTCTAATACGATTTCATAGAACAATTCTGAACCACTATCCCCATCTTGACTCTTTATTGCCTCAAACATTGCATCGAAGGTAAACTCTTCCCAATAATTCTGAATTTCATTATATTTATTAAATAAGTAGTCAAGGTTAAAAGAATTAACACCAACTAAAAGCCTCATACATTGGTACATAGGAAGAAATGGCTCATATTTAAGAGAATCCTCCATTTCAAAAATAATTGATTCATGTCCTTCGCCCTTGACACCATGCTGCGTAGAACAATGACTTTTCTCAGGATGTTCTACTAGCTCATATAGTTTCTCAAACTGCTCGAGTTTTACATTTTGAACATATGCATTTTCCCTAATTTGCGCTTCTTTATTTTTCCACATTTTTACTTTCGTATACACATCTTCTTCAAGAATTCCTTCAGCCCAATCGTGATCCACTAACGCCCTGCTACTCGCCCAATCTAAAATTTTTTTCACTGTATAATTAGAAAACTTCGTTATTTCACGCAACTCTTCAATATACTTGAAAAGAATACTAACCGATACTACTCCATTTGTATCCAATAAAGAATCGTAGCTTTTATGAAAATCATTCCTTAAAATTTGAACAATAGAACTAAATTGATTACTTTCAGCTGATTCCTTAAGGCGCACAATAGTGAACATAAATCTCACAATATCATCTGGCGTACTATCATAGTGTTCAGGAAGTAACACATCCAACACATTGAAACGATTGCCATATTTATATTTTTCTAATCGATCATATGCATTATAAATTTCAGATAAATCATAATGCTCGAATCGCTCTTTTTTAAAAACAACCAACGACATCGGCAACGGTTCATTATTGCTTCTTGCCTCAGCGCGAATATTCTCAACTGTTTGCTCTTGATCATTACCAATATACAGTTCTATTACACTCTTGTAGTTGCACAATTTTTCTGACGACTGTTGTTCAAGACTTTTATCGTTATATAACTTATTAAGCATTTTGACAATTTGAGGCGCAGATCGATGATTTTTTAACGCTTTCAGGCTTATCAGGATTGAAGCAATTCAACGCACCGCGTAACTGATTTTCATCTTTATTGAAAATCTGCTGCATTAAATCACCATATACATAACACTCAATAGAAAAGTCTTGTGCAATAGAAGCCAAGCGCTTAAGAACCCGAGGATCAGTATCTTGGCATTCATCAACAATGATTAATTGATATTTTTCCCCAACTCGATATTTGAACATTGGATACTTATCAAGCAGAAAGACATAAAATGTCAACAAATCATCATGACTTAGTTCTGCATGAAGATAATCACTGTACTGACGTTTACCATATTTTACTCTTTCTGTTAACTGCCTGATATTATCTATCGTCAGAAAAGCTTCAAAATTATTCTCTTTCTGAAATCTTTCTATTCTTTCTATTCTTTTTTTATCTTTCAATAAAGCATCAATTTCATTCTCAAAACATTTAAAATATTCATTAACAATATTTTTAACACAAAAAAAGGGTCCAATCTGCTTCGATATGAAAGAATGAATGGTGCTAATCTCTACGCGCGAATCAAAATGTTGCTTCTCTAGTTCCTTGACTGCACGGTTAGTGTAGGTTATAACTAAAATATGTGAATCCGGTTCTTTAATAAGCCGTTCACATACCTGTTCTTTGATACGTGTTGTTTTGCCACTACCAGCTGGCAAATTAATAAAATGCAAATTATTATTTGGAAACATATTTGCCATTCCTTTAATATCAATTTTTCTCTACCAGCCAAAGAAGACCCTCTTCTATGTAGGCAGGCAAAGAATTTGCTATTTGATTATTCAGTATTAAAGAGTACATGAAGTCAGTTTTCTTAATACTTTTCACAATATCACGAATAGATACTTTCCCCTTTCTGGGAATTGAAAATTCTAACCCCGTTTCTTCCTTCATGACTTTCCATTTATTTTCTTTATCTTTATCAAAGGTATTCACAACGCCACTTTTTCTTAAATTGTAGATTAACTTATAGAGCAAAGCATCTTCAAGCGTACTTCCAAAACCATCAAATTTGGATTGCGTCACCACAGCAATATTATTAAAACCTTTAACCTGTATGACTATATCTTTCTTTGCATTTACTGTATAGTAAGAATGCATTTGTTCACTTAATTCCTTGGATTCATCATTATGAATCCATATCTTCTTTAGTGTTTCATTTGTTGTCTCTATTTGTTTATCTGATGCTGTTAATATTTCAGCATCAGAAATTTCAGCATCAGAAATTTTACTTTTATAATCAATATCAGTAATAATTAGAGATGGAATACCTAATACATGCAATAAAGGAATGTAAACGGAAGCATATGCACCACCAACCTGAATAAAAGCAATATATTGCCTCCGTAGTTGCTTAAATTTATCATTTTCAGACTCTTTAAGCAAAGCCTGTATATACATGCGTTCTGTGTCTCCCTCGAATAAAATAGCTTTATCAGCAAACACAATATCCGCAAAATTTAAACTATACAGATAAGTGATATCGCGCCTCATTTGCTCATTGTCAGCAATATTCTTTTTGCCTTTTATAAAGTCACTATATATTTCGCCATTTTCCTTAAGCGTTTCATATGGATTGATAATCGATGAATGGTATCCATTCTGGCGCAATACACGAATCTGTTTCAATGGCACTTCACGAACCATTTGTTCAGAATGTGATGTTATCATACAAGCAATATTCTGATTTTGAGACAACATTTTAAGCACATGCTTAATAAAAATAGATTGCATTTGAGGATGCATGTGAGATTCTGGCTCTTCGACAATTAAAAAATTAATCTTTTCTGTTTTCTCTCTTTGTTTTTCTTCGCAATCTTTAATAAATTGTTGAAATTCGATGAGCATTAGTGTCAGATTGCTATATCCTAGCCCCTGCGAATACTCACTAAAATAATATTCTTTACCGTTGCCATAAACAGCAGTGGCACTCGACTCGAGTAGCTTACGGACAGACCCTTCTTCTGCCCGACTTGTTAGTCCAATGGTTTCTTTCGCATTACCATTTGTACTCATAATGTCTGAAATTGCCTCTTGAAATTGCTGCTTTGCTACTTCTCCAAGCGCGTGGCTATATTCTCCACCATCTAATAGATCCATAAGGTCTTGCTGAATTGAGGCTGTAGCAGACATCCATGATTCTTCATCCATTACAAGATGAAGCAAACGGGAACTTAAAGTATGCGTCTTATCTTCTTTTGTGTCATCTAAATCTCGTCGAGCTTTAATAACCAAGCAATGAAACAGATCTTTAAAATCCCTTTCTTTAATTTCTTGATCATTCCCATATTTATCATCACAATAAGTCACTATGACACTCATATTTTCTTTAAATAAGCGTCTCAACTGTTCTTTAATGATTGTCAGAAAACGATTCTGTGCAGACTCAACCTGTGCAGACTGCCCAATCGTCTCTTTAAGCTTTTTATATGCCTTATTAATATAAGAAGCATTACTCTGAATTCTACTTTCTTTCTCTTTACTGTTTATTCCAGAACTAACTACATACTTGAAATGAACAAACTTAGGCTTTTTATCATAAAAGAAAAGAAAATCAGCAATATTTCGGATGTCCTCGTCTTCTGAAAATTCAATATCGATTAAAATTTCAATACAAGGAATATCCTCTTGTTTTCCATCGAATAAATCTTTCAGTTTATTAGCAATAGAAGCAATATCCAGCGTATCCAGCGAATTGTTTTTCAAAAACTGATATATATCATCGGCACAATTATCAAGCCATTTTTCAAAATCTTGAATGGCGAAATCTTGAATGGTGAAAGGGATTTTTCTCATATCATTACGATAGCCAAAAATCGCCTCGCATAGTTCTACAATCGATGTCTTGCCGCTATTGTTTGCTCCCACCAGCGTTGTAGTGTTTGAACCATCGCCTTTATCTGTATGAAAGAAATCGATAGAAGTTCCTTCTTTAAATTTGCGATACCCGCTGATCTGTATTTTCGAAATATACATAGATTTACCCTTCTGCTTGTCTTTTGTTCTAACATCACTGTCACATCGCAAGCAACCCTTCAAGTTTACATCCGTTCTGAGTAAAAACAAATATTTCTATACACCTGCCTTATCCACAGTAAAATTTGATAATGCATCAAATAACGAATCGTGAACGCTTTCTTGGATAGCAATCGAGAATTTACACATGCTTAATTTCGCGAAAGACTAGGCACAGCACCGTTAATGGCTGCAATTGATAATCAGATATTCAGCTACCTAAATAGATAATACCCAAAATGTTTATCTCACATTGAGTAACTCAAAAACAGTTTCTTCCCGGTGTCTATTTAGAAGTGCAACGCCCCTGTTAGTCCTGCAATTCCAGCAGTTCGTCGGCAAATGCCTCGGCGGGCGTCCGGTAGCCCAGCACGCGCATGGGACGGTTGTTGACCTCGTCGACAATCTCCCGCAGTTCCCCGGCCATGTCCATCCAGATCTCGCTGCGTTTGGGCAGACACCGGCGGATCATGCCGTTCCTGTTCTCGTTGCTTCCCCGCCGCCAGCTGGAGTACGGGTCGGCGAAGTACGTGTCCATGCCCGGCTCGTCGCGCAGGCGCGTGCGGCGGACGAACTCGGTGCCGTTGTCGTGCGTGACGCTGACGCGCGCGCCGGCCGGCAGCGGCGAGAACATCGCCAGCTGCGCCCCGACGCTTTCCCCGGCGGTCTTGTCGGGCACGATCCTGGCCATGAGGAACCTGGTCTCCCTCTCGACCTCGGTGTGCAGGTTGCATCCGGCGCCGATCACGCTGTCGGCCTCCCAATGGCCGAAACCGCTGCGGCCGCCGGCCTCCGGCGGACGCTCGAAGATGGGAGCCCGTCCGGGAATCGGGAAGCGACGTCCTCCTGCCGCCACGCCTGCGTCGCCTTCTGTGGCCGCGTGGAAGGCAGCGCGCCCAGCGCTCACGGCGATGGCGGTCGGCGTGGATCCAACGGTAGACGGTCTCCGGGCGCACGCGCATGGCGGAGTCGTCGGGGAACAGGACGCGCAGCCTGCCGCTGATGAGCAGCGGCGACCAGCCGCAACCCAGCCATTCGGCCACCCGCGCCCACAGGCGTTCGCATGACAGGCGGTAGCGCTTGCGCGGTTTGGCGCGCCTGCGGTCGGCCTTGCGCTGCGCGGGGCCGGCGATGTGTAGTATCTGCCCGTCCACGGGCCCGTCTTCAGCCGTTTCGGCCGGTACGGCCGGTAGGACTCGTTCTCGTTGGACGGAACCACGTGTTGCGTTTAATCTCCCTGCTGATGCTGGACGGGCTGCGTCCCAGCAAACGGGCCATCTTCCTGACGCTCGTGCCGTTGCCGACCTCGATCTGGATGACCTGGCGTTCCTCTTCCGACAGGCGCGAATATACTTTCCCCATAGGTGCAACATCCCTTCGGACTGGTTATCTGGACAATCTCCAATCTAACGGGTGTTGCACTTTCATTTAGACAACGGGGGGTGGCTAACGGACAAATAATACGCCAGCCACCCAGTTCCCTCGATTTTCAGTCGTCTATCTCGATCTCATGAATCGTGACTTCCGTGTCAGCATCTGCGGTATTGGCTTTCTTGAATTCCGGGCGAAGCTCCATGCCGTCCTCATCGAATTCGCCATTCAGATTGCGTACCAGCACATTGGCCAATCGACCACCCATAGGCCTGAATGTCGCATAGGTTATCGCCCCGGAAATGGCACCACCGACAACGGGCACGACCTTGGTAACGGTTTTCCCGACCGACTCCTTCACTACCTGTTTGCCGACCAGCACGCCGACCTTTTTGACCAGCGGGTACCAAGTCGTTTTCATAAGAGCCTGTTGCGCGACCTTCTTGCCCATGTTCTTACCGACTTCCTTGGCAAGCTTTCCCACCAACATCGCCGAACCTGACGCACCGAGCATCACACCCAAATACGCAAGGACTCGGACTTTGGCTCCTTCGTTCAATTCCGACTCGTCGGTGAACAAATCATCCTCTCCGAAGAGATAGGCGATTTTCTGCGCCAGGTTGATCGCAAAAAACCAAAGTATTGAGCCACATCGGCACCTCCAGCGGCAACGGCGGCAGGGCCACCGGGAATTCCTGCCACAAAGGCGGCGAGAGTGGTCTGATTCGTCGACTTCTTAATCACCCCATCCGCTTTCCTGCGCAACGACTCCACCGTATATACGTGTTGCGGGCCATGCTCCAGAATCTCATCGAGATATTCCAAATCGGCGAATTGCTGTCGCAGAAACGCTTCCCTATCAACCCTAATAACCGGAAGCTTCGCAACGCTTCCGATCATATTTATCGCCACATCGTAAAGCTCGTCGTCAGTTTTCTTGGCCATGTTCTCTCCACTCTGATAAGACGCATTGTGCTTAACGCCCATGGTATTCGCTCCTTTGTTTGCTCGATGGATAACATGCGGGCAATCCGCATTCATCATGGGCCATGTTTTCTCCGCGAGCGCGATGGGTTTCCACCGGATAGAATCTGCATCCACGTTAGTAATCCGTCAAAACGCGTTCGCGCACTCTCACGCACCAACATCTTGATTACATACTTCTGTTCATGTACGGCATGTTCAATTACCTAAAGATATACAGTCCTGTGTATCAGCGCCCACCCAAGGCTACGTTTACGTCCTGAAATGCGGTGGGCCTCTTCTGTCTATAACGACGGTAGAACGTTCCCTAAGACACGCTAGAATCGACCAATCGAAGCAACTATGCTAGTGTGAATAATAACAGTAGCCTCCAAGCCTCTTAACAATGCTCAAATCCGGAGGCTCTTTTTTTATCAAGCCACGCAAGGATAAGTCATGACGAAGCAGCCAAAAACAATACAAGAGATGATGACGCTTCTAGTCGAAGAACGAGGCTTGGATATCACCGGATTCTCCGATTTCAGTACCGTCCTTCTTGATTGCAACTATTACAGATTGTCCGGCTACTTCCGAGCCTTTCAGATTGATCCTTCCCATGGCAATAATCGCTTTCGAAACGGAACACACATTAGAGATTTCATGATCCCCTATTTAATGGATGAACAGCTACGTCTACTCATCCTTCGTGGAACATCATCCTTAGAACAAACGCTTCGGGCTCATTTCGCTTACTACCTTGCTCAAAACGGAGGAGCCTACTCCTACACGGAACTCAGCTCATATAAGACAATCAAATATTCCGATGGCACCGAAGCCAGAGAAGTTCTAATTGAGAACATTCACAAATGGCTTGAACGTTCCAGCGAAGTATGCATTCGCCATTATCGGAATAACAACGAGCCTATTCCCATATGGGCGGCGGTCGAGGCGATGCCCTTTGACACTCTCTCAAAAATGATTTCATTGCATACCAACACAACAGCTGTTGACGAACTCAATCAGTCGCTTTCTCTAGGGAAAAATCGTCAACGTGCTGCGCAAATCATTCACAGCATGGTGTATCTACGCAACATTTGCTCGCACCATTGCCGTCTTTGGAACAGGGAGATTGTCCTTCCTCCCCCAGTCCTTGATGCCACAGCTGAGCGCTATGGCTCATATGCTTATGAAGACCGCTCCGTCTGGAAATCTCTTATTGTTCTCATGGATTTAATCGATGGAATAAAAAAGAATTCCACATATTCATCCATGCTTATAAAACAAGCTGAGTCGAATGATAACTATTTCTGGGGATTATGTCATCCTAAACGGTGGCATTAGACACAGCCACCTGACCAATATTTGTCAGCTCCCCGAATCTCATTGTCATGAGAAAGCCCAGTATCGAAGAAAATGATAAATATGACACACCTCAGATAATGCGGAACATCGGATTGGAGGTTATGGAATTGACGAATAT
>ERZ773181.1076-NODE-1076-length-24513-cov-5.520729_pt1 | contig 24513 bp, 27 predicted proteins | sample MGYA00581001_ERZ773181 | MGnify/ENA primary metagenome ERZ773181 (study PRJEB29015, sample SAMEA2737780) | human gut metagenome | biome: human gut; feature: human-associated habitat; material: faeces | place: China | collected 2012 ...
GAGCGCACGGCTGTTAACCGTTAGGTCGTAGGTTCGAGTCCTACATCGGGCGCCAGTTTGAATTTATAAGACTCTTGAATATTCAAGAATCTTTTTTTATGTATTAATAACCAAAAAAGGGATTAACCCCCCTTTTCTTTATTTTCATATTCCATCATTTTTTCTTTTATCCATATAGGTAACATTTCTTTTAAAGGTAAAAAACCTCGTCTTGTTTCTTTTATTCTATTTTCATCATCATGACTCAAATAATAAATATCTTTTATAGAAACCTTAACTTTCTTACTTTCATCATCTATATCCAAAATTAAAACATATATTTCATCACCAACTGAAACAAATTTTTTTATATCTTCTACAAAATTATTAGATATTTCTGATATATGACATAATCCTTTAAAATTCCCAATACTAACAAAAAATCCAAAATCAGATATTCCAGTTACTTTAGCAAGAACGATATCTCCAACATTCAGCATACTACACCTTCTTACACATCTAGTATAACAAAAAACACTAGACTTAACAACCATTTAAGATTATAATATTTCTAGGTGAAACAATATGGATAAAAACGAACTTATAGATAAAATCAAAAAAATGGTCGACGAATTAAGACCGTATTTAAACATGGATGGCGGAGATATAGAATTTATAAAATATGAAGATAACTATCTATATGTGCGCTTAACTGGAGCATGTCAAAGCTGCATGTTTCAAGATAATACCCTAAATGAAGGAGTTTTAAGTTTTTTTCAAGCTCAAATACCAGAACTTGAAGGAGTAATTAATGTCCCTCTATAATCCAATCTATTTTATCTAACCTAACATATTTAGATATTTCTAAATATGTTATTTTTAAAAACTTTTCATAATCATTACTTCTTTTTACTATCTTTACTAACTCTTCTTCATTTACATTTTTATTCATAACAGAATCATAAACATCAAAATAATATGAAGGATATAATAGCCTTGCATAAAACATATGATATTCATATATATTTAATTTTCTAATACTTAAATAACTCTTTAATTCATCCAAACAATATTCTATATCTTTTTTAAAAAACATCGATTTTAAATATTCTGCAACATCTCTTACCTCAAGATCAAAAACAAATGACAAAGGATTCATATAATTTAATTTATAATTTGGATAAAATACCCTTCTGTGAGATAAAACAATTCTTCCACTACTAACTCCTCCATATTTTAATATAGCATTGTTAACATAACTAATTGCATTTTCAGAAAGACCAACATAATAACTAAATGAACTTTTAACGACATTTTTTTCTACGCCCAATTCTCTTACTTGATATTCAAAAAAATCAATTTTATCACTCCATAAACTACTCCAGTTATTCCTATATAAACTAGATTTATTATTATTTAAAACTAACTTATTACTTATATTAACCATATCAAAAATATCATATTCTTCACTTAAATTATTAACTTTAAAAAGTATATAATTATATTCATTTACTTTAGTTAAAAAACTATTATCTCTATTTCTTATTACTTCATGAACATTTATTCCCTTAAGAAACATTTCATTACATACTCCTATTATATCTTCTAATTCTTCTAAACCACGATTATAAAACACAAAAAAGAAATCCTGATTCTCTATTTTAAAATGATATTTTCCATCAAGTTCTTCTAAATTATCTATATCTAAATTATAGTAATATTCTAATGTTTCTTTCATATTACATAATATTAAAAAAATAGACTTTTATGTCTATTAATTTATTATTTATTATTGAATTTAGCAACTAGTGCATCAAACATATTTTCACAAGCCTTCAAAAATGCTTCTTTATCAGCTGTAAAATCAACTGGAATTTCTTCATGTTCTTCTGGAATAGGTTCAACACTTGGCATCGGAGTTACTGGTTCAGTATATGGTGCTACTTCTGCAACACTTTGACTTTGAACAGGTGCACTTGGCATAATTGGTGCTTTTGGTGCAACATTAACTTCAGGCATTGGATGAGGCATTTCCACTGGACTAGTAGCTTGACTTTCCATAATTGGTGTTTCTATATGCACTGGATTTATATTTGTCATAACTTGAGACTCAGGCATTACATTTTCCATAACAGGTTGCGATTCCATTTGAACTTGTGGTTCTACTGGATTATTAACACTACCAACTGGTTTATAATTATTTTTTAAAGCTTCAAATGATGCAACCGGAAGAGTTAATTGCTTAAAGAACATATCTTCAGCATTAATTACATTTCCTAAAATAATATAATCAGTTTGACTGCCTGAAATAATTAATCTTAAGGCTTCTTTAACAGCATTCCATTCACTATCCGGAACAATTGTTAAAGTATTATTAATTAATTTAGTAACTAAAATAATTGGTAATCCCATTGTGCCATTCATTTCATTATCTAATACTACATATTCTCCACCATTACTTTTAAAAGCAGTAACAATTGGTTTCTCCAAACTATTCCCAGACACTGTATTTATTTTTAATCTTTCCATATTATCAATCCCTTCTTCTATTCTTCTTAAATTATAACAAATTATTTTTTAATTTTCAATATAAAATATTTACAACCGTATGCACAACAGTTTTCAATATATTCATCCACTTTATTTATATCATTAACTGGTTTAAAATTCTTATTTTCTTTGTCATTAAACCCTTTAAGTCTTACTTTACCATATGCGTAATCTCCTAAAATATAATCAAAGTTATCATAATAATCCGTAATTTTACCTTCTAAATCTTCAACATCTAATGCATCTTTTACATTTTTTATTACTTCATATGTTTTATTATCAATTATTACTTCCATAAACCCTCCCTACACTAAAATAAACAATACTATTCCAAGCAGCATCAATACTGTACAAATGACACTAAGAACTAATAATATATCAACATAACCATTGCCACTAGTAACTTTATTATTTTCTCTTTCTATTGCTTCAATCGCTTTTTCCAACAAATATTCTTTATTTATAGCATTCTCTCTAATTTTAAAATAATCATATACTTGTGAATTAATTTTATCAACTTCACTACTTTCTAAATTTTTTATATTGTCAAAACTATAATTTAATATTTCATAAGCTTTAGCATTAAGTAAGTGTTTTTCTTTAGGTAATATAACTTTAACATTATTTTTCATCTGTACTTTAAAATATTTATCTACTTCCATAACATCACTTGCTTGTAAGAAATTATATGATACCCTTAACGGATTTTTTGAATATGGTGTATATAATAAATCATAAAATTCTCTTACTTCTGCTTCAGTTAAATAAAAATTAAGTTTCTTTTTTATCAACATATCCACTAATTCTTTTTGAATTAGAATAAAATAAGGATTCTTTTTCTTAACTTTTCTCTTATCATTTTCATTTTCAAAATCCCAAAACAATTGTATATTAGATAGAAATACTAATACATCTGATTTATCATAACCAAACTTAGCTAAATTTTCTTTAAGTAAATCTTCATCATCTATAATCTTCGGATTTATTATATCTAGCTCACTATAAATAGCCACAAGCATTCTAATAACCACTACTAAGAAAGAGTTATACATAACTCCTTGGACATTGTCTGAACTTTTCAAATAATCATCGATAGCTTTAGTAAATGAATTATTAATAAATACTTTATCCACTATTCTTCACCCTACAATAAATTATAACACAAAAATTATTCAATTGGAATAGATAAACTATTACTTTTACTCTGAATTATCCCACCATAAATCTCTGGAACTCTACCATTTATAACAGCGGATGCAATTAATACATCATAATCTATTTTATTTTCTTTTTCCACCACCGGACTAATTAAATCAGTTTGAAGTACCACAGTTACATATATTTCCACTAATGCATTATTAATTCCATAATCAGTTATCTTAGTTTTGATATTAGTTAAAACAGATCCAACAAAATTAACTGGAACATAAACACTAGGTCCAAGATTAGCTAAAAACATATTACTACTATTTACAAACATTGGCATTTTTAAAGCAATTCCCTTTTTTCCTCCAACTATATTTTTACTTTTATTTACATTATTTCCATTTTCTAACTCATTTATTGCACTCTCAAGCTCTTGGGTAACAACCTCTAAAGCAAAATATGCTTGATCCATATCATATGAAACATAAAGTATTTCTCCATCTTTATTTTTATTAATTATTATTATATCTTTCATTACATCATCTTTTAATAAATCATAATTTATATTATTACTTAAAAAACTATCCATAAACTCATTCAATTTAATAAAAGCAACATCAATTAAATTATTACTTGCTGTTTTACTATATAAATTAAAAAATATACTTGTAAAAAAAAATATCAAAGTTACTACCCACAAATAAAACTTTGATATTTTACTATTTTTTCTTCTTCTAAACCTTTTCATATTAAATAATATGATTATATAACAGATTTTATAAATAAAATTAACCCCACCACAAAGACTATTATAACTAAAGCAATTAATATTTTTATTCCTATACTTAATTTATCTTCATCTACAAAATCATTACTATCTTCTTCAAAATCTTTTTTCTTAAACAAATTATCTGTATAAAAAGAATTATCAATATTATTATCTTTATTATTATCTATTTTTTCTTTCTCTTTTTCTTTAATTTCTGTAATCTTAGTTACAGTGGTAACACTATCATATACCTGTGTATCATCTTCTCCTTTTAAATCAGTTAAGATATCCAAAGGATCAACATCATCATTCTTACTTTCTTGTTTTTTAGCTTCATTAATTGTAATTGTATTTATTAAATTCATTAAATTTTCTTCTGGATCTATTTTCTTTTCTTCTTTTACTTCTTCATCACTTGCATCTAAATTCAAATTATTTAATATATCATATTGCGTATTTCTTAACTTCTTAGCCCTATTTTCTTCATATGTTTCTACTTTTTCATCTTTAGCTTTTTCTAGAACCTTAGTAAGATCATATTCTTTCGTATCATCTACACTTATTTTACTTACTTCTTCTTGAGGTTCTATTCTAATACTTCTTCTACGTGGAGCACTATTATATCTTTTATCAAGAATTTTTTTGATTTGTTCAACATCTATTTCCTTGTCTTGATTTCCAATAACTGTGGCATTACTACGCACATTAAAATTATCAAGTTCAGTATCGTTTATTTCTTTATATAAATCAATATTTTTCGCTACCCTTGACATTCTTTTAGATTCATTAAATTTATCAATTCTTGTTTCCATCTTCAAAACCTCTATACTCATAATAACATATTTAAGTATTTTTTTAAAGCATAAATAATTGATTTTTTATAATCTATCCCCTATAATAAAATAAGGAGGGAATAATGGAAAAACTAAATGTTAATGAAAACTGCATTGGATGTGGTATGTGTGCTGCCATTGACCCAGAACATTTTGAAATAATTGATGGTCTATCACAAGCTACAAATAGTGATAATTTAGATAGCAAAGACCTAGAAAATGCTATAAACTCATGTCCAACTGCAGCTATCGAAATCAAAAAAGAAAATTAAAATGCTAAGTATCTAAACTTAACATTTTTTTAATGCATATAATCTTTTAATTTCTTTAATACTAAGCTTCCTATATTCCCCAGATTTAAGTCCATCTAAAGTTAAAAATGCATAACTTACCCTACTTAATTTAATAACATCAATTCTCATACTTTCAAATATTTTTTTAACAATATGATTTCTTCCTTCCACAATTGTAAGTTCTATAATTGAAGTATTCTTTTCTACATCTTTTTTTCTTATTTTAAATCTTTTTATATCAACTTTTCTATTATCAATAACAATACCTTTTTTTAATTTGTTTATATCATCTTTATCAAGTATCTTATTAATTTTAGCAACATATGTTTTTTCTATTTCATAACTTGGATGCATAAGCATATTAGCAAAATCTCCATCATTAGTTAAAATAATTAAACCTGTTGTATCATAATCAAGCCTTCCAACCGGATATATTCTAGCTTCAGTATTTATTAAATCCCTAACCGTTATTCTTCCTAATTTATCTTCCACACTACTTATTACTTGTCTAGGTTTATTAAGCAAATAATATTCATGTTTTACATCCTTATTTATAATAACACCATCTATACTTATTATATCATTAGCTAGAACTTTAGTACCAAGTTCAGTTATTACTTTACCATTTACTAACACTTTGCCATGTTTAATCAAATCTTCTGCTTTTCTTCTTGATGTATACCCAAAAGAAGCAATAACTTTTTGTAATCTTTCCATAATGGTCTCCTTCAAGTAAATTATAACACGATTTTAAATAAATTAAAACAATATTAGAAAAATATTGCTGTTAAAATAAAGGCAATTGTAATACCAATTAAGTCCGCAATTAAGCCCACAACTAAGGAATACCTTATTTTTTTTACTCCAATGGAACCAAAATACAAAGCTAAAACATAAATTGTAGTATCAGTACACCCTTGAAGGACACTTGCAAGTCTTCCTGCATAAGAATCAGGTCCATAACTCATAAATATATCATTCATTATAGCTAAAGTTGCCGTACCTGATATCGGTCTTAAAATAGCCATTGGTAGAATATCCAAAGGAATATTAACTTTCATTAAAAATCCTTCAAAAACTCTTAATATTTCATAAACAAAATTACTATCAAGAAAAATATTAATTGCAAATACCATAGCTAAAACATTAGGAAATATATTAACAGATATGTGTAATCCTTCCTTAGCACCTTCTAAGAAAGAATCATATAGATTTACTTTTTTTATAAAACCATAAAAAACTACAAAAAAAACAAAAAGCGGTATAACTATTTTAGATAAGGTATTCAATTTTTACCTCGCTTTCTTATAAAATAATCTATTAACACTGCACCAATACATGAACAAAATGTTGCAATAGCACCTGGTACAATTATTTCTGAAGGATTAATTGACGCATAGGATATTCTTAAGGCTAACACAGTCGTAGGCACAATTGTTACTCCAGCCGTATTTAAAACTAAAAATGTAATCATTGGTACACTAGCAGTATCCTTTTTATCATTTATTTTTTGTAATTCACTCATTGCTCTTAATCCAAATGGTGTTGCAGCACTTCCAAGTCCCATCATATTAGCAGCAATATTAGAAGCAATATAACCTAAAGCGGGATTGTCCTTAGGAACACTTGGAAAAAGTTTTGATAAGATTGGTTCTAAAAACCTAGCAAACTTAACAAGTAAACCTGCATCTTCAGCAATTTTCATAATACCACTCCACAAAACAATAACAGGAAATATCGATAACATAAGTTCCAAAGCCTCTGCCCCATTAGTTAAAATACTTTCATTTATATTGGCTACGTTACCAGTTAAAAAAGAATAAACAATACCAATAATTATTAAGAAAAACCAAATATAACTTACCATCCTAGCCACTTCAAAAATTTTGTCCACCAACTAATATGTTTTTTTATCTCTACTTTTTTAACATAAATATTTTCTTTTCTAATAACGTTTTCATTTAAACTAACACTCACATAACCAACTACATCCCCAGAAGCGTATTTTCCTTCATCAAACAAACTATAATTAACATCTATTTTATCTTTATTTTTATTTTTTACACTAACATAAATATCTTCATCTAAATACAATATATCATTTTTATAAACTTTCTCATCTTTTATCTTAATATTATCTTTACCGAGAACTTTAATTGCTTCATAATTTCTAAATATTTCTTCATACATATTTTTATGATCAAAAAAATCATTACTATCATTTAATGTAACCACCACAACATTTATATTATTTCTAGAAGCTGTTGTTACCAAAGTTCTTCTAGCTTTTTTAGTAAATCCAGTTTTACCCCCTGTAATATAATCTTCGTTACATAATAATTTATTTTTATTTATCCAACTATAAGTTTTATCACTTGACTTAGCAACATGTTTTTTTGTTCCAAATATTTCTCTAAAAGTTTTATTATTCATAGCATATTTTGTTATTAAAGCCATATCATAAGCCGTAGAATAATTAGCACTACCATCATTTTCCTCAAGACCATGTGCATTTACAAAATTACTATTTTTCATTCCAATATTACTTGCCAGTTCATTCATTAAATGAGCAAATCCTTCCATAGAACCTGCAACATTTTGAGCTAAAACAACTGCTGCATCATTACCACTTCGCATAATAAGTCCATACAACAAATCTCTAATTGTTATTTTTTCACCAACATTAATATATATAGCACTACCATACGCTTTTAAAACCTCCTCACCAACAGTTATTTCTTTATCAATATCAATATTTTCTATTGTAACTATCGCTGTCATTATTTTTGTAATACTTGCAATCAATCTCTTATCATCTTTATTTACATCAAAATAAATATAATCATTATCTAAATCAACTGCCACCATACTTGATGCACTCATTGCATCAACCTTAAACGGTATTAAAAACATAATTAATAGTAATATTTTTTTCATTAAAATCCCCTATAAAAGATTATGAAATTAACTTTTATTATATGTACTAAAAAATAAAAATCATTTTTACAAACAATCAACCACATTTTAATTTACATCAAAATTAATTCATGCTAAAATAAATCTAACAAGAAGTGTTGGGTGGTTTTATGTTATTATATTTTAATCCTTTTTTAAGAAAATTAGAAACAGATATTTTAAAAAGTGAATATATTGAACTAATAGACCCAATATTAATTAAAGAATTTAAAAAAGCTATAAATAATATAACACCGGAGTATTGGCAAGAAATTGCATTTCTTTTTAAAAATAATATCAATTATGTATATTCCATTGATGAACAGATGGCATTTACAATTATTGCCACTAAAATGGGAATTGATTTCTTATCAAAAGACCCTGAATACTGTGGCGAATTAATAAGCATTCTTACCCTTTTAAAAAAGAATCCCTTAAATTACGTAAAATATACAAAATTATTTTTATCTGAACCACTCTATACATGTACTATAAATATAATTACTAAAAGTAGAACGTTTAGTTACCATGAATTTTTTGAAATAATTTTTGGCAGAAATTTAGAAACTCCTGAAATTAGTGAAGAATCTTACAACGCATTAATAAAATCCTTATATAAAATTCAAGAAAAAGTATATTATATTCTCATCTTACCTGAAGATTCCTTATTAACAATATTTAAAAAAATAGAATCATTTATGAAAAGTGCCAATCAAGAACAATTACAATTTTCAAAACAATCTTTTAAAACTTTAAGCATATTATTAGATATAACAAAGAGTAATAACGATGAATTAATTAATAAAACAAAAGAAGATTTACTAGTAATAGATCAAAATAATAATACAACTAAGCAAATAATACAAGATAGTTTAATATATTTATCTAAACTTAATTTGTCTAATAATTTTACAAGGAGAAGATATCATGCATAATATAAAATCTTTTAACAATTTCACTTTTAATCTAATAAAACTCCAAAATTATGTTAATAAAAATTATACACCGGTTAGAAAAGACGATATAAAACTAATTATGTTTAACGCAGTTATTAGCTCATATCCAGATCAAAAATGGATGTCACTAGAGGATAGTTTTTTTCAAAATATTCCATCTGAAGATATTGAACTTACCATAATTTACACAATACTATCCTATAAATTAGGAACATTTTTTACTAAATGTAATCCTTTAATAAAAACAGATTTAATAAATGCTCTTTTAATATATAGCGTAAATATTTATAAAATTCATAAGTACGCAATATATCTTTTATCTGGAGAATTACTTAAATTAACAGAATATGCTTATAATAACCATTTAATAAAACCAAGACATATTTATAAAATAATATTAGATAACTTTATGCTTGATAAAGTTGATGAAAAAAAACAAGAAGAAATACTAGCTATTATCAAAAAATTTATTCAAGAACATGAAATTAAAATATTTAACGGCAATTACTACTTTTTTAATATTTATCAATGTTTAACAAAGTTGATGACCATTGATTTTTATCCTGAAGACACATCAGCAATTGAATTAATTCCCCTATTTAATACAATACCTGATGAAAAAGTAAAAGCTCAAATAGTAAAAGATTTTGCACACATAGAAGAAAGTGATAAACCTTTAATAGAAAAAATACAAGATTCAATTACTATTGCTCATCACTATGGGTATGAACTACCTTTAGCACAAGAAAAAAAGTTATCAAAAAATACTTTAAAACCTGAATAAAAAGTGATAAAATATTTTCATTCTAAGGAGAAATGAAACATGATATTTAAAGTACAAGATAGTTTTTTTCAAAATATTCCAAACGCTGTATTTGGTATTATTGTAGTAAAAAATTTTGATAACACTAAAAACTATGAGTTTATAAATAAACTATTTACTCAAAATTTGGAAAGTTCTAAAGAAAAATTCAAAGATGTTAAAATTAAAGAAGAGCCCTGCATTCTTCCATATAGAGATGCATTCACTAAATTAGGTATTAATCCAAATAAATATATGTGTTCAATCGAAGCATTAATGACAAGAATATCCAAAGGAAAAGATATTCCTAGTATAAATCCAATTGTGGATTTAGGAAATGCTTTATCATTAAAATATGAATTACCGCTTGGAGTTCATGACATAGATAACTTTATTGATGGAAACATAGAAATTAGAGAAGCAACAAAAGATGATATTTTTATTCCTTTTGGAAGTACAGAAATTGAACATCCCGAAGAAGGAGAAATAATTTATGCTTCAAATACAGAAGTAAAAACTAGAAGATGGACATGGAGACAAGGAGAAAATTCAAAAATAACAGAAAAATCAACAAATCTCTTTATTCCTATTGATGGATTTACTGAAAATTTAGATAAAATAAAGGAATTACAAAATGAACTAATAGATATTTTAAAAAACCAATTAAATTTAGAAGTAGCATTTGGAATAGTTGATAAAAACAATCCTGAATTTATAACAAAATAAAAATTACTAATTACTAGTAATTTTTATTTTACTTAATCATTATCGTAATTATAAACACCGTGTATTTTTTCTAAATCTGAGTTACTTAAATCAGTTACTTTATAATTACCTTTATCATCTTTAGTCACATTAAATATAATATTATACTCAACTGTATCAGTAGTTTTCTTCATTTTATCCAGTTTATAATTCATAAATAAATCATTACTAAATACACCATTTTGTTTAAATTCATCACCACTAGTAGTTAAATAATCATTAGCATCCTTTTGGACCTTATATAAATCATAAACTTTAATTTTTACTTCAACCGTAGCATTATCCCCATCATATTTTTCTGAAACAACATCATATTTTAAATCTTGATATTGTTTTTTTAATATATCCCTATATTTTTCTTTTTGATTATCTGTTAAATTTTCATTATTTATAACAGTATCCATATCATTAATTACATTTGAACTTAAATTTTTATATTGATTTAAATAATCTTGCACAGCTCCTTTAGCAGTTTTCTTCATACATCCACAACCAACTAAAGATAATAACACTACTACCACAGTTAATAATTTACCTATTTTTTTCATACATTCGTCCTTTCTACAATTATTATTACCAGTATTTACTATATTATACTTTATTATAGCTTAATTTTATTAAATCATATATTTTCTTTTCTTTATCTCCTATTTTATTATTTAATTCTTCTATCATTAATTGATACATTACTTCATTATCAACAGGTATTTTATTAAACCATTCCATAAATAAATATTTTAATTTTGTAAAATCTTGTTTTTTATACAAACTTTTTACTTCCGTTTTAATAATCAATTTAATCTTATCCTCAATTCTAAGATTATCATTATAATCAATAGAAGTATTAATTTTATAATTAACTTTTAAATTATCAATAGTATATAATATATCACATATATTTAAATCATCTTCTAAACCTAAAAAACTTCTTGCAATTGAATTGCCATTTTCATCAAACTCTAAAGCAATGCTTCCATTCTTATCTGCAAATATAGCGATATAAGATGAACAATTATCCTTTTTCTTAGCTTTATCCTTTATAGTATCTAAAAATTCTTTTTCAACAACTATATTATTATTAATAAAATCTTTTAATGTTTTACTATTTACTTGAATCAAAGGTACTCTTTTATAATATTCAATATTATCCAAATTATCCCATTCATAAAAATAGATATTTGTATCTAAAAAGTTAAGTAAAACATCATAATAATAATTCATTTTATCCCCTTCCTTTATATATTAAAAAAAATCCACTTAAAAAAAACAAAATAATTCCTTTTCTAATAATAAAATAAACAAAATCAAAGAAAGTATACCCTATATAAAATAAATTTACATAAATTATCACAAAAAACAAGCCAATACTTATCAACACACAGCCTAAAACTATTTTTAATATACTCATAATTAATTATATGTAAATCTTGTTTATTTATTAAAAAAATGTTAAAATTAACATGGTGATAAAATGAAAAAAATATTTTTAATTTTAATAAGTATTTTTCTTTTAACTGGATGTAACAAAAAAACATATGATAATCCTATAGTTACCATGAAAATAAAAGATTACGGAACAATTAAAATAGAATTATATCCTAAATATGCTCCGAATACAGTTGCAAACTTTGTTACACTAGTAGAAAATGGATTTTATGACAACAATACTTTCCATCGTTTAGTGCCAGGATTTGTATTACAAGGCGGAGACCCAAATGGCAATGGAAGTGGTGGCCCTGGATATACTATTAAAGGAGAATTTCGAGATAATAATTACACAAAAAACACATTAAAGCATACAACTGGCATTATTTCAATGGCACGAGCAAATGACCCCGATAGTGCAGGTTCTCAATTTTTTATCGTTTTAGCAAATTCTGAGATGGTTAGCCTATCATTAGATAATAAATATGCAGCATTTGGTAAAGTTATCGAAGGAATGGATATAATTAAAAATATTGAAGATACTGAAAAAATAGAAAACGCTATAACAGGGAAATTAAAAGAAAATATTACTATTGAATCAGCAACCGTAGAAACTTTTGGACAAGAATTTAAAGTAATTAAAAATAAAGATAAATAATAAAATTTAACAAGGAGATACATTATGAACAACATATTAACATATATAATTTTAGGAATTATCCAAGGGTTAACAGAACCTTTACCAATATCAAGCTCTGGACACATATTTTTATTTAAAAATTTATTTAACACAACAATGTTTAATAGCTTAAACTTTGAAATAATTTCCAACTTTGGTTCATTCATAGCAATATTTATTATATTCTGGAAAGATATTAAAGATTTAGTATCATCATTTTTCATTTACATATTTAATAAAGAAAAAAGAAAAACTACTAAAGAAAAGTTTAAGTATTGTTGGTTAGTAGTTATAAGTACAATACCAGTTGGAATTGTAGGATTCTTATTTAAAGATAAATTAGAAAGTCTTTATTCCTTAAAAGGATTAGCATTCGCCTTTTTAATAACAGCTCTTGCTCTATTTATAGTAAGAAATATAAAAGGAGATAAAGGTGACTATGATATAACTATTAAAGATGCAATTATCATTGGATTATTTCAAATGATAACAATTATTCCTGGTATAAGTAGAAGTGGAACAGTATTAGTAGCTTGCTTGCTTTGTCATCTAAAAAGGGATACTGCTTTAAAATACACCTTTATTTTATATTTTCCAGTGAGTGTAGCCACAATGCTTTTAGGTATAAGCGATTTAGCAAACACAGCTGAACTAAATACTTTATTAGTTCCTTACTTACTAGGTATGTTAGCTGCAGGCATAGTTACTTATTTTTCATACAAATGGTTAAGCAATTGGGTAAAAAAAGGAAAACTTTGGAAGTTTTCAATATATTGTTTATTACTAGCAATATTTATATTTATTTACTTTAGATAAAAAGAAGAGTTTTAATTTAACTCTTCTTTTAATTTTTCAATTTCTTTAATAGATAAATCAGTTACTTTTGCAATTAATTCTATAACACAATTTTCTTTTAACATCGCTTTTGCTATATCTATTTTACCTTGTTTAACGCCTTCTGCTTTGCCTTCTTTTAGACCTTCAGCTCTACCTTCTTTTAGGCCCTCAGCTCTACCTTCTGCTAAGGCTTCATCTCTAGCTTCTTCTAAAGTCATTTCGTCATCTAGTATTTCTCTATTATAATAAAATAGTTTGTCAAACTCATCTTCTTGTGTTTTTACTTCTCGAATTATCTTTGCCATAAATTCATCTCCATCATATACTTTATCTATTTTTTCTTTATCGTTACATATAAGTAAATAAAGTAATTTTTCTAAAGACTCTTTGTCTTTTCTAACTATAGTATAATCTTTATCTAAGATTTTTGCAAGATTTATATCGTATATTTCAAACATTGGATGTACTTCTTCATGTTCTTTTACATCTAATATTTTACTTTGCACTATAAATCTTTTATCTTTAGTTACACCATATGTATTTAAGTTTATCTGATAAACTTTTTTATACTTACTTTTATAGTCCGATGACTTCTTGGTTTGTTTTAATATTAATTGACAAATGTAATTATTATTTTTTCTTTCTATTTTTCTTCCCTTAGTGCTATTTACTTCTACATTAACAATCATATCATTATTTTGCATTGCTATATCTACTTCACTGTTAATGATATTTTCATTTACGCTTACATTAGGATGTATTAACGAAAAAGTAAAATCGTCATATGATAAGTCTAATATTTTACACACAATCATTGCCAAATAATTTAATCCAGCATCAGTTGACGTCAAAATATTTTTAATAATGGAATCTCTAGATGTTGTTTCTTTTATTTTAACCTTAGTCATAATCATTTCTCCTTTCTTAAAGGCCTATTATACAGGCATTTATTTCTATTGCAATAGTTTCGACACCATACGACATAACCTTACACACTCAAACCCCACTTTTTACATTTTTTAACATAAAAACATATCACTATATACACATTTTTTACAATCAAAAAGCAATAGTTTTAAATAACTATTGCAATTAAAGTATTGGATCCTTTATTAACGATTTTTGAAACTGTTTCTTTAAGTTTATATCTCGTATTATCTGGCATCATACTTAGTTTTGCTTGTATTCCTTCTTGAACAATAGCTTCTAAACTACGACCAAATATTTCACTTTTCCAAATACTTGAAGCGTCACTCTCATAATCTTTCATTAATCTATCGATTAATTCTTTAGATTGAATTTCGCTACCTATGATGGGTTCAAAAGTTGATTCTACATCTACTTTTAACATATGTATACTTGAAGCAACAGCTTTAAGTTTAACGCCATACCTACTACCCTGTTTTACTAGTTCAGGTGTTTGGAGTTTTAATTCTCTAATACTTGGGTAAACTATACCATAGCCAGTGTTTTTAGCCATTTTAATAGCTCCCTTTAGAGAATCCATTTCTTCTTTATCTTCGGCATAATTAGCAAATATTTTAAGAAGTCCTGCTTTAGTGGTTACCATATCTCCCATTAGATTTTTAAGTGTTTCTGTATATAATTCATTTGAACTGTTGAGTGTTATAGTTACAGTTCCTGTGGATGCATCAAGTTCAGATATAAAGGAGTTATTAATATATTCTGAGTTTTTGAAGTGTTCCAAGATGTAATCCACATCTTTGACTTTTTCTACACTTACGACACTTTCTCTAATTTTTTCCATATAATGTTGTTTAATCTCATTGTTGTTAGGTAAAACATGAACCCACTCAGGTATGGAAACTTTGATGTCTAATACCGGAAACTCATATAAGGCTGTTCTAAGAATTTCCATTATTTCTTTTTCATTCATTAATTCAGCACTTATAGGCATAACTGGAACATCATAAGTATCCATTAAACTTCTAGCTAGTTCTTGAGTTTCAGTATTTGTAGGGTGAATACTGTTCAATATAACTATAAATGGTTTTCCAATGTTTTTTAATTCACTAACTACTTTTTCTTCTGCTTCAAGATAGGATTCCCTCTTGATCTCGCCGAACGAACCATCTGTTGTGACAACAATACCTATTGTTGCGTGATCTTTGATGACCTTCTCTGTTCCTATTTCGGCCGCTTCTACGAATGGAATCGCATCCTCGAACCAAGGACTTTTCACCATCCTAGGATTTCCTTCCTCATCAACAAAACCATTAGCTTCCGGAATGACATAACCTACACAATCAACTAACTTGATGCTTGTTTCGAATTCGTTGACAGTTATTGTGGCACCATTACTTGGTACAAATTTAGGTTCTGTAGTCATAATGGTTTTCCCTTGTGCGCTTTGAGGTATTTCGTCTAAACATCTTTTCTTTTCATATTCATCTGTTATATTTGGTACAACAAGATTTTCTATGAACCTTTTAATGAATGTTGATTTACCTGTACGAACAGCTCCAACTACCCCTAAATAGATTTCACCATTCCCTCGCTTGGCTATTGATGATATAATTTTTTCTTTTTCCATAATCCACCATCTTTCGTTTTTCTATTGTAATCGTATGAAAGGTAGTATTTAATTATTACAATTATTTTAAAGATAATGATTACAGCGTTGCTTTTTTCAAAGATGTAAATTTTGAGCTACCTATATTAATAGACATTTTGTTTATTACTCTTATAGTTCCTACTATATTAAGTTTGTTGAGTACTTTTCTTAACATAGATTGCTCTTAACAAAAACTTTTCTGATGGTGAGTACCATATTTTTCTATGGTGTATAATCAAGTTTGATAGATACTCCTTGCATTCCATCATAGTGGTTTTGAACGGCTGTAGCAAAATTAATAACTTTTCCGTAACCGTTATGACTAATGGTGTAAGCTTGTGATTGTGCTAAGGTTACGTTAGTTGCAGCATGTTGATAGCTTCCATATACTTCTGCCCATTCTGTTGTTGCTCTTACTCTTGCTGTTATATAGCATTCATATGTGTGAGCTGCATCAACTAAATTCATAGATATACCAAATCCATTGGATGCCTTTTTCATATTTGTACCGTTATAAGAATAATCTACATATCCAATATCACCATTTTTATAAATATAACCCTGAGTTCCTTCTTGTGTTCCTTCAATAATTGTTGCGTCATCCGTTCTCATCGCTGTAACATCATATGATTTAATGGCTGGTGATACCAACCATAAAGTGGTTACATCTATTATGTAGGCATTTGTGCCTCCCTCAATTGATGTAATTCTAATATTCTTATAAGTTGTTTGATGATATGTTGCTCTTGTTGTTGTATTATTCTTAGCTGCGTTTGTTGCTTCTTCTTTTGTAACTTCTGTTGATGTTGTTCCATTTGTTGTTTGAGTTACTTTAAAATATTTACTTACCTTTTTATTATGTTCTAAATCATAAGATAAATACTCTTGAGCTTTTTCATCACTCATTGTTGCGATTCTTAAATCTGAGAAGACTAATTTTAATCTGGCATATTCTGCATCTGTTAAAGTTGCACCTTTAACATTGGTTGTTATTAATAAGCCTAGCATTATAGTTAGTGCTATAATACTTTTTTTCAAAGCCGTTCAAATGCACCTCCTTTCTGTTCCAAATTCATCGTAACAGAAAATGTCGAAAAAAGAAATAGAAAATCGTGAGAGTTGCAATTCTCTTTATTGGAGAGTTGTACTTATCTCACGATAAACCTTAAGAATATAATTAATATCACTACGATAATTTTCACAATTACCTTTATAACATTCCATTTTATTTAATGGAACATTATATTTTAAATTTACTATCGTTTCACTTTTTGTATTTAAAATAGTTACTATTACTCTTTGTAAGTTTGAAAAATATTTAATACTTTTTAAATTGTTGTTTTCTTTTATTTTTATTATCAAATTTCCTGTATCGTGTTGATATTCAATTTTACTTGAATTATCTAAATATTTTTTATAAATATCATTTTCTTTATCATATTCGTAACCTAAAGATGCTAACTTGTTTGCGTTATTATTGTTTTTACTCATTACTTTTGTGGACTTATTATTAATTTTTGGGGAATCAGTTAGGTTATCAAATGGAAAATCTAATGTATCAACAGAGTTATTTTTAATATATGATTTGTATAATAATTTATTGTTATTATATTTTTCTTTAAAAGTGATTTGACATTCATAGTTATAATCATTATTATTTTCATCTTTTGTTTCAATTAATAAATATAAATTTTGTTTTATACTTTCAATTACATCTTTACTTAATAAATCTGCACCTGATTTATTTTCTTCAATATAAATATTATTAAGATTTTCTGAAGTATAAATTATTTTCTTATCACCATTTACAAGTGTATAAAGTTTAACCTTTGTATCAATTGGATTATATTTAATTTTATTAATTTTTATATCATTGATTATCAAAATATTTGTGACTTTAGTTTTAAAAAGATAGCCATTTTCAAATGAAATGTTTTCGCTATTATATTTTAAATCATAAATCTTTATCGAATTATAATTATTTATAAAATACAATAATAACAATATAAATACTAATATAAAAGTTATTAAAAATATGTTATGTAGGATATAATTTAAAATCTTACCAATTCCTCTTCTTAAATTTGTTATATTATCACTGAGCTTCTTTTCAGATTTAATTAATAAACTCGGAGATATTTCTAATTTTTTGCAAATATTCCTAATCTGACATAAGTCTGGTACTGTTGTACCATTCTCCCATTTTGAAATTGTTCTATCAGATACACCGATAATGTCACCAATTTCCTTTTGAGTTAATTTCCTTTCTTGTCTAATACGATAAATCGTAGTAGCAAATTCTGTACTTTTTACAGTTTCCTTCGTCTCTTCAATCTTTTTCATATCTTTCCACCTTTTTAATTTTACCACATATTACCAAATAATGCATTATATAATTTGACAAAATATCATAAAATTTAATATAATAAGCCTAATTTAGGAGGAATTGTCTATGAAAGAGTATTTTGTTTATAAAAAGTTTATTTCAGAACTATTAAAAAATCAAAATAATACAAGCATTACTTACCTTCAAGACATATATAAATATAAAGATTATGAGAGAATATTAAAACCGGTCTTAGATGCAATATATGAAAACCCTCATGCTAATTTAACTAATTTAAGACTTAAATTATTTTTACAAAGTGGATTAAAGGAAATTATGAATATTTTTGTTAATACTACCAAAATAACTCCGGGCGTTTTACTTGATTTTGGAACATTTAATACTAGAGATACTGTTTTATGTGGTTTAAGACAAGAAGTTGATTTAATAGGTCGTTTAGTTTCACATAAACTTCCAATTGAACAAGATACGATATTTGATTTAGCTTCAACTTCAAAAACTTTTACTGCAGTTGCTATTTTAATTCTTGAAGAAAACAATTTAATAGATGTTTTTGAGCCTGTTAACAAATATGTGCCGGAATTTAAAAATTTAGAAAATATTACAATTTATGATTTATTAAAGTTTAGAGTTAAAATTGTAACTGATAATAGGGTTGATAGTGCAAAGAATAAGCAGGAAGCCCTCCAAATTCTTTATACCGCTCATCCAGATAAGAATCAGCAAGTAAGTAATGCTTATACTGATATGGGTGCTATGATTTTAAGATGCGTGATTGAAAAAGTTACTGATATGACCTTTGACCAATTTGTTAATCTAATGATTTTTAAAAAGGCTCAGATGGATGACACTCACTTAAGAGTGCCTGAAGAAAAACTATATCGTGTTGCTAATGAGAATTTTTCTTCTGTTGTTCTTAAAGACGGAAGTATTAAAACAAATTTTAATAATATAAAAGGTACGCCCCATGATTCAAAAGCTATTGCTATTGGTGAATTAGATGGTATTGCACCAGGACATGCTGGATATTTTTCTACTAAAAATGATATGATAAAATTTGCTAATGCTTTAATAAATGGAGGTATTTTATCAAAAGAAAGTTTATTTTCTATGAGTGATACAGAAACTGGTTTTAAAGATCAAGATAAATATACAAGATTTTATGGGTCTTTAGTTTATCTAAAACAACCCGATCCAGAATTTTTATCTGTTTATCCCCCATTGTCTGGAAGATCTTTTATGTCTCCAGGTTTTGCAGGTACTCAATTAGTAGTTGATCCAATTAATAAAATCACTTTATTTGTGGGTTCTCCGAGACTTCATAATAGAATTTATCAAGTTCATCCTGACCAAATCTCTAATATAAAAATAGATGAACATAATGTTAAAACTTTTACAATGCCTGATGGCACAAAAAAAATTGTATGTAGTGATTATACCAAAGCTAAAGAAGTTTTAGTAACACTTGCTTTAGATTTATCTATTCAATACCAATTACTAGAAAAAATATTTAATAATGAAAAAGAAATGCATTTAGTTCGTGAGCTTAACTAGCATTTCTTTTTTAATCTCTATTTTCATATGATAATAGGGTTTTAATATCATCTTCTGTTAATTCAGATATAATATTTTTATCTCTGATATCCCCATCTATTAATTTATCACTTAATATTCTTTTTTTATTTTGAAGTTCCAATATCTTTTCTTCAATTGTTCCTTTAGTTATTAAGTGTACTACTTCAACCGTATTTTTTTGTCCTATTCTGTGAGCTCTATCAGTTGCTTGGTTTTCTGCTTGTGGATTCCACCATAAATCCAAATGAATTACAACATCTGCAGTTGCTAAATTTAAACCAGTTCCACCAGATTTTAACATTATTAAGAATACTTTTACATCATCATTATTATTAAAATTATCAACCATTTCCATTCTATCTTTCGCAGGTACACTCCCATCTATCATATAAGTTTTTATTTTATTGTTATTTAACTTTTCTTTTACAATATTTAAAGCAGTTTTAAATGATGAAAAAATTAATATTTTATGATTATTTTTAGTATATTCATTTACTAGCATTTCTAATTGATCTAGTTTATTTGATCCATCAGTATAATTTTCATAAATAATTTTAGGATCTATACATATTTGCCTTAACTTAGTAAGTAGTTGAAGAATTAAAAATCTGGCTTTATTTATACCATCGTTTTCAATAATTTGTTTCATTTCTTCTTTAACTCTATTTAATTCTGCAATATATAGTTTTTTTTGGTCTTCTTTTAATTCAATATAAATATCATTTACTAATTTTTCTGGTAGTTCTTTTATAACATCTTGTTTTTTTCTTCTTAATATAAATGGATTAATTTGCTTGCTTAAACTTTTTATTAATATTTCACTTTCTTCATCAAAATCTTTTATTTTATATTTACTTTGAAATTTTGTTAGACTGGCTAAGTAACCTGGCATTATAAAATCAAATATGCTCCATAATTCTAAAATTGAATTTTCAAGAGGTGTTCCTGTTAAAGCAAATTTAGTTTCAGCCTGGATCTTTTTTACTACTTTTGTAATACCCGCCATATTATTTTTTATATTTTGAGCTTCATCAATAATCATTGTATTAAATGATAAATTTTGATATAAATCTTCGTCTTCTCTGAGTAGTCCATATGTTGTAATTAGTACATTCGTATCCGTTAAATTTTTCAAAATATTTATTCTTTTTTCTTTCGAGCCAAGACATATTTTTCTTTTTATATTACTTCCAAACATTGCAAATTCATGATCCCAATTATATGCTAAAGATGTTGGCACCACGATTAAAAATTTACTGTTTTCATCATCTTTTAACATCTCTTTGATATAATAAATGACTTGTATTGTTTTTCCTAAGCCCATTTCATCTGCCAGTATTCCTCCGAATCCTGTCTTAGCTAAAGTATAAAGCCATTTTACTCCCGTTATTTGATAATCACGAAGAGTTTTTAATTCATCTTCTGATAATGTTAACTCAACATCTTTATATTTATTAAATTTATTTATGAAATTATTAAATAAATTATCAGTATTTATAATGTTATATTTAGTGTTTTTTAAACTATCTAAATATATTGCTCGATATTTTAAAATTGTTCCATGACCTGCGATTATATCAGCATCACTTAATTCTAAATCATCCTTTAGCTCACTTAATTCTTTTAATGATTCATCTTCAAGATTTAATATATTACCATTTTTTAACCTATAGTATTTTTTTCTATCTTTCATATTAGCAAAAATATTTACTAGTTCATCACTATTTATATCTCCAATATTAAAGTTATAACTTAAGATATTATCTTGTCCTATTCTAAACATTGATGATATAGATGTTTTCTTTTTAATATTTATATTTTTAAACTTTTCTGTTGTAAATATCTCATATCTTGTGGCTAATTCTTCTAAACCTTCCTCAAGAAATTTTACTTCTGCTTCTAAGTCTTTTAAAATTATTTTATCTTTCTCTAGTATAAATCCATATTTTAATAAATCATTTATTACTTTTGTTTCGTATGATATATCTCTTAAAACTTCATTTGATTTATCTAAATAATTTATTTCTTTATCATCATATTTAAATATGATATCTAATAATATATATGAACTTCTTAAATCAAAATATAATTTCGTATTTATTTCATTAGGTAGAACAATATCATTTACAGATGAATCTATTTTTAATTTTTTTCTTACTATACCTAGTAAACCTTTAGTAAATGTATCTACTTTATCTTTAGTAATTAACAATTTATCTAAATTATTTTCTATTAAATCTTCAATTAAACTTTGTTCTTTATTATTTAAGTGATATAACTTTCCTTTATAAAGGATGTATTCATAATCATTTTCTATTAAGCATTCAACATTTTCTAAATCAAAATTCAATTCATATGAATTATTTCTTTTCACCAGATTTGTATCAATTGGGAATCCATCTTTTATTCCCTCGATTTGATAATTATTAACAACAAATTTTGTATTTTTTATTTTATCTAGAAACTTTTTTAGCATATTTGATGAAATACTTTTATTAAAATAACCTTCACATATATCTAAGTATGATTCAATTATCGTTTTAGATTCATTTGATAAGTAATATTTTTCGGGTATAAAGGTAAAATTTTTGCCAAAATAAACTTCTCCACACCCTGTTTCATATGCTGATTTAAAGGCATTAGCATGATTTCCTAGAGTATATAATTTATCTTCTCCGATTAGTATTTTTACATTATATTCCATAAAACTTCTAGCATAGTAATAATAACTTTCTCTTTCTGTTATGTTAATATATAATTGTACTTGCAGTTCTTTTTTTATTAATGTTTCTTCTTTGGGCATAAACTTATTTAAAATTTCATCTGTTATTTTATGAACATTTACAATAGCGCCTTTAAAGATTTGCTCGTAATAATTTACAAAGACAGCTCCGATATGTTTACAACTTTGAAAGTTTCTAAATGCTTTACAATCACATGTCGTTCTTACAATTTCTTTATTATTTTCTAAAATGATTGTTACATCATAGTATGTTGGTTTAGTTTCTGAATCCACTTCAAAACTAAATACTTTTAAACTACTATAAAGGCTTTCTTTTTCTTTTTCACTTTTTAAAGTTATCTTATTTTTATCATATTGTTTTCCTTTTATAAAATCATTTGTCGTTACAAATGCCCTTATATTTGTTTTATTTATTAAATCTGTTAAGTTTTCTATTTGCATGAGTTTACCTCCATTTATAAATCATATCACATATTTTTTTATTTAACAATTGTTTGCTCATTGTTTTTTCTTTTATTTATTAGTTTGCATTTTTTTATTTAAAAAAATACAAAAAAACTAGCATTAGCTAGCTTGCTTGACAATAAATAATTCTTCGTTATCTATAATAAATAAATCTTCTGTTATGCTTTTTATGCATGGATATTTATACCCTGTACTGGCATCTATTAAATATCCAAGTGATTTTGATGATGGTATATCATATTCTTTAAAATTATTTATATTCTTTAAATCTGTTAATTTATTATAATATAATTTATAATTTGTGTTATCGGTGGCAATTATTAATATTGCATCATCTACGATAGCAATTCTTTCAACATTATCTATATTAACATTTATTTTAATGCCATTTTCATTTTTCATTATAACTTTATCATTATCTTTATATATATCATATAACTCACTATCAACATATATTCTATCTATATTCATATCTAAAGCTGCTTGTACTTGTTCTTTATTTCTAGCAAGTATTGATATTTCAGTATTATAATTATCTTCTTTATTATAATCTAATGAATATTTATTAATAATAATATCTCTTTTAGTATTACTTCTAGTAGTAATTAAATTATCACATAATAATCTTCTTATATTATTAATATCTTTCATATTAACAAAGATATCTCTATCTATATCAATATTTATATTATTACATACAAAAGGAGTATTACCAAGTTTAGTTATCTTTTCTTTAATCTCTTCATTATTAGTTCCCCTCTTAACAGGAGGCTCTACCTTTACTTTATCACTAACTATATTATTCATATTATCACTAAA